>Ga0315280_10010199_pt1 | contig 11833 bp, 9 predicted proteins | sample YL17G06_40_MG_FD_203697 | JGI IMG/M metagenome (GOLD analysis project Ga0315280, IMG submission 203697) | Sediment microbial communities from Yellowstone Lake, YNP, Wyoming, USA - YL17G06_40 | ecosystem: Environmental > Aquatic > Freshwater > Lake > Sediment | place: USA: Wyoming | collected... | reverse complement strand
GCGGAGAGGGGGTGGTCCCTGGCGCAGCCAGGGGACCGGGGGTGAGGTCGTCGGGGCGTCGCATCGCGACAATGAAATGACCCTGAGTGGTATCAGTTTGCTGCTTGCCGCCAGCCAGCCCTTGTGGCACGATTGCCCGGTGCTTGGTGATCCGCCTGTGCAGCCAACTGCTCTCCTGTGCGCTGGGTGGGGCTTCAGCCACGAGTTCCGTCCGGATGCACCAAGGGGAATCGCGATGCTGAAGGTGCCCCTGGGCCTGCCCAGGAAGCAGCCGGTCCGCGACCATCCGCTGACGCTCGCGCGTCTCCGGTCCTCCGGGGCGCACACTGAGTCTGACGCCGCCGTGGTCGCTCTGGCCGGCGCCTTGACTACCGGCGCCGGTGGCGTGATGATGCCCGAGTGAACTACCTCTGCAGGCCTTCGTCTGCAGTTGGCGCGGGCTAAGCTCATCCGCGCCGGATGTCTCTGTCAGCACGGAGGTGACGGTTCTGGGTTCCAGCATACCTGAGGCGCACATTCGCGATCCCTTCACGCCCGTTGACACGCGGCTCTTGGAGGAAGACGCGACACTGGAGTGCGATCTGTACCGCCGGATACCGGGCCGCGGGTACGTGATGTTCCTCTCAAGTCAGTGCCCGCTCGCGTCGGAGCTGTGGGCTTCGTTGCACAGCTCGGGCATCCGCCGCCTCTACGTAAGGCGCGAGGACACGCTCGCTCTCGTGCGGTACGCTATGGCCCGCCTTGAGTCCACGCTGTCTCAGTTGGAGACGCCCATTGCAGAGCGGGCCGCCGTGGCTCTCGACACGGCCGCGTTCCTCCTCGAGAGCTTGATGGGACGCCCGCAGGCGGAGATGATCGGCGCCCTGAGGGATGTGGTCGAGGCTACCTTGGACCTGGCCACCCAGGACGCGACTGCTCTGCACACACTGATGCGGGTTGCAAGAGAGGACCGGTACGCAGGCAATCATTCACTCAACGTCGGCATCTGGGGAACGGCCCTGTCGCTCATGGTCCGCCGTAGGGGCGTTGGCGACCATGCGCAACAAGGAGACGCGTGGTTTACCAGCGTTGGGCATGGGCTGTTCCTGCACGACATAGGCAAAGTCCTGGTGCCCCCGGACGTGCTGTACTTCCCGGGCAAGTACCGGCCGCAGCACTGGGCGATCATGCGACAGCACCCGGAGTTCGGGATCAAGATCCTGAAGGAGGCCGGCCTAGCCGATCCGATCGTCCACACGATCGTCCTTGAGCACCACGAACGTAACGATGGGTCCGGGTACCCGAGAGGCCTGCGCTCGGATCGGATCGCCTTCGAGGCCAAGATCTGCACCATAGTTGACGTCTTCGACGCCCTCACGAGCAAGCGTGCCTACCGCGAGCCGTGTGAGACCTATGATGCGCTGCGAACCATGATCGATGAGATGAGACACGAGTTCGACCCGCTGCTGTTCGAGACGTTCATCAGGCTGTTCGAAGGTGCGACCTGGTATGAGCCTCGTGCCGGAGGCGAAGAGGCACCCTCAATCTTGGAGATATGGGAGCAGGGCGCTGCGGGCACGGAGTCTCCGCCGCAGGGCTAGCGTACTGACCGACGGTGGCTCAGAAGGCACGTCGCGCTCGGCGGTGCAAGCCCCGTGTCGTTCGACCCGGTCGTCTCTGCAGGAGACAATGTCGCTCGACCCTCCGCCCGTGGGCGGATCGACAAGTAGGGCATCGTGGCGCAGGCGATCGGGCTGCTGACTGATGACCTGGAATCCCGGGGCGATCTGAGCGAGGCCGCGCCGCGTCCTCGCCGTCTTGCGTTCAGCCTGTGCGTCCTGATGACAGAGCACACGGTAAGCACGAGAGCCGCCCCGAGCGCGTCCGCCAGAAGATCCCCGGCCGACACGTCCCGGCCCGGCACGAAGTGCTGGTGGTACTCATCGGTGACACCGTAGGCGACCGACACCACCCAACTGAAGCCGGAGGCCCAACGGGCCGGGGCTACTGCGTTGGCGACGAGAACGGCAAGCACCCCGTAGATGACGGCGTGCGCCACCTTGTCGCTACCCGCGAACGAGAACCGGCTGAGAGCGCCGAAGTCGGTCCGGCTCGACAGGAAGAAGATCAGCGCCATCCACCCGATCGGCGGGAGCCATCCAAGTATTCGCCGATAGCGAGAGCCGCTCAGATCATCGCTCCATCCGGCCAACCGACGTTGGCAGCGGACAGCCCCTGGATGGTGTTCACACCGGGCTGCCGACAAGGGTTGTGACCCGGAGGGCAGCGTTTCCATCAGGTGTCTGGGGGATGGGGTCTGGAAACCGCCGTACTAGCACCCCCCGGGTCGCACGCTAGCTTCAAGTCAGTGCACACTGTTCCTGCAAGCCCGCCAGGCAAAAGCAACGCCGAGCGCGCGGCGCCCGGGCCGGTCCAACAGCGCTCGGGCGGCTGGGGCGGCTGCGCTGGCTCAGCCACTCGCCAACCGGCGCTGACCACGGAGATGGGAAGCCCTTCCTCTGGGTCGCACGCCTGACTCTTCGCACACGACAGGGTCATTTCATTCTCCGGGCGCTGGTTAGTGCCGACCCAACCTCACCCCCCGGCCTTCGGCCGTTCCCCCTCTCCGCGAGCGGAGAGGGGGTGGTCCCTGGCGCAGCCAAGGGACCGGGGCTGAGGTCGTCGGGGCGTCACATCGCGACAATGAAATGACCCTCCGCACACGAGGAACGCTGTTGACAATTGGCAGCCGCATCCGGATAATTGCGGTTGTGTCTAGGGGGTCCGAGCGACCTCCGCAATGAGGGATCTTCCGGCGTGCCGCACGCTGGCACCAGCGTCTCGTGCCTGCAAGCCCGGGCTCGGCGTTGTGCCTGTGGCGGGTGATCGCTGCCGGGGGAGGGGGGAGTTGCGCTAGATAGAGTGAACGCATCACAAGCACAGCGGTTAGCAGGCACGAGTCAGTCGCAAGAGCGACACACGACAGTAGGAGAACAACAGATGCGTAGGATGGGGTTCTTTGTGCTGGGGGCGATGGCGTTGGTTCTCATGAGCAACGTCGCCTCCGCGAGCATCATGTACCAGTACGACAACGGCGAGTACGACCATAGCGATTCCACCAACCCGGGAAGCTGGTACGCAAACATCTTCACCGCGGCGGAGCCCGCCGGGTTCGTGCTCGACAAGGTCTGGGTCTACAACCTGAACTCGCCATACGTGATGGAGCTGAACGTATGGGACGTCGACGGCGGCACGGGGCTGCCAAGCACCGCCCTTGCCACTTGGACCAAGACAGTCAGCTCCGGTGGATGGAACATCCTCGATGTGCCGTGGTCGGGCACCGCACCGGTCTTCGACCTTGGCACGAAGTTCGCGATCGGCTTCAAGCAAGCCGACGACGAGATCGCGCCGTATGCCCCGTTCGACAACGAGGACGACAGCTTCGTCGCGAGCTGCTGGAACCGTTGGGGCCGCAAGGGTTGGTCCGAGAACGCGTCGGCCGTCGGCGACCTGATGGTGCGCGGCGAGGGTCGCGCTGCGCCTGAGCCGGTGACTCTGGCTCTTGTCGGAGTAGCGGGGGGTATCGGTGTACTCGCACGGAACAGGCGGCGCTCGGCCAAGTAGCGCATGCTGAAGCAGTACTCGCTCCCCAGCGGGATGATGCGCCAAGCGGCCCCGTCCGAGTCCAGGACGGGGCCGCGCTCGTGTACGGGCCGTCCACTTCCCTCCAAACCGAGGCAAGGCGACCTGGGCGAACATGAAGAAGACACGCCCCTGGCAGCCTTGGGGACTGCTGGGGGACGCCTGGCCACCCGGGGCCGGAGGCGGAGGGGCGAGGACGTGTCCTCGATCACGCCCGGAAAAGCGCCAGTCGGTACGCTGGCCCTGATGTTCACGGACATAGAGGGATCCGTGACGCAGTGGGAGACCCACGGCCGACGGTACGGTGAGGTACTGGCCGCTCACAACTCAGCCGTGAGGAACGCCGCCGCGCAGTACGGCGGGCATGAGGGGACGTTCCAAGGGGACGGGTTCCTCTTCACGTTCGGTTGTGCATCAGAGGCGCTTCGCTGCGCCGTGACGCTTGACCAGGCGCTTGCAGACGCCAAGTGGCCTGAGGGGCAGAGCCCGCCGTGCCTGCGCGTGGCGGTGCACGTCGGTGAAGTCGAGGTAGTGGACGGCGAGTGCGTGGGGCCGGCCGTGAACCTGGCCAAGAGGCTTCTCACGACTGCCTGCGGCGGACAGATCATCGCGTCGAGCATCGTTGTCGCGCTGGCCGGCAGGGACGTCCGCGAATACGTGGCCTTTGTGGACCTCGGCTCAAGGCAACTGAGAGGCATCCCCCAGCCGGTCCACCTCTACCTCATCACCAGACCTGGACAGGCCAGCCCAGGCTATGTGCCGCTGCGTGACCTGGGCTCTCTGCCAACGAATCTCGACGCTGACGTCGACGAGTTCGTTGGCCGCGAGCACGAACTCGGCGAGCTGGGCGACCTGCTGTCTCAACCGTCGACGCGCCTCATAACGATCACCGGTCCAGGGGGCGTCGGCAAGACGCGCCTGGTGCAGCGGCTGGGCATGTCTCTGCTGGACGCGTTCCGTGATGGTGTCTGGTTCGTCGAGCTCGCGGACGTGCCGAGCCCTGACGGCGTACCTGCGGCCATCGCCGCAGCGTTGCGGCTCCCCATACCGGCCGGCGGCACCCAGCCCACCGAGGATACCGCGGATCTGCTGGCTGGCAAGGAGCTTCTGCTGCTGCTGGACAACCTTGAGCACCTGCTCGACGCAGCGGATACCCCTCGGCACATCCTCACAAGAGCTCCAGGCGTTAAGTGCGTGGTCACCTCGCGCGAGCGACTGCACGTGAAGGGCGAGCGCATCTATGAGCTTCGACCGCTGGAACTGCCTGATGCCGCCGCCACGATTGTGGATCAGGCCACCGCCGAGAGTCTGAGGCTGTTCAACGCCAGAGCGGCCGAGGCGCGAGGCCGGGTGCTGTCGGAGGACGAGGTCGAGGCCGCCGCACGCATCTGTCGGAGTGTGACAGGGTTGCCCCTGGGGATCGAGCTGGCAGCCGCGGCACTGAGCCAGATGACGCTGGAGGAGCTCTCCGCGAGCCTGGACGAGCGAATGGCCTTGCCGGAAGCCAAGCTCAGAGGAGTGCCGGGTCGTCTGGCAAGCATGCAGGCTGCCATCGACTGGTCGGTGGGGCTTCTCGGACCCCGCGACGCACAGGCGCTGACCGAGGTGGCCGTGTTCCAGGGCGGGTTCTACGCCGACGCGGCAGAGGCGGTGTGCTCCACGGCCGACGTGCGGGCCTCCCTCCACGCCCTTCATGACAAGTCGTTACTGGCGACCGAGTCACGGCTCGGCAGAACTCGTTACAGCATGCTGCCAGTCGTGCGCGCCTACTGTCTGGAGAGGCTGGGAGAGGGGGCCGACCCCTGCCGCGAGAGGGCGATGGCCCATTTTGCCAGCGTCGCTCACACACTTGATCTGGTGGGGCAGAAGCAGAAGCACGACATTGCAGTGGCGCGCACGGATCTGGACAACATCCGTGGCGCACTGGAGTGGGCGAACGCGCACGGCTGCGACACCGTCATCAGAGACACCGTCTGGGCCGTCTGGCCGGTCTTCTGGATGGCGGCATTACCGGGGGAAGGCCTCCGTTGGCTCGAACTGGCCGTCGGGGCCTGTCGTCGCTTGGGCGACGAGTCCGACATGGCCCACCTGCTGACGAGGTCGGCTATGGCTCACAAATGGGCGGGTGACATGACCTCCGCCCAGGAGCTGCTAGGCGTCGCCGCCCGCATAGCGGAGCAGGTCCATGACGTGCGGCTCCTGAGCCTCTTGGACCTCGAGCGTGCGAGCCTAGCATGGTTCGCGGAAGACCTTGAGGAAGCGGAACGGCTCTACTCCGGATGCCTGGCTCACTACCGCGAGCAGGAGGATCACTGGGGCATGGTGCAGTGCCTGAAGGGGCTGGCTGACGTCCATGCGGGCTGGGGGAGGTACCCTGACGCGGAAGCGCACCTTCGCGAGGCGCTGGCGCTCGAGGATGCTGCCAACCAGCCTTGGGGGGTCTCCAACACGCTCTATGAGATGGGCCAATTGCTGATCGAGCGCGGCGCTGCCGGCGAGGCGCTGGAGGTGATCAGCAGGAGCACTGAGCTGTGCAGGGAGTTCGATGACAGCCCGGGCCTTGTGGCACGTCTACGGCTGCTGCGCCGAGCCCTGTGTGCCACCGGCGATGAGGCGGGCGCTCGGGCCGCTTGGACGGAGGCGCTTGCCGTGGCGAGACGCGAAGCTCCCTACCTCGTCTCCAAACTGCTCGCAGAGGAGCAGTGCCCCGACGGCCAGGGCCAGGAGTAGCGTGCGCCGTCGATCAACTCGTCGTACACGAGCTTGTACTTGAACGCGGTGCGCCGCTCGTCAAACGCCCTGGCGCGCTGCTTGGCTCTGTAGCCCATCGCCCGCGCATCGTGTGTTCCGTCCGCGAAGCCGACGGCTGCTGCCAGCAGCTCCTGCTCGTCTCGGCACAGAAGGCCCGATACGCCATCCTCTACGGTCTCCGTGAGCCCCCCGACCGCCGGAGCGACGACCGGCAGGCCCATCGCCATGGCTTCCAGCGGCGCGAGCCCAAAGGACTCGTTCTCCACCGCGTGCAGACACACGTCCAGCGCCTCGAGGTGGGCCGCCATGTCCTTCACAACGCCGGGCAGCAAGATTCGGTCAGCCAGGCCCTCCGTCGCGATCCAAGCACGGTACGCGTCTGCGTACAGCCCCTCGCCGAACACCAGGACGTACGCATTGGGTCTCGCGCGGACGAGCTCCGCGCACACCCCGAGCATGGTCGGTGTGAGCTTCACATCATCCAGTCGAGCCGCGGTGCCGTATACGACCGCATCTGCGGGGATCCCGTACTCGCGGCGCATCTCACGCCGACGGCCTCTCGGCGCGAACTCGCCAAGATCTGTGCCGAGCCACACCGTTCGGTAGTAGGCTGGAGGGCCAGGCTGAATGGCGGCCAGCCCGTAGCTCGGGCATACCACGAGGTCCAGGCCCTCCATCGGAGGCATCTGGGCGTCCACATGCAATGTGGCGAGGGCGGGAAAGTGCTCGCTCATCCGCAGTAGCCTTGGCAACCACCGGGTCGGCGCGAAGTGCACGTGCACAGCGTGGGGTCGGGTGGCAGCCAGGAAGCCCGCGAGGCCGTCGCCGGGCAGCCGAACAACCGGGACACCACAGTCGGCTAGCTCGCCGACGAAGTGGTCCGCGGGATCCTCGATGACCACGGTGAAGCTGTGCTGGCGCCCATGCAGGCGCCGCGCCAAGGAGACGAGGAACCGCTCAGCCCCGCCACACGCTAGGCCGTCGATGCAGTGCACGATGTTGCGCAGGCGATGGTGTTTGCGGGTGTAGTAGAGGCTGTTCCGGTCAAGCTCCCGCGGGATCGTGGATGCGCGTGGGTGCGGCTGATGGAACGCCGCGGTCTGTGGGGCAGACACGATCCTCCGTCCCAGCAGGTAGAGCCGCATGCCAAGGTCCAGATCCTCGTGGCCATAGCCTGTGAAAGCCTCGTCGAACAGGCCAGCTTCTATGGCGTCGACGCGGCGGCACGAGGCGTCGCTCGTTATGAATGGCACCACGTCGAGGTTGCCGCCGCCGGGTACCCAGTCGGGGTTTGTGCAGTTGCCCCAGGCCCACTCCTCCCATGCGGGTGCGAGCGGCAGGCGCGGCGGAGTCGCCAACCGTCGATCCCAGCCACATACCGCGCACGGACCGTACCGCGCATGTAGACCCAGGTGCGCCTCCAGAAACCGCGGGGGGCAGAGCATCTCGGCGTCAACGAAAGTCAGCACTTCTCCGCGTGCGATCCGGATGCCGGCATTGCGTGTGGCCGCGCGCGAGCCGGTGTTCCGTTTGGCGATGTACCGCAGAGGGTAGGGGACCGCAAGCTGGCTCACGAGCGATCTGGTGCCGTCAGTGGAACCGTCATCGACGACGATCACCTCGTAATCCCCGGGCGACAACGACTGCTGTGCGAGTGTTGTGAGCGTATTGGCCAGCAGGGGTGCACGGTTGTATGTGGGGATGATGACGCTGCAGGCGATAGCCCCTCCGGTAGACACGGCCGCCTCCTCAAAGGTCGCGGTCGGCTTCCGGGCGGCCTCGGCGAGGGAACACCTGAGGACCGGTCAGCGGCCCCTGAGCAACAGGGCTGTCGCCTAGCTGCCGGTCATCCATCCACACGGGGTCGCCGAACTCGGGAGCGATCTCGTAGGGCCCGATCGGCGCCAGTCCGGAAGGCTGCTCAGTTCCCTGATGGCTGAGAGCGTGCGCTATGGCGGCCGCCAGGCGCGATAGGTACGGCTCGCGTGTCAGGGCGTCGCAGACCCGGGCGGCGATCGACTCTGCCGACTCGTCTGAGAGGCCGTCTGGGTGCTCACCGGGTTGACCCATGTGACGATTACCCCCTCTGTGGTGCTCTTGCGCCGGCCTTCCGCGCACAGCACCAAAAAGCCTGCCGCAGGAAGGGGTCGGCGCAGCGATGGGGAAGCTGCCGTTCGGTGAGGGTGGCGGTACGGTCAGTGCCGGCATGGAGCAGCATAGCTGCGACGGAGGTGAGCTTGATGCAAGACCCACCGGATGCTGAGCGCCCTGGCGTCTGGCCTTTCCCTCAACCACCACATTACTTGCCTCAACTGGACCTGCCGCCCCGCAAGCCGTATCCGCCGCACCCGATGCTCCTCCGCAAGCCCTACCCGTGTTGCCCATGGCCCACGGGTGAGCCCGACGGGGGTATGCCTTTGGGTGCCGTCCAGGCTGCCGTGAACCAAGTCGCGGAACGCACCCTGGTTGGGCGCCGGATCTTCGAGGCTATCCCGACCACCGCGGCGCTCCTGGTGTCATTCGGCTGGGAACGCCCAGCCCCGGCCGAGGGGCAGCCTGATGCAGATCTGAAGACGTACCTGGCCAAGACCAGAGGCACGCCTACGATGCTCTGGACCGACCTCGTCGTCGATCCGGCGGAGTTGGCCGAAGCCCATGCGGATCGGGCTCAGCTCCCTGATCTAGCCAAGAAGGTCCGTGAGTTGGCAGCAGCGGAAGACCTGACCGTCTTCAAGACCGTTAGCGACAAGGCCGCGGAGACGTCCCGCGTGTCGGCAAGAACCGAGGACGACCTCCACCGCGGGGCATTGGAGGCGATCTTCTCTGCGACGACCAGGATGCGCCAACATGGGCATCTTGGTGAGCTCGCTCTGGTAGCCACCGTCGTCAGCGTCCCCGACCCGGACGATACCAAGCCACCGCACGTTGTCGACCTGCTAACGCGTCTGGCCCAGGCCGGCTCATTGCGGGCCGTTCAGCAGTTCTTCAGTGCGGGGGTTTTCGCGGCCAAGCTGCCGGACGGGCTCGCCGCCTTGGTGGTCGCGCCTGGCAGCGCCGATGTGCGCATCATGGTGGCGCAGAACTACGAGGTGACGTGGCTTGGCGTCGACCTCGCCGTCGGACCAGCCGACCAGCCCGCCGACCAACCGCGTGTGCGTTATGGACCGCACCTGCGTTTCGGCGTCAGCGTGAGTCTGTCGGTGTACGTCGGCGACGGAACGGCGCTGCAGCGCGTGGAACTGGCACTGACCCCCGCCTCCTGACGTGAACCCACAGCCGCCCGCGGCCGCCGAAGCCGCGGGCGGCTGTGTTCTGTGCCGAGGCCGGGAAGTCTGGGACGGGGGCGGACGCGCGCTTGGGGCGGCCCCAGTTCCGGCCCACGTTCTACGCTCTCCGTCGGGCTTCGGTGTGGTCTCATTGACATAGGCTACCCGGGTCACCAGAGCGGCCCAGCTTCCGCGCCGGTTAGGGCCGCGGGCACCAGCTCCCCGGGGATCGGGGCCTCAGCCCAGGCCCGCCGACGGTAGGTGGGGTAGCGTACTCCCGGTGGCCGAATCTCGACGACGGTGTGCCCGCGCCAGTCAGCCTCGTAGTGCGATCCGCCGACCTCGAAGCTCGTGCGCCTCTCATCGAGTGGGTACCGCAGGCTCGGGACCTGTCCGGCGCGCAGCATCCCGAAGTCGGCGTAGGCGCCGGAGTGAGGCAGCCGCGCGTCCTGTCCATCGAGAAGCGTCCGCACCTGAGCCCGCGCCACACGCCCCGGTATCCGAACCTGCACTCGGCGGTCCGTGCGGGCCCGGACGGCGAGCCGTCCCTCCCATGGCTCATAGGCGACGACCTCCACGTAGGGGGTGGACCGGGTGAACCCCATGCGGACGCGCGTCTCGTTCCCCGTCGCGGCCACCGAGGCGCGCCACGAGAGGTAGACGGCGCGAATGCCCCCTCCGATGCAACAGGCCTCCGCGCCATCGTAGCCGAGGAGATCGTTCGGCGATTCCGCGCACTCGAACCCGCCGTGGGGCATTCGGAACACGCGATCGTCGATGCCCGGGAAGAGGCGCCGGATCACGCCTGCGTCGGCGTACTGGTTCTCCGCTAGCTGGTTCCGCACGAGGCGCTCGACGTCATCCCACCCATCGCAGGCGCCAGCCTCCGCGAGCACCACACCCAGGTGGATCAGGTCGGCGACCCCGCAGGTCTCGCACGTGTCGGAGAAGGCGCCCTCCAGCCCCAGCCCGTCCCGCAGGAAGCCGTGGTCGGGTGTCTCCTCCCGCACGTACGCGTGGACTCGACTCGCCCACGCGAGCATCTCGGCATCGTCGAGGGTGCGCCCGAGGCGCGCGATCCCCACCGCTGCAGGCAGGACGCCGCCCGAGTGCGTGTTCGCCCGGAAGCGCCCATCGGGCGGGACTTCGCCACAGCCCATGTAGTAGCGCGCCAGGCCGATCGCGAGGTACCTGCTTGTGAGGCCGAGAAGGGTGCCGCGCTGAGCCCAACTGATCTCGGCGAGCGGCTCTTTCCCCCAGCCCCCGGCGAGAAGTTCCTTGGGGTTCCACGGCGCGGCCCATGGCTCCCCCGGTAGCCAGCTCAGGCCGTCATCCCCGAGGAAGCGCATCATCCAGGCTTCGATCTGTTCCTCCGCGCGATCCGGCCCTTCGCCAGGAGAGCCCGGGCGGAGGATCCGACGGGCGAGCGTGACCGCGTCGACGTGTCGGCCGGACCCATCGCCGCAGCCCCAGAGGCCATGCTCCGCGCGCGGAGGCCTTGCCTGCCACGACGCGAGGAAGTAGAGGAGGCCCTCTCGGCTCGGGTCGACCAGACTGGTGAGAGCGCGCACAGCCAGCTCGGCCCGTCCCTGAAGTCCGTAGGGGTGGGGCGACACAGTCGAGGACTCCCTCGCGGCAAGGCGGCTGAGTGGTCAGCCTCACGCAGTGGTGCTTCGCTTGCTGTGGGTCCCGCTACCTGCGCTCTCGTCTGCGGGAGCCGAGACACGCTTGCACCGGGCACTCTTGCTTCGGCGGTCTGAGCACTTGTGATCCGGCGCTGACACGGTGACGCGTGCCCGTACCTGGTGGGTTCGTTCTGCTCGCCGGCTACCAAGGAAGTGAGGCCGCTCCGGACGGGTGGTTGGGCCATTGGGGGACGGCTGGATGTTCCCGGAGCGACCTCAATCAACACAATAGCACGACCCGCAGACGCGCACAACTAAAAGCTATCGTCTGCCGAGGGTCTTGGGGTCCCCACGCAAACGCGCCTTGCCGCCGGCCGCCCTCACCCCGCCCTCCCCTTCGTCAAGCTCAGGGGCAGGCACCCCTCTCCCCAGGGAGAGGGGCCGGGGGAATAGGCGGTAACTTAGATGGTCTGGCAAAAAGGTGAAGGGGATGGGGCGGCCGTAGACAGTGCGCATGGACAGCAGAGACCTGATCGAGGCGGAGTCGTGGGAGCGGGTAGTGTCGTGCTT
>Ga0315280_10010198_pt1 | contig 11833 bp, 9 predicted proteins | sample YL17G06_40_MG_FD_203697 | JGI IMG/M metagenome (GOLD analysis project Ga0315280, IMG submission 203697) | Sediment microbial communities from Yellowstone Lake, YNP, Wyoming, USA - YL17G06_40 | ecosystem: Environmental > Aquatic > Freshwater > Lake > Sediment | place: USA: Wyoming | collected... | reverse complement strand
AGGTTCCCCCTGTGGACAAAATTATACCGGGAGATGCAGTCCAACGCCCTGGCCGACCAGATTGACCGCGGCCAACCCTACCCCATCAAGGCCCTCTTCTCGGCGGGGCTGAACCTACACTTCTTCCCCAACTCCAACCGGATGGTGGCCAGCCTCGGGAAGCTTGACTTCATCGCCGTGACGGAGTACTTCCTGACACCCAGCGCTAAGCTGGCTGATATTGTGCTGCCCATAGCCTCATGGGTGGAGCGCCCCATCCTCATCACCGGCCCGGACAGTGCCAGGCTGATTACGCCCGCCATTGACCCCATCGGCGAAAGCTGGCCGGAGTGGCAAATCTATGCCGAGCTGGCCAGGAGGCTGGGCTGCGGCGGCGAGTTCTGGGACGGCAGCTTTGAGCGGTGCGTGGATTATATCCTGGAGCCATCGGGCCTAAGTTTTGCCTACCTGAAAGAGCACCCTGAAGGAGCGAAATATAGTCCGGTAAGCACCCGGAGACCCGGCAGCGAGGCTAGATTCGGGACCCCCTCCGGCCGGGTGGAAATAGCCTCTAGTACGCTGGCCAAGTACGGGATGGAGCCATTGCCGGTATATCAGGAGCCCCCGGAGAGCCCCCTGAGCCGGCCCGACCTGGCCGTATCCTACCCCCTGGTGCTGACAACGGGGGCCAGGGTGCTGGCCTACACCAACTCGCAGCTGCGCAATATTGAGCGGCTGCGCCGGATGGTGCCGGAGCCGCTTGTTGACATTAACCCCACCGATGCTGCGCCCCGCGGCATAAAGACAGGCGATGCGGTAACTATCAGCTCCCCCCGGGGCAGCATCAGGATGAAGGCCAAGGTCACCGATACCATACTCTCCGGCGTCGTCTCAATACCGCACCACTGGCCCGGGGACGCCGACGCTAACCTGCTTACTGATGACCAGGGCCTTGACCCCATTTCGGGCTTCCCCCCTTTCAAGTCACAGCTGTGCCAGGTCACCCGGTGCTGACGGCATAAATGGGCCCCAGCCACGAGCCACCCTTTTCAAGAATGCCCCGGGTCTGCTATACTAGAGTAATTCCAGTTACTTTCCGGTGTTCGTGGCCGCAGCGCAGGGGGAACTTGTTTTGAAAACCGCTTTGACCGGCGGCGCGAAATAGAAAGCTAAGAAGAAGCGAAGCATGAGCCTGAAACTGATGCTGGACAGGGCTGCCGGGCGCTTCCCCGACAAAACAGCCATTGTTATCGGCGAGCGCCGGGTAAGCTACGCGGAACTGGCCGCTGACGCCAACAAGGTAGCCCAGGCCCTGATAAAGATGGGGGTAAGGAAGGGCGACCGTGTGGCCACCATCCAGCCCAGCAGCCCGGAATTCGTGAGCGTTTTCTTCGGGATACTCAAGGCCGGTGCCATTGCCGTCCCACTTGATGCCCGATATGTGGCCGATGAGCTGGATAACCTCTTCCGCGATTGCCGCCCTAAGGTCCTGGTCACAGAAGACCCGCCGCTAGAGTCACTGCTGCCGGCCCTGCCCAGATTTAAGTCCATCAAGCACATCATTGATATGAGCGCCCGGCATGAGGACAAATTTACAAGCTACCGGCAGCTCATAGCCTCCAGCCCCAAAAGCCCGGTTGATGTTGACAGCGCCCCCGAAGATATTGCCATCATTTCCTACACCGGCGGCCCAACCCATGAACCCCACGGCGTCGCCCTCTCCCACGGAAGCGTTTATACCGAGGCCGTGTGCTCCGGGGACATGCTGGAGCAGACCGAGAAAGATATACTCATCTCCTACGCCCTGCCCATGTACCACCAGTTCGGCCTGACCTCGGCCATGCTCGGCTCCATCGCCAAGGGCAGCACCATAGTAATTGTAACAGGCACAGGGCGCTCCATCCATAACTTCATGGAGGCGGTGGAGCAGGAGAAGGGGACAATATACATGGGCGTCCCCTACATCTACGCCCTGATGATTAACGTCGCCCGGCGCGAGGGCATCAAGCACGATTTGAGCTCCCTGCGAATCTGCCTCAGCGGCGGCGCCTCCCTGGAGATACCGGTGATACGCCAGTTCCGGCAGCACTACGGCCGGGATATACTTGATGTCTGGGGGCAGACCGAGTCGGTCTCCCATGCCACCTGCCAGCCCATTGACGGCTCGGGCAAGCTGGGGGCTACCGGCAAGCCCCTGCCCTGTTGGGAGATGAAGATATACGACGATAATGACCGTGAGCTGCCCCCCGGCCAGGAGGGCGAGATTGTGCTCAAGGGGCCGTTCATGAGCGGCTTTTATCATAAACCACGGGCCACCGCCCGGGTACTGAGGAAGGGCTGGCTGCACACCGGCGATATCGGTTATATTGATGAGGACGGCTACCTCTTCATCACCAGCCGGAAGAGGCGGCTGATTATCCTGAAGGGCCAAAACATCTTCCCCGGCGACATTGAAGCGGTGCTGATGACCCACCCCAAGATAGCCGAGGCCAAGGTGGTCGGCGTGCCGGACATGATACGGGGTGAGACGCTCAAGGCCATGCTACGACTGAAATCAGGGGAAAAAGCCACCGACCAGGAGATACGGCAGTTCTGCCAGAGCCGCATGGCGGACTATAAGCTGCCCAAGGAAATCGTATTTGTGGAAAAGCTGCCCGAGGTAACCCCCATCTGGAGACGCCAGCCGTATCTGGAGGCGGCGGAAATTAGCCTCGAATGAAGATGGATACGTTCCAGAGCACGATGCCCCAGTAGGCAATGACAAAAAACCAGGTGGCCACCAGGGCCACCCTGGGGAACCGCCGGTGAATATCCCAAAGGATAAAGGCACACACCAACGCCCCCACCATCTTGAGGGCGAGAAAACCGTTCTCCCCCACCAGCGGCTGTAAAAACGGGTTGCCCTCCCGCGCCAGCCCCCCATCAAGGAGGAACCGCGTCACGAGGCCGTCCCCGACAACAAATAATACCAATAAAACCAGAAGATACTTCATCATAGAATTCTTCATCCTATTACACCACGATACTTAAAGCCGACGGCAGGACCCGGAAACGCGCCGGTAGCCCCCCCAGGAGCTCGCCGTCAGCCTGGAGATGCGTCGGCTGCGCCGAACGTATCTCTATCTCCCTCGCCTTTCTCATACTTACCTTGGGGTGGGTCAAATGGGTGCCCTTATAGACGCGTGGCAGTGACCAGAGAAGGTCGACCTTGTTCAGATTGCCGATGACCAGCACATCAAGCAGGCCGTCGGTCAGGTCGGCGCCGGGGGCAGTAAACATGCCGCCGCCGCCGTAACAGCCGTTGTTCATGATTACCGTGCAGACCTCCTCCTCCGCCGCCTCCCCATCAATCACCAAAGATACCTTCTTGTTCCGGTAACACACCAGTGTGGCCAAAAGCCCCATGAGGTAGGCTGACATGCTGCCCAGCGCCTTGAACTGCTGGGTGGTGCGCCGGACTATCTCGGCATCAAAGCCAAGCCCCGCGAAGTTGACGAAAAGCCGACTTACCGTGCTGCCGCCGCTGGTGTACTCCACAACACCCAGGTCAACCTTTAACCGACGCGGGTTCAGCAGGCAGCGGCACATCCCGGTATAGGAGCGGGGCAGGCCGATGGTGCGGATGTAGTCGCCGCCGGTGCCCGTGCTGATGATGCCCAGCTCCACCTCGCCGATACCACCGGAGGCATAGAGGCCGTTGACAATCTCATTGATGGTGCCGTCCCCACCGACCGATACCACCCTCCGGTAGCCCTTCTTTACCGCCTCCTGAGCCAGCACCACGGCATGGCCGGGTGCCTCGGTGATGTCATGGTCATAGCGCAGCCCCAGGCTCTTCAGCATCGCCCCGATATGGGGCCACCGTCGGGCAGTCTTACCGGCACCCGCCACCGGATTGACAATAACTCTGGCGTACGACAAGGACAACAATTCCCCTTAGCTTCGGGCTACTTATTTTGTCAAAAGTATAGCACAACGCGGGCCGCTGATGTATTAAAAGCTCATTAAATTAGCATAAAATAATATAAAGAATTCCTAGCTCCACTCGGCGGACTTCGGCCAGATGCGCGAGAGCTCCCGGGACAAAAGACGGTGCTCCGCCCGTTTCAAATTGGGGTCTATCTTGAAGAGGCCTATCGCCTCCTTACGCGCCATCTCAAGCAGCGCCACATCCGAGAGCCGGGCCATACGCAGGTCGGGCAGGCCGCTCTGGCGTGTGCCGAAGAATTCGCCGGGGCCCCGGAGCTTTAGGTCGGCCTCCGCCAGCTTGAAGCCGTCCTGGGTATTTTCTATGATGCCAAGCCTTTCCCGGCCTATCTCCGAGGGGTTCTCCGCCAGGAGCATGCAGTAGCTCTGCTCAGTACCCCGCCCCACCCTGCCCCGGAACTGGTGCAGCTGGGAGAGGCCGAAGCGGTCGGCGCTCTCCACCAGCATCACCGCGGCGTTGGGGACATCAATGCCCACCTCTATCACCGGCGTGGAGACCAGTATATCCAGCAAACCAGCGCGAAAATCGGCCATCACCGCATCCTTAGAGGTGGCGGCAAGCCTCCCGTGCAGCAGCCCCAATCTCAAATCGGGGAAGACCTCCTGGGACAATCTCTCGTACTCCACCACCGCCGCCTGGGCCGCCACCGCCTCCGACTCCTCAATCAGGGGGCAGATGATAAAGACCTGGCGCCCCCCGGCCACCTGGCGACGGATAAAGGCGTAGGCGCTCTCCCGCTGCTCGGGCCGCAGCCATTTCGTCCTGACGAGCTGCCGCCCCGGTGGCAGCTCGTCAATGACCGAAAGGTCAAGGTCGCCGTAGAGGGTCAGCGCCAGCGTCCTCGGTATAGGTGTAGCTGTCATCACCAGCATATGCGGGTTAAAGCCCTTGCCCCTAAGCGCCGAGCGCTGCTCCACCCCGAAGCGGTGCTGCTCGTCCACCACCACCAGCCCGAGCCTACGGAACACCACCTCTTTCTGAACCAAGGCATGGGTACCGATAATTATGTCTATATTCCCTTCCTGAATCTCTTTCTGGAGATGCTGCTTTTTCATCTGTCTTATATCACCGATGAGCAGCGCTACCTTCAGGGGACGGGAAATGAGCCCGGTATAGCTCCGCAAATAACCGTCCGCCTCCTCCCGCCCCAGCCGGGACAAGAGCGCACCGATGGTGTTAAAGTGCTGCTCCGCCAGAATCTCGGTGGGTGCCATAAAGGCCCCCTGGTAGCCGTTGGCTGCCGCCACCAGCAGGGCCGCCGTAGCCACCACCGTCTTGCCGCTGCCCACCTCCCCCTGCAAAAGACGGCACATCGGCAGGGACTTACCTAAATCAGCCAGGATTTCTCTAAGCACCCTGTCCTGCGCCGCCGTCAGATGAAAAGGCAGGGACTCTAAAAACGCCCCCAGCAGAGGCGTCCTGACATCAAACGGAGCGGCGGGCTGGCTCACCTGCCAGTCGCGCTTCTGCCCCATGACGCCCAGCTGGAGGAGGAAAAGCTCATCAAAGGCCAGCCTGACCCTTGCCCTGTCCTTATTGGCCCCATCTTCGGGGTAGTGGGCCTGGCTGATGGCCCGGGGCAGCCCCATGAGGTCCAGCCGCTTCCGCAGCCCTTCGGGCAGGAAATCGGTCAGCTTGTCGGCCCACCCATCAATGGCCACCTTCATCAGCTTCCTCACCTGCCTTGGGTGCAGCCCCTGCGTCAGCGGATAGACGGGGACGAGCCGCGAGGTATGGATAAAGTCCTGGCCTTCCACCGCCTCCCACTCCGGCGACTGGAAGACCGGCCGCCCCTTGAAGAGGCTGACCCGGCCGCTCAAGACGATTTTTTCGTTGGTCGCCAGCCTCTTGGCCAGATAGGGCTGGTTGTACCAGACCACCCGGATATTCCCCGTCTCGTCGCCGACAATAGCCTCGGTACCACGCCGCCCCCCCAGCCTCACCTCCTGCGCCTGCCAGATATTGGCCACGATGGTCTGCTCCTCCCCCTCAACAAGTTGCGAGATGAACTTCAGCTTACTGTAGTCAAGGTGGCGGTGGGGGAAGAAGTAGAGTAAATCGCGCACTGTCTTCACGCCCAATTTGCCGAACTTGGCCGCCAGGCTTTCTTTAATGCCCCTGATGACGGTGATGGGGGCATCAAGGCCTGTGCCTGAGGGCGCCGGCGGCTTTTTTGCCTTGGCGGGCCTGATGCCGCGAGGAGAGACGACCTTCGCGGCAGGTGGTTTGGCCTTATCTTCACTTTCTAATTCAGACATAAAATCAAGGACGCTGTCCACCCACTCCCTACGCTGCTCTGGCGTCAGAGAGGCGTAGCTTATTTTGGAAAGGGCGCGAAAGCGCCCAAGTAGTTGGGGGTTATTTAAGGAGGCTTCTGCCTGGGCCGACCAGTTTTTCAGGAATTTGTCCAGCCCGCCGAATACAGCCGAATCGGCGTAGCCCCTCTTCCGCTCCAGTTCAAGGATGCTGCGTAGTGGCCCGGCGTTAATCAAAAGAGCGCCCCCTGTGGCATCGCCGTAACTATAATGAGACTGCTATCCCGGCAACGGTCCCGACCCTACTTCCCCGCCTCCAGGACGGAGACCGAGAGGACCCGCGGGCCGACATAGGTACCTATCACCGGGCTTACCGTTGACTGGCGAATCTGCTCCTTGGGGAAGATGACCCCGAGCCGCTCCACCAGCTGGTTGGCCTCATCAGGGGTAGTGGCGTGCTCCACGGCCAGCCCTTCAATCTTGGGGTAGCCGGCCACAAAGTTGTAGAGATAATCCATACCGGCCGTCCTGGAGCGCACCCTGGCCAGGGGGGCCACCTCCCCGTCCTTGAGGGTACATATAGGCTTGAACGCTAACAAGGAGCCCAGAAACCCCTGCGCCCTGCCGATGCGCCCGCCCTTGGCCAGGTATTTCAGGGTATCAAAGAACATGGCCGAGTGCGACCGCGGCATGGCCTGGCGCACCATAGCCAATACCTCGTCCAAATTCGCACCGGCCCGGGCCGCCTTGGCCGCCGCGATGACAATCAGCCCCAGGCCCATGATGACCAGCTGGGTATCAATCACCTCAACACGGCATTTCCCGGTAAAGAGCTTCTTGGCCTGCAGGGCTGACTGATAGGTGCCGCTCAGCTTGCTGGAGAGGCTAAGGACCAGGACCTCGTCGGTCTCTTTGGCCAGGTTATTGTAAACGGAGAGGAAATCGTGCGGGGTTGGCTGCGTCGTTGAGGGGAAAACGGCGTCCTGTACCAGCCGGCGGTAAAACTCCTCTGTGGTTATCTCCACACGGTCGCGATAGACCTCCTCACCAAAGCGCACGTAGACCGGCACCACGGTAACCCCCAGCTCCCCGGCGATGCCGTCGGTAATATCGGATAGGCTATCCGTAACTATTTTTAAAGCCATAACCCCCCTCCTACTCCACAGAAATGATATAGCTATAGTGCGGCTGCCCGCCCCGGATGACCTCGGTCTGCAGATGAGGGTGCGCCTTAACGAGGCTATCACCAATCTGCTCGGCCTCAGCCGCCTCGGCATCAGCCCCGTAGTAGATGGTCACCACCTCGGCCTTGTCCAGACCCAGCTTGGACAAGACCTTGTTAATAACATCAATGTTATCCTCACCGGCGGCTACCAGCTCATCATCCAGCAGGGCAATAGGCTGCCGCCTTCTAATCTTCAGGCCGTTGACCGCGGCGGCACGCACGGAGCGCGTCACCTCAACAGACCTCACTGATGACACCGCCTTCTCCATAATCTGGATATTCGTCTTGAAGTCGGCCTCATAGTCAAAGGCCAAAAGCGCCGCTATCCCCTGCGGGATAGTCCGGGACGGCACCACCGCCACGGCCTTCTTGGTCAAGGACGGGATATTGCCGGCCGTGGCGATGATATTCTTGTTATTGGGTAGGATGATGACCTTGTCGGAGGGGGCGGCTTCCACCGCCTGGAGCAGGTCCTTGGTGCTGGGGTTCATCGTCTGCCCCCCAGGCACCACCGCCGCCACACCCAGACTAGAGAAAACCTCCGCCAAACCGTCCCCCGAGGCTACGGCGATAACGGCGGTATCGGTAGTGGGCATCTTCTCTTTCTGCATCTCCAGGAAGTCCTGGTGCTGCTCATCCATATTCCGAATGCTTACCTGATGCATGGTGCCCAGCCTGGCAGCAAAGCTGATGATATTGCCCGGGTCCAGGGTATGGATGTGGACCCTGACGGCCGACTGGTCACCGACGACAATCAGGGACTCCCCCTTCTTCTCCAACCTCTTCCTGATGTCATCCGGCTCCAGCCCTTCCCCCTTTAGCATGAACTCGGTGCAGTAGCCAAAGAGCACCTCAACAACACCCGCCGCCTGCGATAGAGGCACAGTATGGGGCAGCTCGCTGACAATGATCTGAGGCTTACGCAGCCGCATCAGCTCCGCCTCGCCCTTAAGGTAGCGGAGGGCACCGTCCAGGATGGTATAAAGCCCCTGCCCGCCGGCATCCACCACACCGGCATCCCGCAATACCTTGAGGAGGCGGGGGGTATTGGCCACCGAATCCCCGGCGGCGTTGACGGTAGCCTCCAGGACCGAGATGACGTCATCGTTGCCCCCATCCACCTGCGACTGGGCCGCGGCGGCGGCATCCTTAATCACCGTAAGCATCGTCCCTTCCACCGGATTGCTCACTCCCTTATAGGCAATCTGGGAGGATTGCTTTAAGGCGCTGGCCAGGTCGGTGGCGTTAAAGGACTCCATGCCCTCCAGTCCCTGGGCCAGGCCGCGCCATATCTGCGAGAGGATAACCCCGCTATTGCCACGCGCCCCCATCAGAGCACCCTTGGCCATAGCCTGGGCCACGCTGGCAGCGCTATGGTCGGGCGCCCGGAAGGCCTCCTCAACCGTAGAGCGCATGGTTAAAAGCATATTGGTGCCGGTATCGCCATCGGGCACGGGGAAGACATTCAGGGCATCAATATCCGCCGAGTTCTTCTCCAGCCAGGAGGTAGCTGCCGAAAACATCTCCCTCAGCTCCTGCCCCGCCACAGATTTAAGTCTATTCATTTATGTCATCACCATCCTTAGAGGTGATTTTACTGCCTTCACCTTCATAAATGGCTCCTTGCCATTCATGATTCAATATGTTACTATTATTAGCAGAATATTGCAACCATTATAACAAAGGAGAGCCTAAGATTGAAGTGTGATATTTGCGGCAAGGCACCGCAGTTCGGTCATAATGTCAGCCACTCCAAGCGCCACACCAACCGCCGCTGGACAGCCAATATTCACCCCGCCACCGTCATCATTGATGGCCAGCCGAAACGGCTCAATCTGTGCACCCGCTGCCTGCGCAGCCAGTACAAGGCGACGAAGGCTACCTAAAGCCACCGCCCCGCAGCACGACGACAGCCCTCCACAAATACCCCCAAGAGACCTGGCAAATATAACCCCCAGCCCCCTAGCCCCAGAGGTCTTTGGCGACATCGTTCAGCCCAAGCTCCAGCAGCTTCTTGCGGCTCGGCTTGGCCGTCTTGGTATCCCAGTCCATAGCCATGCAAAACTCCCTGGCCATCGTCTCGTCATCCAGGGTAATGCCCGCCAGGGGTCCGGCCTGCTTGGGCGGCCGGCCGGCCACCCTATCCGGGTTCTTGCGAGTCAGGGGGTTATGCCCTTCGCGGAGGTTGAAGGCATGGCGGATATTGGCGATGCGCTCGCCCGTCTTGAGCACCTCGTCCATGGTAATGCCCCAGCCGGTAACCGCATTCATAAATTCAATGAAGACATTGGTATTGGGATATGAGCCCCAAAGGAACATGCACAAGCCGGCACTGAAAATTACATGGTTGATGTTGTTACCTATCTTCTGCGCTTCGCCCCGGCCGGTGAAAGACTTGGGGTTATATGCCGGGAAGGGCATACCGGGCGGGTTAAAGCCGCCGCTCTGGGTATGACGGCCCGGTGTGGCGTCCATCATATAGCCGGTGGCGAAATCGTAGCCTAACTTTCCATCGTGCGCGGCGTACTCCTGCCCCGCGATGTGCATGGCGTACTTCTCCGCACCCTTGCCTATCCTCTTGGCGGCCATCCTGGAGCCATCCGTCAAAATGGCGCCGAAGCCTTCCCGCTTGGCCAGCTTTTCCGTCATAGCTACAATGGAGCGGTGGTTCCCCCAGGTCATCTCCAGGCCGTCGGTATCTTTCTTGGTAAGCAGCCCGTTCTCGTAGCAGTCTATGACCATAGCAATAGTAGCCGCGGCGGAGATGGTATCTATACCGTAGCGGTTACAGATATCGTTCGCCTTGGTGATGGACTCCAGGTTATCGTTAAGACAGTTGATGCCGAACATGCCGAGCGTTTCGTATTCGGGCTTGTGGGCACCGGCGGGGTATTTATACTCCCCGGTACCCTCCTTCATGCGGCCACCGCAGGCGATGACGCAACGGTAGCAGCCGTACTTCCTCTCCTGGCGGGCAAGGACATTCTCGCCACCGATATTAGCCGCCTGCGGGAAATCAATGGTGCCCACCCCGTCCCAGTTCTTCACCGGGGAGTCCCCGCTCTCATTACAGCCAACGACCAGCCCGGGGGTACCGAACTGCTTGAAGAGGCCGGACGGCCCGCCCAGCTGGTTCATATACTTCTTCCTCAGCTCGGAGGTCTTGGCCTCATCAAAGACAGGGATTTTCATATTTCCCCGCAAGGCCACCGCCTTGAGCTTCTTGGCGCCCATCACCGCACCCAGGCCGGAGCGCGCCGCGCACCGCCCCTTATTGTTCATGACACTGGCGATGAGGGAAAGCATCTCCCCCGCCGGGCCAATACAGGCGACCTCGGTATCCTTGCCCAGCTCGGCCCGGAGTATATCCTCGGTCTCAAACGAGTCTTTACCCCACAGATGAGCGGCATCCCTAATTTCGGCCTTACCGTTATCAATGAGCAGATAGACCGGCTTTGGTGACATACCGGTAAAAAAGACAGCATCGTAGCCGGCAAACTTGAGGTAGGGGCCGACATTGCCGCCGGAGTTGGCATCGCCCCAGGTACCCGTCAGGGGTGATTTGCCCACGACGGTGTACCTTGAGCCGCCCAGCGCCTGTGTGCCGGAAAGAGGCCCGGCAACGATACCAAAGATACTATCCGGCCCCAGGGGGTCAACACCACCCTTCTGCCGGCTGTAGAGAAGGCGGGCACCTATTCCGTAGCCGCCGATAAAACCCCGGCAGAGCTTTTCGTCTAGCTTTTCCTCTTTAATTTTCTTGTTGGAAAGGTCCACCCAGAGCATCTTCCCCATGTAACCGTTGGTCATACTTGTAACCTCCTAAGCCATTTACTCTTTAAATTACCGCTCCTCCAGGTGTTGATGAGCTCATACTGACCGATGAATTTTATGTCAATACCATTCTCGCCCCAGGTCTCCTTCATCTCGCTGATAGCTGCCGCCAGCTCCGGGCTCTTCTGGAAGGCCTCAAAGTCATCCTGGCTCTCAAACCTGTAAGATGCCAGATACCGAGGCCCGGGCGAGCCGCTCAAGACCTGGTAGCGGTTCACCTCGGTGATGCCCTTGAATTTAAGCAGCATGGGTATGTGTGTTTCATTATACCATTTGTTGAATTTCTTTTCATTTTCGCTCCGACACTGGGTGGCCACCACATGCACTACCGGCTTCACTTTAAGCTTTCCTCCTTATAATAAACTCTTTGGCGATGCGTCCCTGACGCTAAAGGCCGGGATATAGGCCCCGAAATATCCCCGCCTCAGGCACCCCCAGAAGACACCGACCTGGTAGGCCAGGTGCTCCAGGGTGTAGTAATACAGGAAAACCGGGTACGGTAAACCGGGCTTCTTCACCAGATAATCCACCAACGATACCATTATCAGGGCC
>Ga0315280_10010197_pt1 | contig 11835 bp, 8 predicted proteins | sample YL17G06_40_MG_FD_203697 | JGI IMG/M metagenome (GOLD analysis project Ga0315280, IMG submission 203697) | Sediment microbial communities from Yellowstone Lake, YNP, Wyoming, USA - YL17G06_40 | ecosystem: Environmental > Aquatic > Freshwater > Lake > Sediment | place: USA: Wyoming | collected... | reverse complement strand
CGGTGGGCAGGCTTTCTAAAACTGCCAAATCGCTCGCCGTCATGTTATGTGACGCTGACAACTCATACTGTGTATTTACTTTATCTCAAGCAACCGACCCATATTGGCGATACACGTTACATAGACGGCAACCGTTGCATCATGACGGAATCTATACGAAGACTATGCCCTTTACGACATATGGGAGTGTTGGGCAACGCAGCTAATGTACGGCGAATCGGTAGGACGAAGAAGCATTAGACGGGCTATGCCCGTTTGACCAGGCCCCGCCAGTTCTTGGAGTTGTTTGAAGGAGGCGTGAGATGAGAACCGCTTTGGGGGTGCCGATCATGGTTGCCCTCCTGGCAATCATGACGGCAAACACAGCCGACGCCAGCTACTGCGGCGCGGCGAGGTACCATCGGTGCAGGCCGGCGTGCTGCCCGGAGACCGCCTGTGCGGAGCAGTGCACCACGGTCATGAAGACGTGCCGGCAAATCGTCTACGAGAAGCAACAGTTCACCTGCTACAAGACCTGCTGGGAGCGCGTGTGCGTCCCGAAGACGATCAACTGCACCAGGTATGTCCCGGAGACCTGCTACCGGGAAGTCACCTACACGGTCTGCAAGCCCGTCTGGGAGACCTGCCAGAAGCAGATCTGCTACACGGTCTGCAAGCCGGTATGGGAAACCTGCCAGAAGCAGATCACCTACACGGTCTGCAAGCCGGTATGGGAAACCTGCCAGAAGCAGATCACCTACACCGTCTGCAAGCCGGTATGGGAAACCCGCACCAAGCAGATCTGCTACACGGTCTGCAAGCCGGTGTGGGAGACCCGGCAGTGCACTTACACGGTGTGCAAGCCGGTGTGGGAGACCCGGCAGAGGTGCTACACGGTGTGCAAGCCGGTGTGGGAGACCTGCCAGAAGCAGATCTGCTACACGGTGATGAAGCCGGTGTATGAGACGCGGCAGCGGACCTACACCGTGTGCAAGCCGGTGTGGGAGACCTGCCAGAAGCAGATCTGCTACACGGTCTGCAAGCCGGTGTGGGAGACGCGGCAGCGAACCTACACCGTGTGCAAGCCGGTGTGGGAGACCTGCCAGAAGCAGATCTGCTACACGGTCTGCAAGCCGGTCTATGAGACCCGCGAGCGAGTCTGCCGCTACACGGTGTGCAAGCCCGTGTGGGAGACCCGCACCAAGCAGATCTGCTACACGGTCTGCAAGCCGGTCTCCGAGACCCGCGAGCGCGAGGTGTGCTACACGGTCTGCAAGCCGGTGAAGTACACCCAGACGGTCAAGGTTTGCTCGGGGCACTGGGAAACGCAGTGCTACGAGAAGCCGGGTCCCGTGATCACCAAATGCGTGCAAGAGCCTGGCTGCTGGACGTTCGATCCGTGCACCTGCCGGTGCGTGTACTGCCCCGGGGCGTGCAAAACCGTCCAGGTCCAGTGCCCGCCGGTCAAGTGCCAGCGGAGGGTTTGGGTCCCCGAGGTCTGCGAGAAGCAGATCGAGTGCGTGAAGTACGTGCGGGAGACCTGCGTGAAGAAGGTCCCCTACACGGTCTGCCGGATGGTTCCGGAGCAGTGCGTCAAGACCTGCACCTACAAGGTCTGCACGATGGTCCAGGAAGTCTGCGAAAAGCGGATCCCCTACACCGTCTGCAAGATGGTGCCCGAGCAGCGGGTGAAGACCTGCACCTACCAGGTCTGCAAGATGGTCCCCGAGCAGCGGACCTGCACCTACCAGGTGTGCAAGATGGTGCCCGAGCAGCGGGTCAAGACCTGCACCTACCGGGTCTGCAAAATGGTCCCCGAGCAGAGGGTTTGCACCTACCAGGTTTGCAAGATGGTGCCCGAGCAGCGGGTCAAGACCTGCACCTACCAGGTCTGCAAGATGGTCCCCGAACAAAGGGTCTGCACCTACCAGGTGTGCAAGATGGTGCCCGAACAGCGCACCCGCACTTACCAGGTGTGCAAGATGGTACCTGAGCAGCGGGTGAAGACCTGCACATACCAGGTCTGCAAAATGGTGCCCGAGCAGTGCGTGAAGACCTGCACGTACCGGGTCTGCAAGATGGTACCTGAGCAGCGGGTGAAGACCTGCACCTACCAGGTGTGCAAGATGGTGCCCGAGCAGCGGGTCAAGACCTGCACCTACCAGGTCTGCAAGATGGTCCGCGAGCAGTGCGTCAAGAAGGTTCCGTACACGGTCTGCAAGCCGGTGTGCTACCAGAAGACGGTCAACTGCTACCAGTGGGTCGCGAAGAAGGTGCCTTACACGGTCACTCGATGCGTGCCCCGTGTGGTCTGCAAAGAGGTCCCGGTGAAGGTCTGCTGCCCGGTCCCGGTCTGCCGGACGGTCTGCGGTGCCCCGGCTGCCGCTCCCAAGGCTTGTGCCCCGGTGGGCTGCGGCGGCTAGAGCGGTCCGCTCTGGCGCGTGCCCTTCTTCCATGGCTGGAAAAAGGGCCTGGTCATGCCAACGACGGCGGCTCAACCCCAAAAAGGTTGAGCCGCCCGTCTTTCTTGGGCAACCCGGTGGTCCGAAAGCGATCCTTATCACGCCCGGGAGAGGAACTGGCCGCTGCGGGTGTCGACCTTGATGCTTTCGCCCTGCTCGAGATACTCGGGCACCTGCACGACCAGGCCGGTCTCGAGCTTGGCCGGCTTGGTCCGGCCGGTGGCCGAGTTGCCGCGGATCCCCGGCTCGCATTCGGTGACGGTCAGCTCGACGGCCACGGGGAGCTGAATCCCCACCGGCTGGTCGTTGTACACGAGCACCTGGACCCCTTCGAGCTGGTCGGTCAGGTACGGGGCCTCGTCGGCCAGGTCCTCTTTGGGCAGGGGATAGCTCTCGTAGTTCTCCTGGTCGAGGAAGTGGAGGCAGGCGGCGTCGGCGTACATGTACTTCACCAGCCGCCGGGAGAAATCGGCCAGCTCCAGCGAGTCGCCGCCGCGGAGCGTGATGTCGACCTTCTGCTTGCTGATCAGGTTCCGCGCGCGGTACTTGTAGAAGGTCGCGGCGCCGCGGGCCGAAGGGGACTGCACGTGGACCGATTCGATCAGGCAGGGCGCGTCGTGGTAGTTGACGATCGCCCCGGGCTTGATTTCCTTGGCGAGCATCCCAATTCATCCTTCATCCTTCATCCTTCATCCTTACAACATCGCTCCCGCCTGGGGGTCGACCGCGATCCCTCCGGTGAGCTCCACCAGCGCGTCCAACACCACCAGCAGGCCGCTGGGATCGAACAGGTCGTCCAGGTCGTCGCCGGAGGAATCGACCAACTGCTCGAAATGGAGGACGTCGAAGCGGCCGTCGAGCTGCGTGAGCCGCTCGATCTTGGCGAGGTCCTCGCGGGAACACTCCGGGCCTTTCATTTCCTTGGCCAGCTCGAGGGCCTGCTCGCGGACCTCCTCCCCCGCCACGTAGCAGATGTCCAGGGCGGCGAAATCGTCGGGCGCGAGCACGGTCAGCGACTCGAAGAGCCCCTCCTCGCAGGCCGCGGGATTGGTGAGCGTGAACCGCTTGTTGAGCGACCCCAGCTTCTTGACGACGGCCTTGAGCTTGGGCCGCCTGCTTGCGTCGAAGAGGACGAAATAGGTTTCCCGCCAACGGAACTGGTCGCTTTCGAACATCGACATCGGTTGTCCTCACGAACCGAGTTCGCCGGCCCGCCGCGTGGCGGCCTCCACCGCGGCCAAAAGCGCCGCCCGCAGCCCCCCGGCCTCCAGCGCCGCCAGCCCGGCAATCGTGGTGCCGCCGGGGCTGGCCACACGGTCCTTGAGGACCGCCGGGTGCTCGCCGGTGGCCAGCACCATCTCGGCCGCGCCGCGGAGGGTCTGGGCGGCCAGGGCAGTGGCGACGTGGCGGGGCAGGCCCATCCGCACCCCCCCGTCGCTGAGCGCCTCGATGATCACGTAGACGAAGGCCGGCCCGGAGCCCGACAGGCCGGTCACCGCGTCGAGCAGCTTCTCTTCGACGCGGTAAGCAACCCCCACCGCTCCCAGGAGCCGCTCGACCAAGGGGCCGTCTTCGGGCGCAGCGCCGGGCCCAAGGCAGTATCCGCACGCCCCCTGACCGACGAGGCAAGGCGTATTGGGCATCACGCGGGCCAGCCGCACCGCGGGGCCGAGCCGCTCGGCCAGCAAGCCCAAACGGACCCCCGCCGCGATCGACACCACCAGTCTGTCCCCGGCGATCCTCCCCGCCAACTCGTCGAGCACCTGGGCCATTTGCTGGGGTTTTACTGCCAGGAACAGCACTTCCGTGGCGTTGGCGACCTCGAGGTTGTCCGCCACGGCCCGGGCCCCGGTGGCACGGGTGAAACGCTCCCGGGCCTCTGCGGCCGGGTCGCTGGCCAGGAGCCGCTCCGGCGAGGCCAATCCGGCCCGGACCAGCCCCCTCCCTAACGCGGTGGCCATCTGCCCGGCACCGACGAATCCGATCGAGTGGGTCGACATCTGCTCGGCGCAACCTCAAGGGACAAAGGAGAATACGCCGCCATTATGCTAGGGCCATTTGCCCCATCCTACAAGAGGGGCTCCCAAGGCAATCATAGGAGCCGGCCGGAAAAACGCAAATCGGACCGCCCGCACTGGGGATGGACCAAGGCTGCTCCGCGTCGCTTTTTCTTTTCATTTGGGTACAGACTGGGCTTGTGTTGGCTTGCCGATGAGATACAATATTTGTAGGTGCATGAATCGCACGTACAGGAATTGTATTTGGAGAGACTTGCGAAATGAGGACCGAAATGGCAACCGTCAGGATCACTCGGCAGGACTTCCTCCAGGACCGCCAGGGCAGGACGTTCGCCGACGTGGCCGACGACGCGGAACAACCGTTCAGCGAGGTGCTTGCGTTCTTCGACGACGAGGCGCGGCAGCGCCGGATGGAGGAATCCGAGACCCACCACGACAGGCCCCCTTTGGCAGGGGTCGTCCGGGAGCTGGAGTCGCTGCCGGCCGTCGACGCGTTCCTCGCGTCGAAGCACCCCCGTCGCACGAAGCGATTGCGGCAGGCGGTGGGCGTGGTCGTCCGCATGATCATGGAACGTCGCGGGTGGAGGAAGACCGGCAGGAAGGGCTCTCTGGGCGTTCGGGCCGCGGTGACGCCGCGGACCAGCACAGCCGGCGCGTACCACAACACGGGCGGGTTGGCATTCTGGTTCGTCCGGGCCGAGCGCTACCAGCGTCGGGAGGGCATGCCCTTCCGTTCCGTCCGAGAGCGCCGCCAGAAATACGAGTCGGCGTCGGAGCCGGCGTAGGCAGACGGCGCCGCGAAGGAGGGAGAAGGAAATGTTCAACTGGATCCTCGGCCTGTACTGCATCATTGCCGTTCTTTGCGAGGGCGCTTGGACTGCAACCAAGTGGGTCGTGAAACACGTGACGCCTTCCCCTGTACGGTGAATGCCCGTTGGGGGAACCGTCGAGCCTGCTCATGCCACGGGCAGAAGGAGGGAGCCATGCTCGTCGTAAGCCGGAAGCAGGCGGAAGGTGTCCGGATCAACCACGACGTTCTCGTCACCGTGCTCTCCATCCACGGCAACAAGGTCCGCCTGGGAATCGACGCCCCGGCGGCGACCGGCGTCCACCGCACGGAAGTGTACGAGGCGATTCAGAATCGGAGGGCGGAGAGGCTCGGACCGTCTTGCCCATCAGCGCGGCCTGGTTGAAGCGATGAGCGCCTCGTGACCCTCGCGGCGCGCGGGTTCTTAAGGGGCGGGTTCGCGAAGGGGGGTCTTCTTTTCGTAACCCGCCAGATGGGCCCGATATCGCTCGGACGCTTTCGGGTCCGCGGCCTTTTCGGCCAGCTCGACCGCCTGCTTCCCCCGCTCCACGGCCTGATCAAACTGCTTCGCCTCGGCATACGCGGCGGCCAACGCGTCCAGCTCGGCGGGGCTTTTCCACGAAGTCAGCTCGCACGCCCGGGTCGCCAGGGCCACGGCCTTGCCGCCGTCGCGGACGTCGTCCTCCGGGCATGTGGCCAAAAGATGGGCGAGCTGTCGATAGCCGGCCGCGTCGCTCGGCTTCTGGTCGACCTGCTTGGACAACCCGGCGATGCTCAGCCGGTAGGCATCGGCCCGCGACTCGTGGAGCAACGAAGGGTCTTGCGGGTTGAGCCGCAGGGCGGCCGTAAAGTCCTCGATGGCCTCTGCCGCATGACTCCACTCCAGATACGCCAAGCCGCGGAGCGTATAGGCGCGCTCCAGCGTGACGGACAGGGTGGGGGCCGGTCTCAAGATCCCGATGGCCTTGCCCAGGTCCGCGACGGCCTGATCGTATTGCTTCAGGTAGAGGTAGCTCTCACCGCGGTTGACGTAATCCAGGGGATCCGGGTCGATCTCGATGGCGGCCGTAAAGTCGCGCACGGCTTCTTCGTACTTCTCTTTGCCCAACCAGGCGGTGCCCCGGCGGCTCAGCAACCGGACGTCCTTCGGATCCAGCTTGGCCGCTTCGTTGAACGCGGCAATCGCCCCGTCGTAGTCCTTTTTCTCCAGCAGCTCCGTGCCGCGCTCAAGAGACGCCTTGAACGCGTCCGCCACGGCGGGAGACGGTTGGGGCGGCCCCGGTTGGGGCGGCGAGGGTTGGGGCGGCGAGGGCTGGACGGGAAACTTCTGGGGAGACGGGCCGGGGGGAGGTGGCTTCGTCAGGCCCCCGTTGTTTCCCACCACTTTCGGAGGCGGGGGCCCTGGGGGAATCTCGACGGGCGTCGGCCGCCAGTGCCACCACGCGGCCAAGCCGGCCGCGCCGAGCAGCGACACGAGGATCAGCCCGCGCACCGCGCGGCCCGCCGCGCCCGGGCGTCGTTCAGGGGCCGCCCCCGGTCCGGCGACCATCGCCTCGCGCAGGGCCCTGACCAGCTCCATCGAGGAGGCGTAGCGGCCGGTCGGATCGGGCGACGTGGCGCGGCGGAGGACCTCTTGTTCCGCGGGCGTGCAGGCCGAGAAGTCCAGGTGGCCTTGGTGTTTGGCCTCCACCACGGCGACGAGGGTCTCTTCGGAGTAGGGGAGCTTGCCGGCCCTCAGCTCGTAGTAGGTGATGGCCAGGGAGTACTGGTCGGTGGCGGGGCTCGGCTTGCCGGTTTCCAAGAGCTCCGGGGCCGCGTAGGCGACGCTCGCCGCCGCGGAGGTGACCCGGTCCGCGCCGATCATCCGCGCCAGGCCGAAATCGCAGACCTGCACCGCGCCGCCGACGATCATCAGGTTGTGGGGCTTGACGTCGCAGTGCTGGATGGCGACGGGGCCGGCCCCCTGGTCGTGGACGGGGCTGTTGAGGAAATCGATGGCCTCGGCCGCGTCCTCGAGGTAGCCGAGCAGCTCCTCCTGGGGAATCCCCGGGAGGCCCTCTGCGCGGCATTCCTCCAGCCGGTCAAAAAGGCTCTTGTCCCCCAGCCCCATGGCGATGATCAGCTCGGCCGGCTCGGCCAGGCGGCTGAGGCTGGGGGCCACGAGGGTCTCGTGGGCCTGGTCGGCGGGTGTCTCCCGGACGTCGAGCTCGGGCTGGCCGGCCAGGGCGTCGTCCAACACGGTGCCGTCGGCGCTCTTGAGCCAGAAGGCCACCAGCGGCATGAGGTTGGGATGGCGGATCCGCTTGACCAACTGGAGGGCGCGGAATTCCTTGCGTCCCTCGGCGCCGCCGAGGCGGATGATCTTCACCGCCGCCTCGGCCCCGCCCGGGGTGCTCGCCCTCCACACTTCCCCGAAGCCGCCGCGGCCGAGGAAGCGCTCCAGCCGGTAGCCGGCGCCGGGAACCGGCTCTTCCCCTTCGTGGTAGGTCCGCGTCATGGCTGGCCTCGCCGCGCGAGAAGGACCGCCGTGAAAGGCAGGACGTCGTCGGGGGCGGCGGTCGGGTTCTGCCGGCCGCCGGTGAGCTGCCGCACGGAGGATCGCACGTAGTCGACGACTTCATTGAGGGTGATAACGGGCCGCGGCGAGGCCGGCTCGCGGCCCGCCAGGGCCTCCAGCAGCGACTTGGTGAAGGCCCCGTGCCCCCACGATTTCCTCTCCGCCGATTGCTCGTCGCCGGCGGAAGCCGCGAAGGTGAGGACCACGTCCTCCTGGAGCTCGCGGACGGCCGACTTGAGGTCCCGCGCGCGGAGCGGCTGGATCGCCCCGGCGTGGCAGGTGTCCAAAAAGACCAGCTTCCGGCAGGAGATCCCCGCCAGGCCGCGGAAATCGCTCCAGGAGATGGAGGCCGAGTACTGCCGCCGCTGGAGGTCGGCGATCTTGAAGTCGTGGCCGACGTAGTAGTACTCCCCGCTCTGGGAATCGAGGATCCCGTGGCCGGCGAAGAAGACCACGAGCAGGTCGTCCGGCTGGGCGCGGCTCCGCAGATCGCCGCAGACGTCCTGGAGCGTCTTCTGCCACCGCTGGGGCGTCACCTGCTCGTTCTTGAGGACCACCGCGCGATCGACCGTGTACAGCCCTTGCGACTTTTCCCGCAGCTCCTTGACCACGGCCTCGGCGTCGGCGACGGCGAAGGAAAGGGAGCGGATCGCGGGGTCGGCGTACTTGTCGATCCCCAGGCCGATGACCCGCAGCCGCGCCGGGCGGTCGGGGCGGACGCCCGGCGGGCGCTCGACGAGGATCTTGCCGAAGGCCGCGGTGGGGGCGTCGGTGCCGACGAACAGTTGGATCAGGTTCTTGGGGTCGGAGGGGAGAGGAACGTCCCAATCGTAGACCAGCTCCTTTCCTCCCGCCACGTCCCGCTCCTTGACCAGCCGCCGCCCGCTGGCCGCCACCCCGTTGGCAAACACCTTGGCTTGGACCATGCTGGCCGCGCCGGGCATGACGATCCGGGCGCGGAGCCGGGTCACGTTGCCGGGCACCACCTCGCCGGGCCGCGGGGAGAGGATCTCCAGCCGCGGCGTGGCGGCGATTTGCTCGGGCAGGACCTCGTGCGACTCCCGCGGCGGCGCGAGCCGCGCCGCCTCGAAGGCCTGCTCGAGGCTTCCCGCGGGCAGGAGCTGCTCCATCACGTCCGGCCGCTCGAGCTTCTTGCGGAACTGGTCGGCGCGGTAGAAGTCGGGGAGCCTTTCCAGCCCGCGGTTGATCTGCCAGCCGAACCGCGTGTGGCCGTTGATCGAGGCGTCGTAATAGCCCTGCGGGGTCCACAAGGCCCACTCGCGGTCCGACCCTACGAACAACGTCGCCAGCGGCTGCCAGGCGGGGAGCAGTTGGAAAGCAGGCCGGCGGATGCCGTTTCGCGTGTACTCGAAGAGCACCTGCGTGCCCCAAGGCAGGCTCCGCAGCCGCTTGAGGATCTCGGCGGGCCGCTTTTCGCTCTTGTCGGCCTGGCCGTCGTTCCACTGGATCTCCTCGAGCACGTCCCCGCCGCGCATTCCCTTGCCAAACAGCGGGCCGGCCGGGTGGACACTCTTGGCCACGAGCCGCTCCCCCTCGACCGCCAGCGCGGCGCCCCATCGGCCCAGCGGCTCCTCGCCCTGTTCCAGCGACGCCAGGCTCCAGAAAATGATCGTGCCGTCCGCCGAGGCCGAGGCCAGGTAGCGGCGGTCGCGGGAGACAGACAGGGAGGTGACGTAATCGTTGTGCCCGCGAAAACGGCGGAGGACCGGACATCTCCCTTCCTTGAGCACCCGGTAAACATAAATGCTATTCTCCACGTCCGTGCCCACCGTGATCGCAAACGGCTCTTCCGCGGCGTTGGCGAGCCAGCAATACGAGCGTGGTTGGCCTTCCCTTGTCCGATCGAGCTCGACCCAGCCCTGCGCGACGCCATCGCGGTAAAGTTGGAACCGGCCGGTGGTGAGAAGCTTCGCCGACCAATTCCCCGGGGGCGGGTTCCGCGGGGGCCAATCGGGAGGTTTCAGCGGTCCGGCGCCTCCCAGCTCCAGACGCACCAGATCGAAGCTGTCGTCGAGGTCGGCGTAATCGTTGAAACCTCTCTCGCGAAGCTTGGTTCCGAACGCGACACGGTAGAAGGGCTCGGCTTGGGCAAAGGCCACCTTGAGGATCGGCCGCGCGGTGCCACCAAGCGAAACCCTCCGCTCGGGGCCATCGATCGCTTCCACGAAGACCTCGTTGTCCTTGCCGCCCGCGTAGGCCACGTCCTGTCCGTCGGGACCGACTACGCATGCCGTCACCGGGGCCTCCAGGGGGCGGCTCCCTTTGCGGATCCCCTTGGCGACGTCCCACAGTTGAAGCTCGCTTTTCTGTCGATTGAGGTCGAGCACCGCGCCGGCCACGAGGGTCCTGCCGTCCGGGCTGAAACTGAGGGACCGAACCACTGCCTTCGGGTCGAGCTCGGTCGGGCGTCCGCCGGCCTCCAGGTTCCAAAGGAAGAGCTTTCCATCCATGTCGGCGGAGGCCAGCCGCGTGCCGTCCCGGCTGGCCGCCAGGGCGGTGACCATTTCCCGATGCGCGGGGTCCAGGGTGCGGAATTCCTTGGGATTGTCGAGGGGAAACCGCTTGAGCTTCCAGCCCAGGCCGCCGTCGTCCCGAACGAAGGCGGCGGGGACAATCACCTCCTTCTCGCCGGCCACGGCCACGGGCCGCAGCTTGGGCTGTCGCTGGATCAAGGAGAGGAGTTTGGGCTCGTAGGTCTTCTCGTCGGGCTCGCAGAGGATGATCGGCCGCCAGTCGCCCCGCCGCCAGAGGTTCGTCTGGCCGCTGGCGTCCGCCGAGGCGAGCCAGTTGCCGTCGGCGGAAAACGACAGGCCGGTGATCGTCTGCCGGTGCCCCTCAAGGACCTTCACCAGGGTCCCGTCCACGGGGTCGACCAACAGGATCTCCCCGAGCGACCCCATTGCTCCGTAACCGCCGAAGGCCAGCAGGCCGTCGTCCGCTCGCGGAGGGTCGCCGCGCGTCGCGGCCACCGCATAGATGCCGCCGCGGAGCCCCCGGGCCACCTGCCAGCGGATCGTCCGCTCGCGGAGGAACGTGCGGCGGAGGTCGCGGGTGGCGGCCGTCAGGTTCCAGACCTGGACCACCTTGTCCAAGCCGGCGGAGCAGAGCCGCTTGCCGTCGGGCGTATAGGCCAGGCCGTAGACTGTGGCGGTGTGTCCGCCCGCGTTGATCCTCAGCCAGGGCGTTTCTGCCGGTTCCTGCACGCGGACGAGGTCCCGCTCCCCCTCCGGCTGGGCCCCGGCGGCCCAGAGCGATGTCATCGCCAAGAGGACGGCCAGGGCGCTGCGGGCCCCCCACGGCCGCCACGAAAAACCACGCCGAGCGGAAGCATCCATGGGGGGCTCCTCAAGGCCGCTTCAGTTTCAGGGCGATCGAGCGGAGAGGAATCATCACCAGCAGGGTGGGCCGCGCCTCGGCCCTCGTGCTCGCCATCATCACGAACGTGCTCCCGTTCTTCTTGCTGGCCGGCTCCTCGACCACGGCCTCCGTGGCCCCGCTCTGCCCGACTTTCTTGGCGAAATCGCGCATCGATTCCTCGCTCAGCAAGCCCCGGTAGGTCGTCGTCTCCGCCTGCCGCTGGCGGATCGATTTGAGCCGCTCCTGGACCTTGGCGCTGATCATCTTCTTGATCTCTTTCTCTTTCGGCGTGAGCTGGTCCTCGGGCTTGTTGAAGACGACGTTCGCCAGGGCCCCCAGGTCGGAAACCGGCTTCTCGGTGGCCACGACCAGGAGTTGCTCGTCGCCGGGGGGCGCGGAGAACTCGAAGTAGCCGTCGTCCGGCAAGATCACCGAGCCGCCCCCCTTCACAAACGGCGGTTTCTCCTCCTTGGTCGGCAGCAGGCACACGCGGTTGCCGCTTGCCCCCTCGTGAAGGATGTAAAGGTACGAGTCGTTCACCGGCTCGATCTTCACGCGGATTTGGTCCCCCAGCTTGAACTGATAGGTCTTCACGTCGGTCACCGGCGTTTCCTTGCCGTCGGCGCGGAGCAA
>Ga0315280_10010196_pt1 | contig 11836 bp, 6 predicted proteins | sample YL17G06_40_MG_FD_203697 | JGI IMG/M metagenome (GOLD analysis project Ga0315280, IMG submission 203697) | Sediment microbial communities from Yellowstone Lake, YNP, Wyoming, USA - YL17G06_40 | ecosystem: Environmental > Aquatic > Freshwater > Lake > Sediment | place: USA: Wyoming | collected... | reverse complement strand
CTCCGTTCTTCCCCAGCTGAGCACAGGCATGAGCGATAGCAGATTCTGGAGATCTCTGGGGTCGATCGTGTATGGGTGCGTGCCGATGTCACCGGACGTCAGGTTGGCTGATGTTCTACCGGGTGTTCACGGCGTGAATGAGCGTATGAACATCGGAAGCCTAGAGTTTGCGACAAAGTTCCTCTGCAATATGGTCTCGAAAGTCCTCTCCTAGGTCATGATCGTTTCGACATCACGTCGTGCGCATACAGAAAACCATTGCAGGAGGATTCAAATTGCGACACCCGCATCGAGCAGGGTACACACATGGAAGTGCTACGGATCTGATGCGTCTTGTCGTTTTCGCCTTAGAAGTGAGACCGGTAGGGTGAGATATCCTACGGTCATCAACGCGAAGTATGCGAGAGAAGCAAGATCGGCAAGAAATAGCGTGTCCTTCGCTCCTTGTGAGATTCTCCCAAACGCGCTGAAGGCATCCGACGCCAGGTATAGGAATATGACGCCAGTATCATAGACCATGAACATCACAAATGCGATGGACAAGAGCGCAAATCCGGCGAGGAAGACTTTCCTCTTCTGCGTGAATTCCTCCGAATCCGAAGGCTTTCGAAGCAACGTCGATCTTAGGTAGCTGAAAGCCTCGTTTTTCAGGTTTGGTATACCAGTGAAGTCCATGATAGCATAGTATCCGTCTGTCTCGATCAGGGGAATCAGGCTCCACAGCATCCAATAGAAACAGAAGAAACCCGTCATCTTCAGGATCTGACTCGGCCAGATCAAATTGGAGAGAACCAATAGCGAACCTGCCAAGAGCGTAGACAGCGGCCCAGCAAGCGATACCATTATCCGTTGCTTTTTCGGTAGCATCCACGCGTCGCTAGTATCCACGTAGTACATTGGGCCGAAATAGTACAAACCAGTTCCCATCTCGCCAGGTACCCCTCCGTAATACGCCAAGGTTGCCCCATGCGCGATTTCGTGGACCATCAAGATAGGGAAAAGCAGCAAATAGTAATAGAAGAAACCCACAATCGACGAGCCAAGGATCTCAAAGTTCGCCTTTTCGAATAGGATCGGCAGGAAATTAGGAGCAAGCACAAACATGGCCAGAGCTATGAGAACGAGGCTGCCCCACAACATTGCATCTCCAATGAATGGGTGAAAAATTGATCCCAACCGCCTGAAGAATCGTGCGCTCTCTCTGGTGATGGTGAGGTCCAACTCGAACGCTGAGACGAACTTGAGACGCTTCAGGGAAATTTCGGGTTCTGTTCCAGCTAAGAGGCCTTCGTCCGCGAGGAAGGATATTGTCTCACGAATCGTCTCGTCTGTAATCTCCTTCGAAAAGATCTTGCCAACTTCTCTTCGATAACTGTTCTTAGCCTCATCCACTAACTGGTGGATCGAATGTTCGCCGTCGAGAAGTCTCCAAATACCTGCAGTGAAGAAGTCAATATTGTAATATTCACCTGTCACTTGGCTAGTAAGAACGAACGGGGTGTCGCCCTCAACTGTTTCCTGAAGCGAGACATGAGGAGATCTCCGAGGCTTGTAGCTCTCGTCTTCTTGGATCCGAAGCTGGATCTCCTCCATCTGCTCAGTGGAATTCAACTAGCCAAATTCCCCTTCATACTCGCAGTCAACATCTGATCACGCTGTTGTTGGCTCCGCGCTCCTATTGTAGCCGTCAATGCAGATTTACCACCATTGTTCAGTGTACACAGCTACTGCGCCATATTTCGCGCCTTCGATCGGGAGTTAAGATAATCGGGAATGACAGGGACGCTCTCGGTTAGCGCCCCTGTCTCAAGACCACTATGGCGCACCCATCTTGGGAACGACCGAGTCTTTGCTTCCTTGCGTTATTTCCTGACTATGTGCACGCTTGCCTTGCTCTTCCTCTTGTGGAGTTTGCTCTTTGTTGGGTGATACTTATCCAAGTGGTTTTCACCTCAGGCACTACTATACGGCTTGCGAGCATATATGACGCACGTTCACAACCGAACCGCAAATGTTACAACGTTAGACAATGTCGTACACTACGAATGAATTTGGTCGATCGAAAGACGCAGAGTGTCCTTAGGGGCGTAAGGATACCAACGCAACTCAATGAGCTTCTCCAGAAAGATGCGAAGGCGGAAAACAGGACCGTAAGCGCACTAGTCGTGTCAATCCTAACCAAGTACGCAGAGTGGGATCGTTACACGCAGAAGTTCGGCTTCGTCACGGTTCCACGCTCCACATACAAGCGCATGATCGAAGCCATGGACGAACAAACCTACCTGACTGCCACAGAAGAGGCCCCTGCCACCTTCCTCGAGATGATTCGGTTTTGGTACAAACGCGTCGATCCACAAACCGTCTGCGCTTTCTGTGAGAGGCTCTCCAAGTATGTTGGAACTACTCGATGCGAGATTGACGAAAGGGACGGCAACTACACTATCACCCTTCAACATGACTTTGGCATGAAGTACTCCAATCAGCTGAAACGAGTCTACGAAAAAGTAACACGTGAAACCCTTGGAATTGAACCAAAAATCGAGGTCACCAGCAACTCAATCTTCATCAGATTCTCCGAACGTTCACCCAAAGTAACCAAGCTGCCGAGCCAGTTCTGAAGACAAGCGTGCTCCCAATGCATTCGGACGAGCACTACACGGTAGAGGGGCCACTTGGGAGCATTCTCGCGCACTCAGCGATGTGAAAGCCGTCGCTGAGCAACTCTTATCCGCCCATTGCCAGATCGTCGGGCGAGATACAAGGGTTCTGAGGCGGGACTTCAATGAGACTCGTGTTGCTTGGGACTGGCGATTCTTTCTGTTCCGACGGTCGCGGTTCCACGAGTGTCTTGATTGATGGTAGCACACGGATACTGCTGGATTGCCCTCCGCAAATCGTGTATGCTCTCCGCTCAAATGGCTACTCCCCAAACGACGTGAATCATGTCCTGATCAGCCACACACATGGCGACCATGTGGTTGGTCTGGTGTTTCTCGCAGAATGTCTTCTTTACAAAGACAGGGGCATCTTAGAGATCTACGGGCCCAAGGGGCTGAAAAGTCTAGTGTACAGCCTCTACCACATGCTGTTTCCCCGGGCAGATCTCTCCAAGGTTCTCAATTTCTTGCCGGACCTGAGCAGTCTTCCGTTTACTTGCACGAAAGCAAGAGGTGTTCATTCCCCTCCGGACACAATCTATAGGATCGAGATTGATGGAACGACACTGGTCTATAGCGGGGACACGACGCATGTCGACCTATCCAAAATCGCAAAGAAAGCCGACTACCTCATCCATGAGGCTGCAGAGACCAACGTTGCGGTGGCGAGACGCCTCAAACATTCAACCCCCGCCCAAGCCGCCAGGGCAGCAAAAAGAGCTGGCGTGCGAAATCTTGTGATAGTCCACAGCCCAAGACTCACATCCAGACAGAAGCGCGAGGTAACCCGCATCTTCCCTAGAACGATCTTCTCTACTGACGGTCAGATCATAGATGTATCCTAGCTAAGTACTGAAGTACATGAGCGGTCGTTCAGCTAACGTTCAGCTTGGCTTCGATTCTTTCGATGTCTCGTTTTGCCCCGAGCTTCCTGAAGATTTCGGCGGCCTGTTCCGATCGTTTCCTTGATTCCTCAGGGTTCTCCTGCGCTAATGCCTCGGAGTAGGCAACAAGCGCTTTGGCGCGATAGTATGGCCAACCAGCCTTTTCCCACAGACCTAGGGATTTCAGGTAAGCTTCGTCTGCTCCCTTCCTGTCACCGCCAGCAAGTAGGAGGGCTGCTTCGGCTTGAGAAGCCATCGCCAAGCCTGCATCACTTTTCAGAGTCTGAGCAAGCCGCTTAGCCCACTCAGACATCCTGTGAGCCTCTTCCAGCTCCCCACGCCTCGTATAGATACGAGTTAGGTGAAGCAAAGTCTCGACATTTAGCAAAGGCATAGTACTGAATTCCGCAGGTTTGAAGGCATTGACGCATGTCTCAAAGTGAGCCCTAGCTTCCTCCTCTCTGCCTTGCTCCAATCTGAGTGTGCCCAGGCCCAGGTTGGTTTCGACGATTGAACTGATCTTAGGGTCTTGCTTAGCTAATGCGATCTGAAGATACTTCTCAGCTTGTTCCATGTCTCCCATGCCCAGATGCAATAGCCCTCTCCAAGCTTCGGCTACGAAGACTATGACTTTGAATCCTAAACGCTCTTGCATCTCGAATGCTTTGGTCGTTTCCTCAAATGCCAGGGCCCAGCTGCCATTCAGCCAGTCCAGAGCCGACAATATAGTCAAGCCAGTGGCTTGGCCGTACAAGTGATTCTCGCGGATGCACAAGTCTAGAAAACTTGATGCGAAGTCCCGAGCCTTTGATAGGTCCCTAGAGCAGGCGTAGAATGCCAAGTTGATAAGATTGTTGGCTGCTTCCCTGTAAGTTTCATGCTGCAGGGCCACTTGCAAGCTCTTTTCCAAGAGTGGTAGTCCTTCATCAATTCGACCAGTGTCGGCGAGGCGGCAACCCATGTTCTCCAATGCCGTAGCGACAGCCGCGAAGTTTCCGCTCTTCTCACCAACTTCAAGAGCACGCTTGGTCCAGATCTCGGATTCATCATATTCATCCATAGTGGACAGGAGATTGGCAAACATCGAATAGACTGCCGCAGCTTCGAAGCTTTCAGGTGTTGCTTCAGCATACTTGAGCAACCCCCTCAGCACAAGCATGGCTTCTCGAACTCCCTTGACTCGATAGACCGTGCTAGCTATCTCAGGAGAAATTCTGGCACATGAGTTCAAGTCATGCAGCTTTTCGAAGATGGCGAGAGCCCGTTCATAGGATTGAATACTATCGTGGAATCGGCCAGCAAAATCGTAGCAGCCCCCTAGCTTCTCGTACGTTGCTGCATTCTCCTCGTCTCTGCCTCCTTTCGCCTCAATCACGTCCAATGCGCGCTTGTAGTTGGCTATGGCTTGTTCGTGGGCATGGATGGTTCGATTTCGGTCACCCGCCATGATTGAGTATTTGATGGTTCGTTCAGTGTCTCCGCCTTCAGAGAAATGGTTGGCGATGGCCTCAGCTTGACTCTCTAAGTTCTTCGCGTAATGCTTCTCCATTACGTCAGCTGTCTTGAGATGGTATTTGGCGCGTCTCATCCTGCTAAGGTCGTCAAGCAATAGCCCTCTGATTTGGTCATCTACGAATTTGAACCTGTTAAGTTGAGACGGCACTTCGAGGATGAGCCCTGCAGAGAGTGCTTTCTCAATCTTGTCGAGCAGCGTGCTTTCGTTGAGTTCTGAAGTTTCCTCTAAGACTTCGAAGTCGAACTCTGAGCCTGCAACCGAGGCAATCGTCATTATGTTCAACGTTTCAGGGTCAAGCTTTGTGAGCCTTGATTTCAGCGCGTTCTTCACGCTTCTCGGAATCACGATCTCTTGTATTGGCTTTCTATCCCACCCTTTCTCGGTTCGAAATATAGTTCCGTCTTCCACAAGTGAGCGAAGGACTTCTTCGACAAAGAATGGGTTACCGCCGGTTCGTTGGTAGATCAGGTCTGCAAACTCGGGGGAGACTGTTTGCTCCCCGAAGACTTGTTTGATTAGGGTTGTTGTTCCGTCGTTGTTCAGGTTCTTGACTGTCACTGTTTCTAGCAGACGTTGCTTGTTGAACTTCATCAATGTCTGCTCAAGCGGATTGCTGGGCTTCAGCTCATGCTCTGATGGGACTGAGCATATTGTTAGGATGCGAAGGTTGCTGCTGCTCCTAACAAAGTATTCCAGCAAATCAAGCGATGATCGGTCGACGTATTCCATGTCGTCGAATAGCAAGAGCAGAGGCGCGTCTTTGCAGATCGTGATGAAGAACTGTGTTATAGACTCGTAGAAGCGCATCTTATCCTGTTGCTCGCCAAGGGGTTTGGATGCCGGTATGGTTCCGAGCTTCGCTGCAATGTCAGGGACTAGCTTCACAAGCTCGGAGGCATTGGGGCCAAGCATTCTGCGCAGAAGTTCTTTAGGCGCCTGAGCGACGTATTGCCTGGTAATCTCCGTCCAAGGAGCGTAGGGAAACCCGTCTTCTAAGGCGCTTCCAGACAGCACGACCCCGTTCTTGGACTGTGCGTAGACTGCTAGTTCCTGCATGAGACGGGTTTTCCCCGCGCCTATTTCTCCTTGCAGCGCAACCACAGACGACCTGCTGGTGAGAGCGTTCTCGAAAGCTGTCTTGAGCTTCGTGAGTTCTGCTGTTCGCCCAACCAGAGATGTGAGCCAACGCGGCTCTTGAAGCGGGACAGCGGGCAGCGGATGTTGAACGACCTCAAGACCACTCGTTGCCTTCTGTAGTGAGATAGAGTAGACTTCTAGTGGAGATTGTACGTTCTTGAGTTCCTGTTTTCCAAGGTCGATGATTTCATGGTCGATCTTGTTCCAGACTTGATCGTAGACTTGGCGTGAAATGCAGATTCCTCCCGGCTCGGCTAACGGTTGCACTCGAGACGCAATATTGACGGCGTCGCCGAAAACGTCGCCTTCACGATGGACAACGTCTCCGAGATGGATGCCAATTCGCAGTTGAGTCTCCTTCCCTGCATATGAGAGTGGTTTCTCCTCTTGCAGTGTTTCTTGGATGTCAATTGCGCAGCGGACAGCGTCTAGGGTGTTGGCGAACTCTATCAGGAAGGCGTCTCCGATTGTCTTGATCTCTTGGCCTCCGTGTTTTTCGAAGATCGGACGTAATACCGCTTTCTGCTTCTCTAAGACTTCAAGAGCAAGCGGTTCATTTTCCTGCGTCAGCGCCGTATAGCCTACGAGGTCCGTGAACATTACTGCTGCTAGTCTTCGCTCATCTTTCGAAGTAGCTTCCTTAGCGATAGTCAAGGTGTCCCCGTTCTTCGGCAACGCCTCGCTACTCGCCAAAGGTCTGAGTATTCATACTCATTCTACGAACAGATTCCTGCAGAAGCTTCAATGCCATCTTAGGCTGGTTTGACACAATACTCTTGAAGCTCCATGAAGTCAAGGCAAGGCACCTTGACGGTTCAAGTGCCACAACATCTGCCGACCTTGGCTGACCGTCCAAGACTGACATCTCGCCAAAGAACTGGCCGGGTCCGAGTTTGGACAGGACTTTTCCGTCTGATCGAACCTCCGCGGTGCCTTCCGCTATGAGATAGAAGCCAACGCCTGTCTCTCCTTTGCGCACGATGATGTCGCCGCTCTCATACTTGAGCTCCTTGAATGAGCGTGCAATGACCTTCAGTTCCTTCTCGGTGAGACCTGACCAGAGGGGTGCCTTCTGCAACATCTCCACAATCGCGCTCGTATCTGAACCGCTAGGTTTCATGATCTCACTTTCAGGAGTCTGTCGTCAACTGCGTATGTCCAGTTTCGCGCTTTAATGCTTATGCTAGAAGTGGCTTCATGTGACGCTATGAGATCACTTGCATTGGTCCAGCCACGAATCTTCGACACAGGGGAGCGAAGCAGACAGAAGCGAAGACGCTATGCTTGAGCTGAAAGCTTGGCTTCAGCTCTTTCCAGATCTCGTTTTGCTCCTAGTCTCCTGAAGATTTCTGTAGCCTGCTCCAAGCATTTCCGAGATTCATCCCTGCTCGTTTGAACTACGAGGTCGGCATAAGCCACGAGCGCCTTTGCTCTGTAGTAAGGCCAACCTGCTTTCGCCCAAAAGGCCAAGGATTTCTGGCAAGCCTCCACAGCTCCTTTCAAATCATCGGTGGCAAGCAAAACGGTTGCTTCAGCCTGCAACGCCAAGGCCAAGCCCCCGTCGCTCTTCAGCGTTTCTGCAAGCCGCTTGGCCCATTGAGATGTTTCACGTGCCCTCTCCAATTCCTGATGCTTAGCGTAGATTGAGGTAAGGTGGAGCAGAGTCTCGATATGGAGAGTGGGAGATGTAGTGAATTCCCACTTTCTAAACGAGTCTACACAGGTCTGGTAGTGTTCTTTGGCTTCATGCTCCTTGCCTTGCTCTTCCTTCAGCATCCCCAGACCCAAATGATAGTGAACTATGTCCGTGATCTTCGGGTTCTCCTCGAGCCAATCTCGACCCTTCTGGAATTCCATTTCTGCCTGCTCCAAATCTCCCATACCAAGCGAGTACCATCCTTTGTCCAATGCAAAGGAAGACGAGATTGCAGACAAACCAAGTCTATTCGCAAGCTCACAGGCCTTCTGGAGCTCCTCGAGACCAGCCTTCCAGTCTCCGCTGTACCAATCAAGAACTGATAACCATTCCAAGGCGGCACCTTCAAACCATACGTGGTTCAGGCGTTTGGACAGTTCGAGCCATCGAACTGCCAGTGCCCGGCTTTTGCCGAGGTCTCTCTGAAACGTGTAGTTAACTAAGTTGCATAGCGAAATAAGCGCATCCTCGTACTCTTCGTGCTGCAGCGATAGGTCGAAGGCTCGTTGCCAAAGAGGTAATCCTTCGTCAATTCTCCCTGTGTCTGTCAGAAACGAACCTTTCATGGAGAGAGATTTTGCAATGGCGGCGTAATTCTGCGTCTTCTCTCCAACCGCCAACGCTTTATCAGCCCAAGCTTTGGCTTCGCCCCATTCATCTATGACTCCGTGATTGAAAGCCAGCTGAGCATAGATTGAACCCGCCTCATAGCTCTCTGGCTCTGCTTCAAGGTACTTGAGCCCCCGCCTCAGAACGAGGATCGCATCGCGAGTTCCTGTGACTCCCTTAGTTCCGATGGATGTTCTAGATAGGCCGAGACAGGCTCGCGCACACGCTTTACTGTCATGTCGCTTCTCGAAGATTTCAAGTGCCTTTTGGTAGTACCGGATGCTGTCCTGAAGTTGACCTGCAATGCGGTAGCATTCCGCAAGCTTCTCTATTGTCGCAGCCTTCTCTTCGTCTCTTCCTCCTTCGAAACTAATGAGGCCTAACGCACGCCGGTAATCGTTGACTGCTTGCTCATATGCATGGATCGCTTTGTTCCTGTCTCCTGCTATGATTGAGTATCTTGTTGCACGCTCCGAGTCGCCCGCCTCATGGGAGTGGCTGGCAATTAGCTCCGCGTGTCTATCCAAGCTCTTAGCGTAGACCTTCTCCATTGCCTCCGCAATTCTCTGATGATATTTGCCTCGTCTGATCTTGCTCAGGTCATCAAGCATGAGTTCTCGGACGCGGTTGTCTACAAATCTGAATACGCCTCTTTGGCTTGGCTCGCGCACTAATCCAGAAGCAAGCGCCGTTTCGAGTCTCTCAAGAAGCTTATCTTCTTCAATCTGTGTCACTTCCCTTAGCACTTCAAAATCGAATTCTAACCCAACTGCGGACGCTAGAACAAGAACGCTCATTGTTTCGGGGTCGAGTTTGGACAATCTCGATTTGAGAATGGTTCTGACGGTGTTTGGGACTGTGAGCTCTTGGATGGGTTTTCGGTCCCATCCCTTCTCGGTTCGGAAGACGGTTCCGTCTTCGACGAGTGAACGAAGGACCTCTTCGACAAAGAAGGGATTGCCTCCAGCCCTCTCGTAGATTAGGTCTGCAAATTCAGGCGTTATCGTCTGTTCTCCGAACATTTGCTTGATGAGTTCCACGGTCTCTTCTTTGCCTAGGTTTCTCACTTGAATCGTTTCGAGCAGGCGTTGCCTGTTGAACTTCATGAGCGATGGATGTAGCGGGCTGTTCTGTTGGACATCTTCAGGTCTGTAGGCGCAGGCTGTCAGTACTCGATGGTTGCTCGTGCTCCTAACAAAATACTCCAACAAATCCAGAGACGATTGCTCAGCCCACTGCATATCATCAAACAACAAAAGCAGGGGAGACTCGGTGCAAATCGAAATGAAGAACTGCGTCACAGCCTCGTAAAGTCGAACCTTGTCCTGCTGCTCACCCAAAGGTTTGGATGGTGGAACAGTCCCCACCTTGGCAACAATGTCTGGGACCAGCTTCACAAATTCGGAGGCATTTCGACCAAGCATTCTACGAAGCAATTCACCTGGTGCTTGAGAAACGTATTGTCTTGCCGCCTCAACCCACGGCACATAAGGTAGGCCAGCCTCCGACGCGGTACCGGTCAGAACCACAGCCCCTTTCGATTGAGCATGCACACCTAACTCTTGCATGAGACGAGTCTTGCCTATACCCGCCTCCCCTTGAAGTGCCACCACAGAAGACCTGTTCGCGAGAGAGCTTTCGAAAGCTGCCTTGAGTTTCGTGAGTTCTGCGGTTCGGCCGACCAAGCCTGTAATCCAACGTGGCCTCTGGAAAGGGACGGTGGGAAGGTGGGCGGCCTCAGCGCTACTCGGTGCCTTCTCTAGTGAGATGGAGTAGACCTCTAGTGGAAATTGGACGTTCTTGAGTTCCTGTAGCCCAAGATCGAGGATCTGGTAGTCGATCTTGTTCCAGACTTGATCATAGACTTGGCGTGAGATGCAAACTCCTCCCGGCTCAGCTAGCGGTTGCACACGAGACGCGATATTCACCGCATCTCCGAAAACATCGCCTTCCCGATGCACGACATCACCGAGGTGAATACCAATTCGCAGCTGAATCTCTTTTCCTGCGTATGAGAGTTGTTTCTCCTCTTGCAGTGTTTCTTGGATGTCAATTGCGCAGCGAACAGCATCTAGGGTGTTGGCGAACTCTATCAGGAAGGCATCTCCGATTGTCTTGATCTCTTGTCCTCCGTGTCTTTCAAAAATCGGGCGTAAGACGGCTTTCTGTTTTTCTAGGACCTCAAGAGCGACTGCCTCATTCTCTTGTGCTAGGGCCGCATAGCCTACGAGGTCCGTGAACATTACGGCTGCCAGTCTCCGCTCGTCCTTCGACGCACGTCTTCCGGGATGGAGGGAGCTTGGCACGAGAAGGACCAGTAATAAGTCGGATGCTGACAGTCAAATGCGTTTCCTTCGTCCCGTTTCCAACCAAGCAGCATATGCCAGGGAAGAAAACCGGCTAGATACGAGTAGATTCTAGTTGCATTCTGTTGGTGAGACCTCTATCCTAACCTAGGTACAATCGGTTCCCTATGCCTCGTCCGGGAAGCTGTTCACAAGCCTTTGATAGATCTTGAGCTTCTCCAGCCCAGCGTTGATCCCGTTTTGCGCTTCTGGTACTCTATTCTCGTTGAAGTGTCTCTCAACTTCTTCAATTCTGCCGATTCCGAGAATGGGGATACAAGACTGCAGTAACCGCGAAAGGTCCCCTGTGCCCTCGTAGACTTGTCTAAAATGTGACATACTGGACTTGATCCACGTCCAAGCCGTATCCCTAGCATTAGGGTTTCGTGTGATCGCTGAGATGAGAGTCATCTGATCCTGCTTCTTCACTTCGCCTCCCTGAGCCATCTCGAGCAACTTGGAAAGCAGCCGCGGCTCCTTTAGTGTCGTCATCGAAACGAGCAGCCTCTCTTTCTCCTCATCAGAAGTGCTTTCCCTATATCTCTTCACGATTGGTTCGAAATTCCCGCATGCTCTGGCGTACCCCACGGCAACTGCCTCTTTCATGTCTGGTTCGACGGTTTCGTATTTGTCGAACCTCGATCCGAGTTTGGCGGCAAAGTCATCATCGATCACTGCTAATCTGACTGCGATGATGCCTCGCATCATGGAACTGATCTCATCGACCTTCTTCTCGAGAACTGCAAGTTGCGATCTGTGAAAATCCCTTGAAACCTCAACAATTCTCGGCCCGAGAATCGAGTATAGAAATGCGAGCTGATCCGAGACTTCGCGTGCAGGTAGGTAGTCTTGCTCGTTCGAATACCTCTTGACGAGCGTTAGGTAGTCTGCAAACGACATCCTGCCTGCCAGAAGGAAGGATATGGCGTCAAACGCGATTCCCCATCTATCAGGTGCCGATGGCTTGGCTGCCCAGACGAGTTCGTCAAGTC
>Ga0315280_10010194_pt1 | contig 11839 bp, 10 predicted proteins | sample YL17G06_40_MG_FD_203697 | JGI IMG/M metagenome (GOLD analysis project Ga0315280, IMG submission 203697) | Sediment microbial communities from Yellowstone Lake, YNP, Wyoming, USA - YL17G06_40 | ecosystem: Environmental > Aquatic > Freshwater > Lake > Sediment | place: USA: Wyoming | collected... | reverse complement strand
CGCCAAGGAGGGGCTGGACAAGGGAATGACCCACTACACCCCGAATAATGGCCTCAAGATGCTTAGGGACGCCATCGCCGTCAAGCTGAAGAAGGAGAACGGCATAGAGGCAGACCCCGACAAGAACATCATAGTGACGATAGGCGGGAACCAGGCCTTTCTTCTCGCACTATCAACTTTCCTGAACCCCGGTGACGAGGTCCTTCTGCCTTCGCCATACTTCGTGACGTACAGGGCGGCCACCACGTTGGTGGGCGGGAAGGCGGTGGAGGTCGGCACCTATCTCGAGAACGGGTTCAGGATCGCCGCGGAGGACCTCAGAAAGGCGGTCACCAAGAAGACCCGTTGTATAATTATAAATTCGCCAAACAACCCGACTGGGGCCGTCCTCACCAGAAAAGAGTTAGGGGAGATAGCCGAGGTCGCCGTGGAGAACGACCTGAAGGTGATCACCGACGAGGTCTATGAGGCGCTGGTCTATGACGGCCTGAAGCACGTGAGCATAGCCTCGCTGAACGGCATGTCCGAGAGAACGATAACCGTCAACAGCTTCTCCAAGGTCTACGCCATGACAGGCTGGAGGATCGGCTACGCCGTGGCGGATGAGACCACAGTTGCAAAGATGACGAAGTTCCAGATGTTCCTTGCAGCCTGCCCCGTATCCTTCGGTCAGTACGCCGCGGCGAAGGCGTTGCAGGACCCGAGGAGCAAACAGGCTACGGAGGAGATGCTGTCCGAGTACGAGTCGAGGAGGAACTACATCTTCGGGAGGCTGCGAGGGATGGAGGGCATCACCGTCGTGAAGCCCCAGGGGGCGTTCTACATATTCCCAAGAATCGATGGAAAGGATGACAACACGTTCTCCGAGAGGCTATTGGTCGAGGGGAAGGTGATAGCTGTTCCTGGCTCAGCATTTGGTAGATACGGCGTGCATCACCTCAGGCTTTGCTACGCTATACATATGAAGAACCTCGAGGAGGCCATGAACAGGATGGAGAGGTTTATGAGCCGCTTAGCTCATTCGCAATGATATGAAAACAGGTGGAAGAGTCATTCCTGCCTCTCATTATAGTAAGGCTTATTTCCAGCCCCCAATAGTAATTGACGGCATAACGTCAGAATCGAGGATCTAAAATGAGCGATTCTGTTGAGCTCAAGTGGCACGCTCTCGAGGCCGAGGAAGTTCTGAAAAGGGTAGAAGGCAGGAAGGAAGGCCTGACTGAAGGCGAGGCGGGAGAGAGGCTCGCAAAGTACGGGCCGAACGAGATCAAGAAGGAGAAGACCACCCCTGCTTGGAAGATCTTCGTCGAGCAGTTTAAGAACGTCCTGATGGTACTGCTGATCGGCGCTGCGGCATTTTCCTTCCTGATAGGCGAAGCGCTTGACGCGATCGTGATCTTGGCCATAGTTGTCGCATCAGCAGCACTGGGCTTCACCCAGGAGCACCGCTCAGAGAAGGCCGTCCAGATGCTGAAGAAGCTCGCCGCACCCACGGCGACGATAATAAGGGAGGGAAAAGAGAAGGCGGTCTCCTCCAATGTCATAGTGCCGGGCGACATCGTCGTCCTCAGGGCCGGGGACAGAGTCCCGGCGGACATAAGGCTCTTGGAGGTCTTCAACCTGAAGTTGGACGAGGCCTCCCTGACTGGTGAGTCCCAGCCCCTGGACAAGAAGATAGATCCTGTTCCCGAAGACAAGATCATAAACGACAGGACGGATATGACCTATAGCGGGACGATCGTCACCTATGGCAGGGCTCTGGGAGTCGCAGTCGCGACCGGAATGAAGACCGAGTTCGGGAAGATCGCCGGGACGGTCCAGGCAGAGAAGAAGACCGAGACCCCCCTTGAGAGGAGGATGGGCTCCATCGGCAAGTGGCTGACGTTATTTGCCCTCGGCGTCTGCGTTATTGTGATCGTTCTGGGTCTTATGAAGGGGGTTGAGGTCTTCACGATGATCCTTACTGGCATAAGCTTGGCCGTTGCGGCGGTCCCTGAGGCTCTGCCTGTAGTGGTTACTGGAGCCTTGGCCATAGGTATGTACGAGATGGCCAAGAGGAGGGCCATCGTCAGGAGGCTCCCTGCCGTGGAGACCCTTGGGAGCACCTCCATTATATGCTCCGACAAGACCGGAACCCTGACCAAGGGTGAGATGACGGTCAGGAAGGTTTACGCTGACGGAAAATTCGTCGACGTCAGCGGAGTCGGCTACGAACCCAAGGGGGCGTTCAGCATAGAAGGGGCCCCCATCGATCCGACAAAAAATGATACTCTTAACAAGCTTCTCATGGCAGCGGTACTGTGCAATGACGCGAAGTACTACTACGAGGGCGACAGGTGCACAGTAACGGGCGATACAACCGAGGGTGCGTTGCTCATCCTAGCCGCTAAAGCCGGGATCACGGAGTCCACCCTGAAGCACAAGAGAGTAAACGAGATCCCGTTCACCTCCGAGAGGAAGAGGATGACCACCGTCCACCGCCTTCAAGATGTGAAGAACCACATCGTCGCGATAAAGGGCGCAACAGAGCTTGTCCTCGAGAGGTGCAAGCTGATCGCCAAGGAAGGTAAAGCCTTTGAACTGACTCCTGAAGAGAGGGCGAAGATCTCCGCCATCAACGAGAGGATGGCCTCGGATGCCCTAAGAGTCCTTGCCCTCGCCTACAAAGAGGAGGCGGCGATCCCTGAGAAACTCGATGAGAAGGAGTTCGAGAAGGACTTCATCTTCTTGGGCCTCGTGGGGATGATCGACCCACCGCGGGATGAGGTCAAGGACGCCCTCAAGCTCTGCAACGACGCGGGAATCAAGGCGGTCATGATAACCGGAGACCACAAGCTGACGGCCGTTGCTGTGGCAAAGGAGCTTGGCATCATCAACGACCGGAATGACATGGTGCTGACCGGCGCAGAGCTTGAGAAGATCCCGGACGAGGAGTTCGAGAAGATAGTTGAGGACGTCAAGGTCTATGCTAGGGTCTCCCCGGAGCACAAGATGAAGATCGTAAAGGCCCTGAAGAAGAAGGGCTACGTTGTGGCGATGACTGGCGACGGCATAAACGATGCCACCGCCCTCAGGATGTCCGACATCGGTGTGGCCATGGGGATAACTGGCACCGAGGTAACCAAGGAGACGGCCGATATGGTTCTGGCAGACGACAACTTCGCCTCGATCGTCAGCGCCGTCTCTGAGGGGAGGAGGATCTTCGACAACATCAAGAAGTACCTCGCGTACCTCCTCCGATGCAACCTCGCGGAGATAGGGGTGCTTCTCGTAGGAACCATCATGGCGATCCCCCTGCCCCTGACCGCAATACAGCTGCTCTGGGTCAACCTCACCACCGACGGCCTCCCGGCTCTGGCTCTAGGCGTAGATCCCGCAGAGCTGGACGTGATGAAGAGAAAGCCCCGCCCCCTCAAGGGGAGCCTGATGAGCAAGGAAGAGATGATCCTCTACTTCGTAGTACTGCCAATCATTTTGACAGCCGCGTTGCTCTTTAACTTTACTTGGGCCTTGGCAAACGAGTCAGAGGTTGAGGCTAGAACGCAGATACTGACGGTCATGATAGTATGTGAACTCTTGATAGCCCTCTCCTGCCACAACCTGAAGCGTTCCATCTTCAGGACGGGTCTCTTCACGAATAAATTCCTTTGGATAGCCGTGGGAATCTCCTTCATCATGCAACTCATAATACTTTATGTGCCGTTCCTGCACGCTCCCTTCGACATCACATACCCCAGCCTTCAGGACTGGCTCTTTGCAGCCGTTACAGGAGCCGGGATCTTCCTATTCGCTGAGGGCTCAAAGAAGTTCGTCCCAGATTAGCCGAACAACCCTCCCGCTACCTTTTTCTATCGCCCATTAAGCACTAGCCACAAGTACGATAATACAAAATCTCTAATAATCCAGCAGCTCAAATATTGGCACAAGTGGTGAGACCTATGGTGGAACTCTTTGATGCGATCAACGGCAGAACCATGGTAAGGGAGTTCAAGGACACTCCTCTGAGTGATCAAGAGAAACAAAAGATATTGCAGGCTGGTATCAGAGCACCAACCGCAGGAGGGAATGAACAGTGGCTATTTCTCTGCGTTGAATCAGCCGAGAAGCGGGGGAAGCTCCTGCGGCTACTCGTAGAAGCCCAGAGGGCCTACTACACAGAGATGCTCAAGACGCCTTTGTCGAAGGAGCAGATCGATAACTGGATGAAGAGCGTGGAGAAGGGTCGGTACCGGGCCCCCTTTTACGTCGCCGTATTCATTGATCTGAGGCAGAGGTTTTACACAAAGAGTGATGTGGAGGAGCTATGGGCCCACCAGAGCGCGGCCGCAGCCATAGAGAACATGCTGCTTGCGGCGTGGGGTCTGGGGATAGGAGGGTGCTGGTTCGGCGTACCGCTGCTCATCGAAAAGGAGTTCTATGAGTTCTTTGACGCAAAGAAGGATGAGACGAGGCTCGCCGCTATACTCGCATTTGGATACCCAAAGCAGATGCCTGCCCCAACGCGGAGAAAGAAGGGGCTGGAAACGGTAGTCAAGTCCATTTGAGCTACTTCAGTCTTCCTTTTTTGTTTATTACTATTTTCAGTTCTCAGCACAACCTCATTGAGAATGGAGGTTAAATGCGATCTCAGAGATCCCAATCCCGTATTCAGCGATCCTCTTTATGCTATCAATTATGATAATCATAGGTTCTACCACTCGGGCCGGAAGCCTGCTGGCCACCACCTTATCCATCAGCTCCTCCGCAGCGCTTACCACCTTTCTGGCATCATGTATCGCCTTGTTTGCCTCCTGAAGGCTACCGCTCTGAAGGCAGTTGACTGCCCTAGTAAAGACGCTTCCGGACCCTTCCAGGGCTCCTGCCAGCGCCCCGCTCAGACCTTCGTCTATCTCGTCTATCGCCTCGAAGAATTTGCTGGCTATCCTGTTCACATGGTCCGCCACTCTCTCGATATGCCTGAACACGAGCCTGTACTCCAAGCAGTCCTTCGTCTCTTTGAGGCCGTAGTCCTGAAGCCCGCTCTGATCGCTTATCATGCCAGTGAGCCACCTGCTCCCCATGAAGTACAACTTGTCCACGTCCTCGTCCCTGTCCATGACGTCCTTGAGGATGTTCTTGTCCTTCTTGTCGATGACCTTGCCTATGTCCGACATCATGTCATGCGTCATCGTCGCCATCCTTAGGAGAAGTTTGTCCAGCGGGAACTCGTAGGGTCTCAGCAGTATCTGAACTGTTATCTGGTTCATGGACTCCTCGATTATCTCCCCGCCGGCCATCTTGTTCTTTATCATTCTCCTTATCTTCTCCCTGCCGCCGGCCTCCATATTCACGCCTGTGAGATCGAGCTTTATGATGTCAAAATTCGATATGTACGCCGCCAGCGCCCTCCTGATAAGGAACCCTGCGTCCGGCTCTTTGGATCTTATCACGATCTCCCTCGTCCTCGGCTCGCCCTTCATCGACTCGAGAGTTGAGACCCTGAGGCTTCCGTCTGGCAAAGCCCGAATGTCGACCTCAGTCTTCGGCATCAGTTTTCTTGCCTCGACCCAATCGTGCGGCAGAGAGACCGTGTAAGTTGACTTCCCGACCTTCTGAACCTTCCTGATTCCCATGTGTTGCCCCCCGAAGGTTTCTATTATTACTATATACCTATTTTTATTGTATATATACTATTTAGGAATAGTATATATCTTTTTTCACCGTTGCGCCCAATTGTGAGACATCATGAAGATGAATAGGAAAGGCGTATCAACTACCTTGGTCATAGGCGTACTAATCGTCATCGTCGCGGCGGTGGGTCTTGGATATTACCTGCCGACACCGCCGGCGCCTGAACAGGTAGTCACGCTGACGGCGGGTGGCGCTTCGTTCCCATACCCGCTGATAACGAAGTGGATCTCCGAGTACAACAGCCAGCATACCAACATCCAGATCTCGTACCAGTCAATCGGAAGTGGAGGCGGTCAGAGTAACCTCTTCTCCAAGACTTTCGACTTCGCAGGTTCCGATGCACCCCTCTCCGACGCGCAGTTGGCAAACTATACTGTTCTGCACCTGCCGGAGACCGTTGGTGGTGTGGTCGTCTCTTACAACCTACCGGCTGTGGCGAGCGGCCTCAAACTGAACGCCGACATCATCGCAAAGATATTCCTCGGAAACATCACGAGGTGGAACGCACCAGAGATCGCTGCGCTTAACACAAACCTGACGCTTCCGGATCAGGACATAGTCGTGGTCAGACGCTCTGACTCGAGTGGCACAACATTCGTCTTCACGAGCTACCTGGCAAATGCCAGCGCCTCGTGGACTCTCGGTAAAGGCACAACGGTGAACTGGCCCGTCGGCATCGGCGCTCCCGGCAACAGCGGCGTGGCAAGCTCGATAAAGCAGATGCCGTACTCCATAGGATACCTCGAGTTCTTCTACGCCAAGAACAACTCAATCCCGTACGCATACGTAGAGAACAGGAACGGGCAGTTCGTTGAACCCACGCCGACGACAATAAGCAACGCTGCCAAAGTCGGTGCCTCCCTCCTTACAAAAGACGTGAGGTCTCCCATAGTCAACCTTGCCGGAGATAGCGTGTACCCCATATCATCCTTCACCTACATCCTAGTTTACAAAGACCTGTCATACATGGACCAAGCGAAGGCAACAGCCACCGTCGGATTCCTCTGGTGGGCAATCCATGACGGTCAGAGCTACTCCGAGGCACTGTTGTATCCAAAGCTGCCCAACGAGGTAGTGGTGCTGGGCGAGAACATACTGAGACAGATAACCTACCAAGGTAGAAGCATGGTGTAGTCTAGCATTGGATATGTTGTCCATGAAGACAAAAAGTTCCCGTTTTTTAATATTCAGGATTCATTATTCAAGTACGTACTCATAGGGTTCTCCATTTTAGTAGTTCTGTTGTTTGTTATCCTCTTTCACATGCTGATTGATAGGTCGATTCCGTCGTTCTCCGCAAATGGGCTGAATTCCATCACGGGTACCGTATGGGACCCAGAAAAGGGCTTATTTGGAGCCCTGCCGGCGATCGCTGGCACCATGATCTCCGCCCTCATTGCCACTCTCATTGCCATCCCAATAAGCCTCGGCATGGCGATTTATTTCACGGAATATTCCCCGCAAAGAATAAGGTCCGTCCTCTCCCTCTTCATAGACATGCTGGCAGCCATCCCCAGCGTCATATACGGGATCTGGGGGCTCTGGGTTATCTCTCCTCTCCTCAAAACCTACATCCAGCAGCCGATAGTGGGCTCGATAGGCTTCATACCGATCTTCGCCGGACCGGCCTACGGGCTCAGCATCTTTCTGGCGTCCATGATCCTAGCGATCATGGTGGTCCCGATAATATCATCCCTGAGCATAGAACTGCTCTCCAGCACCCCCTCGTCGCTGAGGGAAGGGCTGATCTCTCTGGGTGCCACGAAGTGGGAGACGGTGCGGCACGTTGGTATACCGTTCGCCCGACTCGGGATATTTGCGGCCATAATCCTCGGTCTGGGACGTGCCTTGGGGGAGACGATGGCGGTCACGATGGTCATCGGCAACAGCTACATATGGCCCTTTCACTCACCCTCGATGTTCGCGCCGGCGACCACCATCACAAGCAAGATAGCAAGCGAGCTTTACGAGGCGACCTCCATGTTGCACATATCATCGCTCATGGAGCTCGCACTTATACTCCTCGTAGTTACGATCCTGATCAATTCCGTCTCTCGCGTTATAATTAACAGGATCTCAAAGAGGGGATACTTCTGATGGCGATTATATCCAGAAGAGGGAAGGAGCGCCTGATCAAGTACATCTGCTTCTTGGCCACCGCCGTGGCGGTTATTCCCCTATTATGGATCATCGGCGAGGTGGTCGTTAACGGAGTATCCGCGATAAACTTAGAGTTCCTGACCTCGCTGCCGGCGCCCTTCGGCGAATCGGGGGGAGGGATAGGCAACGCGATCCTGGGAACGATGATAATAAACGCGATGGCATGCCTGTTCGGGATACCTGTCGGCATCCTGACGGGGATGTACCTCTCCGAGTACGACCGGATCAGCAGACTGGGCGCCGTGGTGAGGACGGTGGTGGAGTCCCTCTCCGGCGTTCCGTCGATTATATTCGGCATATTCGCCTACTCGCTAATCGTTCTCACCATAAGGCACTATACTGCTATTGCGGCTGCCTTCGCGCTGGGGCTGATGATGATCCCACTCATAGCAAAGGCTACAGAGGAGTCCATGCGGGTAGTTTCAAATGACATAGGCGAAGCTGCGACGGCTCTGGGCATCCCCAAATGGATTAGAACCACCAAGATCGTCCTCAGCATAGCCAAGGGAGGAGTCCTCACCGGCTGTCTGTTGGCGTTCGCCAGGATAAGCGGTGAGACGGCGCCCCTCCTATTCACCTCCCTCTTCAGCTTTTTCTGGCCCACCGGCATAGACCAGCCCATGGCGAGCCTCCAGGTCCTCATATACAACTACGCGATGAGCGGCTTCGAGAACTGGATCCTCAAGGCATGGGGCGCGTCCCTCCTGCTAGTGATTATTGTGGTCTCGATAAACGTTCTAGTGAGGCATCTTACAAAACCGAAGTATAAGGCGGGTGTATGACCATGACGAATAACACCAAACTAGACATCCGGAACCTGAACGCTTGGTTCTACGAGAAGCCCGCCCTGAAGAACGTCAATGTGAAGATACCTGACAAGATGGTCACAGCTGTGATCGGTCCCTCCGGTTGCGGGAAGTCCACGTTTGTGAGATGTATAAACCGGATGCACGAGCTTGTCCCGGGCGCCAAGGTCTCAGGCAAGGTTCTGCTGGATGGGGTTGACGTCTACGGAGGGATGGACGTTATGGACGTCCGACGTAAGATAGGAATGGTCTTCCAGAAGCCCAACCCCTTCCCGAACATGTCCGTTGCAGACAATGTTGTTGCTGGGCTGAAGCTGGTCGGCACTCACAGTAAGAAGGAGCTGGCCGAACTCGCTGAGGAGCGCCTCAAGTCCGTCGGTCTCTGGGACGAGGTCAAGGACGAGCTTAAAAAATCTGGGGCGAGCCTATCGGGTGGTCAGCAGCAACGGCTATGCATAGCCCGCGCCCTCGCCATGAACCCAGAGGTGATTCTAATGGACGAGCCGACCTCAGCGCTGGATCCCGCATCCACGGCAAAGCTGGAGGAGCTCGTCAAGAAACTCAAGAATGAGATCTCAGTCATAATTATTACGCACAACGTATCCCAGGCGGCAAGGGTATCCGACTACACCGCCTTCTTCTATTTGGGCGAGCTTGTAGAGTTTGATGAGACCAGGAACATATTTGAACACCCTAAGAACCCGCTAACTGAAAGGTACATCACGGGGAGGTTTGGATAGATGCTGAAAGAACCAGAATACCTGACCAATATAAATGCCAAGATAATGGAGATGCAGGAGATCGTAGAGAGCATTGGGGAGCAGGTCCAGGACGCCTTGAAGAACAAGAGTAGCGGCTTGAAGCCTGTAGCCACAGAGCTATGCAGAGAAGCACAGATAAAGGAGGAGCTGATCGTGGAGATGTGCGTGGGGTCGCTGATAAGGCACCAGCCGTTCGCCAGCGATCTAAGGGCGATTACCGTCGCAATGAAGGTATCCTACGATTTGTCGAGGGTCTGCCGTTACCTACGGAACATTACAGAGGTCCTAGAGGAGGTCAACATCAAGAACTGCGAGGTTAAGGAGGTCTGCGAGCTGCTGAAGGATGCCCGTGAGATGGTGCGCCAGAGCCTGAAGGCCTATTTTGAGAAGGATCAGGAGTCGGCTACGAACCTGATAAAGAGCGATGAGTCTATTGACGGGAGATACAGGATGATCCTTAGGAAGTACGCAGTTCAAAAGGCTGGCGGGAACTGCATACTCTTTAACGGAATTACGGCAAGGATCGTTGAGAGGATGGCGGATCACGCGTGCTACATATCCCAAGAGACCATATACCTTGTCACCGGGAGAAGAATTGACTACCGGTAACTAGGCCTTTATCCATCTTCCCGCTTTTTTCATCGAATTGTTAACAATCGATTTTAAACCCAGAGTTTTTGGAGTGGCATATTGATTCAAAGCTTGGATGCCAGCTCTTCTGTGGTTAGCGTCTCTGCCCCGTATATCTCCTTGAGGTACTTTATCGTCGGCTCGTTGTCCGCCGGTTCCCACGTTGCCACGGCATCCCTAGGGACCGTTATGGAGTAGCCCCTGAAGAAGGCATCCGCGGCGGTGTGCCTGACGCAGATGGAGGTGTCGATGCCTGTTAGGATTAAACTGTTTACCTTCAGTTCGCGCAGCAAAAGATCGAGGTCGGTCTCGAAGAAGCCGCTGTACCTCCTCTTTCTGATAACGTACTCGCCCTTGAGAGGCTTCAGCTCCTTGATGACCTCTGCACCCTTTGTGCCCACGATGGCGTGTGGACCCCAAAGCTTCAGCTCGGCGTCCACGCCCGGGTAGTGGGAGTCGCAGATGTAGACTACTGGTATCTGCTTTTTCCTGGCGTGATCGAGGAGGAAACGGATTCTGGGGAGTATCACCTTGGCTCCCTCGCACTTCATCCTGCCGGAGACGAAGTCGTTGAGCATGTCGATTATGAGGAGGGCGGTTGCCATAGACCATCAGATCAAATTATGCCATCGGGTTTATAAACCATGAGCAGAGCGACCCAGATCCTTGAACCTCACGGCATCCTCCGCCATCCTCAGATTGTTGAACATAACGTAGATCTCCCTTGCCCCTTGCAGGTTTGCGACCATGAAGAGGAGTCTGTCCAGGTCCCCATCCGTGTAGGTGTAGCCGTAGTTGGTCTCTCCCCTGCCTATGCCGTGAAGCCTAAAGTAAACGGTCTCAGACTCTTTGATGGGGAGGCGCCTGAATGGGTCCACCACGTGTACGAGGGAAAGTTCCTCGCAGAGGGACGCCACCGTCTCCGGGTGCAGGTTCCAGCTCCCCCGGGGCTCCCACCCCAAGAGCAGCCCCTTCCTCTCCACCGAGGAGATGAACCCTTTCACGTTTGCCATGTTCTCCTTCGCGTATCCGAAGCTGGGCGGAGTCTGAAGAATTACGATCCTGCTCCTTAGAGCCTGGCATATGCCCAAGACTTCCTCCCAAGCCTTGAAGTTCTCTTCCGTAGGTCTTAGGTGCCCGAAGCCCTCCGCCCTCCCCCATCTCGGCGGTCCGCCGACCCTCCTCCAGGTGGGGTTCCCCGCTGGGTGCGTCAGTGCCTGCCAGGCCTTCACGATGAACTCGAAGCCCTCCGGGGCCTCGCTCCTCCACCTCTCAACGGTTTCAACCTTGGGAAGTTTGTAGAATGTCTCCTGCAACTCTATGACCTGAAAGGTCCTGTAGTATGCGCCCTTCCCGCCCTTGACGCTCCAGCCACAGGTACCGACCTTTACCTCCAAGGTCCCACCACAATCTCCTTTACGGCAGTCTGTAATAATATTTCTGAAAAAACTTACTCAGGCGCGGCTCTTGCAGAACTCGGTCTCGCTTAGGACCCGAATCTCTTCGACCTTCTTGAACTCAGGGTCGTCGCTGATGACAATAGCACCATCTAAATACGCGCTGGAGGCTATTATTGCGTCGGCGAGCGGCAGCGCGTACCTACCCTTGAGCTCACCCGCCCTCACTGCAACCTCTTCGTCCACCTCGATCTTCCTGAGATAAGGGGAATAACGGAGCTGCTCCACCCTCGCCACAGCAACCTCGGGCCACCTCTGAAGGTACTTGTAGTAAACCTCTGAGAGCGTAACGACGCTGATCCCAGCCTTGATCTCTCCGCCCTCCGCCATCTGCAGGATCCGCCTGACATGGGTC
>Ga0315280_10010193_pt1 | contig 11841 bp, 8 predicted proteins | sample YL17G06_40_MG_FD_203697 | JGI IMG/M metagenome (GOLD analysis project Ga0315280, IMG submission 203697) | Sediment microbial communities from Yellowstone Lake, YNP, Wyoming, USA - YL17G06_40 | ecosystem: Environmental > Aquatic > Freshwater > Lake > Sediment | place: USA: Wyoming | collected... | reverse complement strand
TAGACTTATTTTGACTTTAGGTAATCGTAGCCTTGTTGAGCAGGCTTTATGGATAGCTTATCGATTGGATTATCCTTTTAGTTTTGAGAGGTTCCGTAGTAATGATATAAAATTGAGACAAGAGGCATATTCTATTTCGATTAGCCCAATGGAATGTCCTGAACTGATAGATTCTTTAAACGGAAAAGAAAGACGCTTAAGGAAATATCAGAGATTTTATTCTAAAATTGGTAGTCAATATATTTTTCCAATAACCTCTATTGAAGAATTTAGTTATGAAGGAGAGGTATGGAATTTAGAGGTTGAAGTAGATAATAGTTACATCGTTAATTCTGTAGCTGTGCACAATTGTTTGATGAATGCTGGAAAGGAACTTGGGCAGCTTTCTGCTTGTTTTACTTTACCTATCGACGACTCTATGGAGTCGATATTTGAGACGTTAAAAGTAACTAGCCTAATCCATAAAAGTGGAGGCGGTACAGGATTCTCTTTTTCGCGTTTACGGCCAAAAAATGCAGTGGTTAAAACGACGGGCGGGATTGCCTCTGGACCAGTTTCTTTTATGAAGGTCTATGATTCGGCAACTGAGGCTGTAAAACAGGGAGGTTCTCGACGCGGGGCTAACATGGGGATATTACGCGTGGACCACCCCGATATCTTAGAGTTTATTACTTGTAAAGAGTCCGATAAAGAAATCACTAATTTTAATATTTCGGTTGCGATTACCGACGATTTTATGAAAAAGTTAGAGAACGGCGAGGATTTTGATTTAATTGACCCTCACACGCATGAAGTAGTCCAGCGGATTAATACCAAGCAAGTTTTTGATTTGATTGTCAAGCAGGCGCATAAAAACGGCGAGCCGGGAATTATTTTTATTGACCGTATTAACAGGGATAACCCCACACCCAAATTAGGCAAGATTGAAAGTACTAACCCTTGCGGCGAACAGCCTATCTTGCCATACGAGAGCTGCGACTTGGGTTCCCTAAATTTAGCCCGGATGTATAAGAAGGTGGGCAGCCGTTTCGAAATTGACTGGGATAAATTAAGAGAGACGACCCAGTCAGCCGTGCATTTCTTAGACAACCTGATAGATGTAAATAAATTTCCTTTACCCCAGATAGAGAAAGCAACGAAATTAACCCGCAAGATTGGCCTGGGGGTTATGGGTTGGGCAACCCTGCTTATTCGCTTGGGAATACCCTATAATTCCGAAGAGGCAGTTGCCTTGGCCGAGAAGCTAATGTCTTTTATTTTAAATGAGGCAACGAAAAAGTCTCAGGAGTTAGGGAAGGAAAAAGGGGCATTTCCCGCATTTAAAGGTAGTATTTATGACAAGAAAGAAGGCAGCATTAAAGTTCGCAATGCCACCTTAACCACCATTGCTCCCACGGGAACAATCAGTATTATTGCCGGGCCTTGTTCTTCCGGAATTGAGCCTTCCTTCGCCATATCTTATTACCGTAATGTAATGGATAACGATAAGTTAGTAGAAGTAGATCCGCTGTTCGAGGAGATTGCGCGGGAGGGGGGATTTTATAGCCGGCAGTTGATGGAAAAGATCGCCGAGACCGCTTCCATTCAGGATATCGAAGGTATCCCCGAGGATATCAAAAGGATCTTTGTCACTGCCCACGATATCTCGCCGGAGTGGCACGTGCGCATGCAGGCAGCATTCCAGAAGTTTGTGCACAATGCCACCTCAAAAACCATAAATTTTCCTCACGAAGCAACTATTGATGACGTAAGAAAGGCATATCTTTTGGCCTACGAGTTAGGCTGCAAGGGTATAACTATATACCGCGACAGAAGCCGCGAAGAGCAGGTTTTGAATGTTAACCGCCGCGGGGAAAAACAGGAACAAAAATTCGCCGAGCCCAAAAGAGAGATTGTCCCGCGTCCGCGCCCCGAAGTAATCATCGGCACCACTACTAAGGTTGCCACCGGCTGCGGTAATCTATATGTCACGATAAATCTCGACGAAGAGGGTAAGCCGTTTGAACTTTTTACCCAGATGGGTAAGGCCGGCGGTTGCGCCGCCTCCCAGCTTGAGGCAATCGGCAGATTAGTTTCTCTGGGCTTTCGTTCGGGAATTGAAGTAAAGGTGATTATTGAACAGTTGCGCAATATTCGTTGTCCCTCTCCATCTTGGGAGAAAGGACAACGAATATTTTCCTGCGCCGATGCCATTGCGCGAGTAATTGAAAAAAGACTGGTCAACGGCGAAGCCATCCCTTCCTTACAAACCACACCCGTGCCAATGAAACATTCCTACGACGACGAGCATGTCGCTGCCACCGATTTTAGCATACATGGCGATATCGTGGGTGTTTGTCCTGACTGCGGCGGAGCCCTGCGTCACGAAGAGGGATGTATAAAATGTTATGCCTGCGGTTTTTCTAAATGTTAGAAATCAAGACCGGGTCTTGCAACTCTCTGTAAATCAACAGGTTGCAAGACCCGGTCTTGTGGTAAGGGGATAATAATTATGAAAAAAATATTATACATAGTTCTAGACGGATTAGGAGATTTACCGATAAAGGAACTGAATAATAAGACGCCTTTAGAGGCAGCGCTTACGCCTAATCTAGACCGCTTAGCCCAAAAAGGCAAAACCGGCTTGGTTTATCCCGTCGGAAAAGGCATTGCCCCGGAATCGGATATTGCCGTGATTAGCCTGTTGGGTTACGATGCGCATAAGTATTATACGGGAAGAGGCCCTCTGGAGTCATTTGCCGAGGGTTTGACCATCAATGACGGAGATCTGGCCTTGCGCGTTAATTTTGCCACGCTTGCCGAGGATGGCAAGGCAATAAAAGACCGTCGGGTGGGAAGAAATCTGACGACGGAAGAAGCAACCGCCTTCGCCAAAGAGATTAATTTAAAAGTGACGCTTTCCACTGCCACCTTCGAATTTAAGAATACTATCGGCCATCGTGGTGTTTTAGTAATAAGAGGGATGCGTTCTAAATTATCCGGCTGGATAACCAATACCGACCCTGCCTACGACAGAGAAGGGGTATTCGGTGTCGCCAAGGAAAAGTTTGAAAATATCGTGGCAGAATCCCTGCCTATGCCCGGTTACGAGAATTCAACCGACGCGAAAGAAGCAGCCCTGCTTCTTAACGAATTCACGCAAAAATCCCACCGAGTTTTAAACGAATCGCTGGTTAACAAAAAGAGAATTTCGGAAAATAAGCTACCGGCAAATATAATTTTATCCCGCGATGCCGGCGACCATTTGCCGAAATTCCCGAAGATAGAGAGCCTCTACAACATGAAATTCGGTTCCTTCGTTCAGATGCCCGTGGAAAAAGGGATTGCGCTTCTGACCGGCATGGAAATAATTGAGGTGCCTTCTTCCACTGGCCATTTAGATGTAGATTATCCGGTCTGGGCGAAGGTGGCCCTGGATTCGATAAAAAAATACGACGGTATCTACGTTCATATTAAAGGACCGGATGAACCCGCACATGACGGAGATTTTAACAAGAAAAAAGAAATCATTGAAGCGATCGATAAATTTTTCTTCGCTAATCTGTTGCCCAAGGTAGATATTAATCACACGGTTATTGTCGTAACTGCGGATCACTCTACTGTCTGCGCAATCAAAGCCCATTCCGCTGACCCGGTCCCTTTACTTATCACCGGTGGCAATATTCAACCCGATGGTTCATTGAGTTTTTCCGAGAAAGCAGCAAAGCTTGGTTCGATAGGAGAGATTAACGGCCAAGACGTATTACCCCTCCTGATAAACTCCGCCCAAGATTAACCTATATTTCCACATGGATAAGTACGATGTCATAATAATAGGTGCAGGTCACGCCGGCATCGAAGCAGTATTAGCTTCGGCGCGGCTGGGTTGCACTACTCTCTTATTAACTTTTAGTCGCAATACCATCGGCTTGATGAGCTGCAATCCGGCAATTGGCGGCGTTGGTAAAGGTCAATTGGTGAAAGAAATTGATGCCTTAGGCGGAGAAATGGGGAAAGCCGCTGATAGCTGCGGTATCCAGTTTAGAATCCTTAACGCCTCTAAGGGGCCGGCAATACAATCCTCACGCGCTCAGGTAGATTTAAAAATGTACCAACAATATATGCGCAGTAGAGTCGAACAGCAGGATAACCTCGATATAAAAGAGGCGGAGGTAAAAAAATTGATTGTTAAGGATAGCCGGATAAATGGGGTTGTTACGGATAAAAATGAAGAGATTAGCTCGAAGGCAGTAATAATTTGCCCGGGTACATTTTTAGACGGTTTAATCCACGTGGGTTTAAACCATTTTAAGGGTGGCCGTATTAATGAACCGGCGAGTATTGGTTTAGCCGACAATTTAAAAGAACTGGGTTTTAATCTGCTTAGATTTAAAACCGGCACCTGCCCGCGTCTGGATAAAAACACGATTGATTTTTCTAAACTTATTGTTCAGCAAGGTGATGAACCGCCTAAACCGTTTTCCTTTTCGACGCGAGAAATCAAACAAAAACAAGTTCCCTGTTATATTACCTATACCAATAAGAATACGCACGAGATTATTTTGGATAACCTGGATAAGTCACCTCTCTATGCCGGAATAATTAAGGCAACAGGAGTGAGGTATTGCCCGTCACTGGAAGATAAAATCGTAAAATTTAGCGGCAGAGAAAGGCATCAGATATTTCTGGAGCCCGAAGGCTATGAGACGAATGAAATTTACCCCAACGGTTTGTCTACGAGCCTGCCGGAAGAGGTGCAATTGCGGTTTATCCATTCCGTCGAAGGTTTGGAGGAAGCCGTGGTTATACGCTTTGGTTATGGTATTGAACACACCGTTGTTGAACCAACGCAGCTTTACCCCACACTTGAGACAAAATTAATTAAAAATTTATACCTTGCGGGCCAGATTAACGGCACCACGGGTTATGAGGAGGCAGCAGCCCAGGGATTAATTGCCGGTATAAATGCCGCTCTCAAAGTAAAAAATGAGTCGCCGTTGGTAGTGGACCGTTCTACCAGCTACGTCGGCGTTTTAATTGATGATTTAACCACTAAGGGAACCCTTGAACCCTACCGGATGTTTACCTCGCGCGTAGAATACCGCCTGATTTTGCGGGAAGACAATGCGGATTTGCGCCTTAGGGAGACCGGCTATGAATTAGGGCTGGTGGGAAAAGATGAGTACGAGGAAACCTGCGCAAAAAGAAAGGCAATTGATGGGGGGATTAAATTATTGAAGGCAACCCGCCTTAGGCCCACAGCAGAAATTAATAACCGCTTAGCAAGTTTAAATACATCTGCCATCAATAAGGTAACGACACTTGAGGATATACTAAAACGGCCGCAGGTAAATTTAACAAATTTAAAAAAACTGGATAGTCTAAAATTAGATATCCCCGAATTTGCTTCCCAGCAGGTAGAAATTGAAGTAAAATATTCCGGGTTTATTGAGAGGCAGCTTGTGGAGGTAGGAAGATTCAAGAATTTAGAAAAGATTAAACTGCCGCAGGGTTTGGATTACGCCAAGATTACCGGGCTTTCCCGCGAAATAAAAGAGAAGCTCAGTAAGTTTAAACCCCTTAATCTCGGCCAGGCATCGCGGATATCGGGTGTTACACCGGTAGCGATTTCTTTGTTAATGGTTTATCTTAAGAAATACCAACATGTTACAAGACCCGATCTTGAATAGATGGATCTTGAATAGATGGATAAAAATAAAAACTACACTAACCTTAAAAGATTCTGCCAGACCCTCGGCGTTGGTCTATTCGGTGTAGCTGATATCAATAATATTAAAGACGAGTTTTCTCTTACGAAAAAAGTTATCGCTAAGTTAGACAGGGCGGTGTGCCTGGGGATGATTTTATCCGGCGGGATTTTGGAAGAGGTTGAATATACACCGACAAAGCTTTATTTTCACCATTATCGCACAGTCAATACTTTTCTTGACCAGACAGCATTGAGGGTGGCAAATTTTATCCAGAAAAAGGGTTTTCTTGCCTTACCTATACCTGCTTCGCAAATTCTTGACTGGCAGAACCAGAAAGCGCATCTCTCCCATAAGAAGGTTGGGTTTCTTGCAGGGCTGGGCTGGTTAGGCAGGAATAATTTATTAGTGAATAAAAAGCATGGCTGCCAGTTTCGTTTAGTTACCATTCTTACGGATATGCCCTTAAAGGCAGATAAGTCTGTCAAAGAAAACTGTGGCAGTTGCCGTATTTGTATTGAGGTATGCCCCTCTGGAGCAATTAAGGATAACCCCGAAGATTTCGACCACGCCCGCTGTTTTGAAAAATTAAAGGAGTTCCAGAGGCAAAAATTGGTTGACCAGTATATCTGCGGGGTATGTGTTAAGGCCTGTAGGGGGGGAAATATATATTGACAGAAGATAGATTTTTTGCTTTAGTTATATTGATGTTTTATGACGCGCTTAAAACAAGAAAGATAAATTAAATGTTTTTATTGTTGGTTAGTTTAACCATATTAATGGGTATTGCCGTTGGCTGGTCTATCGGCGCCAATGACGCGGCTAATTCTTTGGGGACTGCCGTCGGCTCGCGCGTATTAAATTTAAAGCAGGCAATTATTTTAATCGCCGTATTTGGCTTCTTGGGTGCTTTTTTACAGGGTTCCTATGTGACTAAGACTATCAGCAAGGGCATTGTGCCGATGGATCAGTTCAATAAAAATGCAGCCGTATATTTAGCGCTGGTGGCTTCTTTTGCTGCCTGTGCCTGGGTGGTTCTGGCTACCTATTGGAAGATGCCGATTTCAACCAGCCACTCTATTGTCGGGGCAGTTGCCGGGGCAGGCTTAGCCATAAATGCACCGGTTAGATGGAAGGTGCTCGGTGACGTATTTATCTGCTGGATTTTTACTCCTGTCGGTGCGGCAGTTTTAGGCTATATTTTTTACCGTATTTTTAAGAATACGCTTTATCGGATTGTCCCGCGCAGGTATTTAAGAACGACTTTGGCAACGCTGATAATTATCAGCGGCTGTTATGTGGCTTATTCCTGGGGAGCAAACGATGTTGCCAATGCCGTGGGTGTAATTTCCGGAGCAGGAATACTTTCCGTAAAGGCGAGTATTGCTTTAGGGGGTCTGGCGATTGTCTTGGGGATTATGACCTGGGGTTATAGAGTTATCGAGACAATCGGCTCAGAAATCGCCAATCTCTTACCGATTATGGCATTCTCCGCGCAGTTGGCTAGCGCGATAAATGTCCACATCTATACTGTTTTCGGCATACCCGTTTCTACCAGCCACTCAATTGTGGGTGCAATTTTCGGAGTAGGGCTGGTCAGGGGGGTGCGGGTTTTAAATATCCGGATTATGAGGGAGATAGTTATTTGCTGGTTGGCCACACCCTTTATTTCCGCGATTATAAGTTTTATCATTTTAAAAGGGATTATGATTTTTATAAAAATATAATAAGGAGGTTATGATGAGAGAAATGCGTAATATTTTAGGATGGTTGGGAATGGCAGAGGAAAAATCCATATTAGAGGACGCGCAAAAGCATGTGGAAGAAACCTATAAGACAGTTAGCTATTTTGCCGATGCGATTAAGGCGTTTATCAAGGGGGATATTAACGCCAAGTCTGCGGCGATTGAGAATGTGAGAGAAAGCGAGCATCAGGCAGATGTATTAAGGTCAAAAATGGTAAGCGAACTCTCCGAAAGCCTGCTTGTTCCGCCTGACCGGGAAGACCTGATGCATTTTGTGAAATCGCTTGACCGAATTGCCGACTGGACCAACGGCGCTGCCAGGATTCTGGGGTTTATCGAACATAGGCTCCCCGAGGATGTTTTAAAAAATATAGCCACGGCCACAGAATTAATCTTTACCTCCATTTCAAAATTGAAAGAAGGCATTGCGGCACTCATCAAGAACGATTTAAAGAAAGCACTTGCTGACTGCGAAGATGTCGACCGCTTAGAACACGAAGCCGATGATTGCAAGAAGGCTTTGATTGAATCACTAATCCACGCGAAACTTGATCCAGTAATCTTTTTCTTATCCTATCAATTAGCAGAATACCTGGAAGGGGTTACGGATAAGATAGAAGACGCAGCCGACCTTGTGAAGGTTGTGGCGATTAAGTCAAGATAAACGGTAATTTATCACTCCTAATATCCGCAATATCTCCTTGACCTCGTCCCTTTGATATTATATACTATTTAAATTAAGCAAAAAGAGCGGGGAGTACCGATAATTATATCGCCAAGCCTTTTACCGCCGTCTATCTTAATGATGTTTTGATACAGAAATTAAAAACCATGGCTTTTAGAGAAAAAAAAGAACGCGAAGGTCAGCAATAGCATTGATGAGGATAAGAAAAACAATAGTTAATTGGCTGAAAGCAAATTTAAAACAATCCGGCTGCCGGGGTATTGTCTTGGGCTTAAGCGGCGGAATAGATTCCGCTTGTGTGGCCGCCCTAGCAAAACAAGCAGTGGGTAAAGATAAGCTATTGGCGTTTATTCTGCCTTGCCATAGCCAGCTTAAGGATCTAAAGGATGCCAGGGTTGCGGCAGATGGCCTTAAAATAAAAACAAAGACCGTTGACCTAACGGGAATCTACGACAGTTTTTTAAAAATTTTACCAACGGCAAACCGCATGGCGATAGCAAACCTAAAACCAAGATTACGTATGCTGGTATTATACTATTTTGCCAATAAGCTTAACTATCTAGTTGCGGGTACGGGCAATAAATCAGAGATTAAAGTTGGTTATTTCACCAAGCATGGAGACGGCGCAACTGATCTTCTGCCGTTGGGGGACCTGTTAAAGACTCAGGTTAAACGGCTCGCCGAAGAATTAAAAATTCCTAAGATAATAATTGATAAGGTGCCAACTGCCGGCCTATGGCCGGGGCAGACCGATGAAGGCGAGATGGGAATAACCTATCCAGAGTTAGATGATATATTGGAGCGGATGGAAAATAAGAAAAGGCAGATTGCCTCGGCTGATAAAGTGAATAAGGTAAAACAGATGATTAGGCGCTCTGCGCATAAACGGCAGGGCCCCAAGATTTGTAAGATCGGGTCTTGAAATACGTTGGAAATAAATAAGTTATAAGACCCGATCTTGATAAGGGAGAGGGAGGATGTAAACATGGATGAGATATTGGAGATATTGGAGAAAGATAGCCGTTGCAGCGCGGAAGATATTGCCAGGATGTTGAAAAAGAAGCCAGAAGCAATAAAGCAGGCAATTAAAAAATATGAAAAGGAAGGCGTAATATTAAAATACAAGGCGGTGATTAATAAGGAATTAATCCATGATGCGGATTCAGAAGTCCGGGCTTTAATCGAAGTCAATATTACACCGCAGAAAGACTTAGGATTTGATAAGATTGCCGAGCGTGTATATTCTTTTCCCGAGGTAACCAGTTGTTATCTAATTTCCGGGACATATGATCTTTTAGTGGTCGTAGAAGGCAAGAATATTCACGCTGTTTCCAGTTTTATTGCCGAGAAACTTTCCTGCCTGGAGCATGTGCGCGGAACAGTAACGCACTTTTTATTAAAGAAATACAAAGAGGACGGAGTGGTTTTAAAGCATAGGGAAGAGAATAAGAGGATCGCAATTTCATATTAAGATGAAAAATATTGTTTCTAAGAAAGTAGAAGATATGCAACCGTCGGGTATTAGGGCATTCTTTGACCTGGTCCTGGGGATGAAAGATGTTATTTCTTTGGGTGTAGGCGAACCGGATTTTACCACCCCCTGGCAGATACGCGAGGCAGGGATATATTCTTTAGAGGAAGGTTTTACCTCCTACACCTCGAATAAGGGCCTTTATAAATTAAGATTGAGTGTGGCCCGTTACCTCAAAAATAGATATGGTTTGGATTATTGTCCTGATGAAGAAATTCTGATTACGGTGGGGGTAAGCGAGGCCTTTGATTTAACTTTACGGGCAATTATCGAGCCCGGCGATAAAATCTTAATCCCCAGCCCAAGTTATGTCTCCTATGGGCCCCTTACCGAATTGGCCGGCGGTGTTCCCGTATATATAAGTACAAGGAGCGACGGATTTAAGGTTACGCCAAGATTATTGGAGAAGAATATTGATAGGAAACCCAAGGCAATTATTTTAAATTATCCGACAAACCCGACTGGCATTTCCTACAATAAAAAGGAATTAGGCGAGATTAACCGGGTTTTCTTAAAACATAAGATACTCTGTATTTCCGATGAGATTTACGGAGACCTGACTTATGACTTTGAGCATACGCCCTTTTCTACACTTCCCGGCGCAAAAGATAATACCGTCTATCTTAACGGGTTCTCCAAGAGTTATGCCATGACTGGATGGCGCGTTGGCTATTGCTGCGGTCCGAAAGAAATAATCGCTGCGATGACCAAGATTCATCAATACACGATAATGTGCGTTTCGATAACCAGTCAGATGGCTGCTTGCGAAGCATTACAGACAGGTAAGAAATCAGTTGAAGAAATGAAGCGCGAATATAAAAGGCGCAGAGAATTAGTAGTTAGCCGCTTAAATGAGTTAGGTCTTGAGTGCGCAAAGCCGGACGGTGCCTTTTATGTTTTTCCTTCTGTCAGAAAAACCGGCCTTACTGCCTTGGATTTTGCCCAACGGCTGCTCAAAGAAGAGAAGGTTGCGGTTGTGCCTGGTACGGCTTTTGGTGGTGAATTTAAAGATTATATCCGTATATCCTATGCCTCAAGTTTTGATAATCTCAAAGAGGCGCTTTCGAGATTAGAAAATTTTTTAAGTCGGAGGAATAAATGAATAAGCTAAAAGCAAAGACAAAATCAGATGTGGTAAAGCTGATAAAAGAATATAAGGTAAGATACATCAGGCTTTGGTTTACCGACGTTTTGGGTTTTTTAAAAGGATTTACCATCACCGTAGATGAGCTGCCGCGCGCATTGGACGATGGCATGGGCTTTGACGGTTCTTCAATCGAAGGTTTTGCGCGCATCGAAGAATCCGATATGATTGCCCGGCCGGATCCTTTTACCTTTGCCATCCTGCCGTGGGAGTCCCAGGAACAGGCCGTGGCGAGAATGTTTTGCGATATCTATATGCCCAACGGCAAGCCTTTTGCGGGCGATCCCCGTTATGTCCTGAAGAAAAATTTAGAACGCGCCAAGAAAATGGGTTTTACTTATTGCGTTGGCCCGGAACTGGAGTACTTTTATTTTAATAATCCCAAGAATACGATTGTATTAGATAAGGGCGGATATTTTGATTTGACACCCCTAGATGTTGCCCAGAATGTAAGAAACGAAACTGTAAGCGCCTTAGAAGATTTAGGTATTGTCGTGGAATACAGCCACCACGAAGTAGCCTCAAGCCAGCATGAGATAGATTTACGTTATGCGGATGCATTGACCATGGCGGATAATGTGATGACTTATAGATTGGTAGCCAAAGAGATTGCCCAGGCAAAAGGCCTGCACGCTACTTTTATGCCCAAGCCGGTTTATGGAATAAATGGTTCGGGGATGCATACGCATCAGTCGTTATTTTCCGCCAAAGGCGCCCGCCTGCCGGACGGGCAGGGATCCGCCTCCGGCGGAAAAGGTTCCTCCAATGCCTTCTTTGAAAAAAAAGATAAATACCATCTTTCTAAAATCGCTAAGCAGTTTATTGCCGGGCTCCTTAAACATGCTCCGGAGATAACTTCCGTGACTAACCAGTGGGTTAATTCCTATAAACGTTTGGTACCCGGCTATGAGGCGCCGGTTTATATCTGCTGGGCACAGATGAACCGTTCGGCTTTAATCCGTATTCCGATGTATAAACCGGGAAAAGAAAAGGCAACGCGCATTGAATACCGTTCGCCCGACCCTGCCTGTAATCCGTATCTTGCGTTT
>Ga0315280_10010192_pt1 | contig 11841 bp, 5 predicted proteins | sample YL17G06_40_MG_FD_203697 | JGI IMG/M metagenome (GOLD analysis project Ga0315280, IMG submission 203697) | Sediment microbial communities from Yellowstone Lake, YNP, Wyoming, USA - YL17G06_40 | ecosystem: Environmental > Aquatic > Freshwater > Lake > Sediment | place: USA: Wyoming | collected... | reverse complement strand
GGGAGAACTACGGTCCGGAACCTGCCACCGTCTCCAGTTCCGAGATCAAGTAGCACGGGAACCCTTTTGTCCGCAGAGGTACGCCACCTTCCCAGACTGACACTCGGACCCGGTCTCGTTGGTGATAGCCGTCAGGCCTGCCGGCCAGTTTTCGGCGCGACTCCACTCTGCATGCCGCTTAGAGCCGCCTCAGTTCGTAACGCCCCGGCGCCCCTTCGAAGTACAGGCACTTTCCTTCGGGCGTGGCCGTATAGGTTTTCGAGGCGCGCTTCGGCCCGCCGCTTACGACCCAGTCGCCAGGCTGCACGTCGCACACGAGGTACTTCGCCGCACCGCCGTTGCGCAGCTCGAAACGTGTTTGCGTGAGCAGGTCGCCCCTGTCGCTGAAGAGCACTGCCCGGTCGAGCACCTCGACGCCAATCATGCCCTGCGCCTCAATCTTCCGGACTTCCGGAGCCCTCAACGCGCCGGCGCCGGCAACCGTCATCACATGGAGGAAGCGGTCCTCTTTCGCCGGCGCTGCGGGGGAGACCTCGATCCTCCAGGCTCCCGGTTCGGCTGGCGGCCGTTTTGATGCCGGGAAGTTCTTACCGAGGCTTTCCACCCAGAACTCCTTGCCCGGGCCGCCCAGTTTGTGGATCTCCGCTTCGGCCGGGAGCAGGCTCTCAGTAAACAGCCGTCCCGCGTAGCCGCCTTTGTTTCTCACGATATCAACGGTGCGGCCGGAGATTTGCGGCTCCTGAATCGAGTGCAGCAGCCACGTCTTTCGGAACTCGGGTTTGGCCGAGTGAACGCGGTCGAAAACGACCAACGCAGCCGGGTATGCGCCGTTGCCCGTGTTCAGCGCCACCATCGAGCGCGTGACCTGGGAGACCTTGTTCGAGTACGCCTTGGTGATGTCTCCGGCAATGTAGCTGTACTCGGGCCGTTGCGCGTCCGGACCGAACTCGTGCGCAAGCACTTCGCCCATCTGGTAGCCGCGCGTCAGCATCGTCTCCAGGTCCGGGGGGTGGTCCTTGCCTCCATTCGGCCAGCGCTGCCCGCCATCGCTGACGCCGCCGCCCTCGTCCGGGTCCCAGATCAGCAGGCCATTGTGTGAGATCGTCGGGTGATAGTAGTACTTCCAGTGATCCGTCCCGTAGCCGGCATACAGTCCACTGGAGATGGCCAGCGCGCCCCGGTAGTAGATTTGGAACGTGCCGAAGTCCTTGCGCTGGTGATTCCCGAAGAAGTACTGCCCGATGCGCATCTCGATCACCGCGTCGGAGCTTTGGATGCCCAGGTTCCATCCGGTGCGCGCGACCATGTCCCCGATGGGCTCGGCGAAGTACTTGGTGAGCGGCAGTTCCGGCAACGGCCGGCTGCGGAGACCTGGCTTCCGGAAGAGCAGCTCGAAAACCTTCTCGAAGGCGCCGAGATCATTGAACAACTGCGACTCGCCGGCCCACAGCAGATAGGGGTCTTCGTAGTAGTAAGCCGTCAATTGCGCACAGAAGCGCTTGGAGTCTTCGATCTTCCGGGCATCACTGCGGCCGCTGTCGTCGAAGGTGTCGCCGCGCCGCATCTGCTGCCCGTCGGGACGCAGCTTGTACAGAATCTGATACGGCACAAACTGCTGTTCGCGGCTGAGCAGGTCGCCCGCGCCCATGCGCCGGAAAAGCCAGCTTGCGGTCTGGTCGTACATGAAGCGCGAAAAGTAAGAGTCTCCCTGGTGATGGCCGTGCCCGCGGTAATGGAAGTTTCGCACGGGGACGTAGGTGTTTTGAAAGAGCGTGGCGGCGGCATCGTACATCGTCTTGGTCTCGTCATAGATGGCAACGCCGGCCGGCAACTGGCCCGTGAGCACCCAAGCTTCCTGGCTGTGGCCCACCACGCCACCGGCTCGCGGGTCCGCGGGATATCCGGGCGGGTCCAAGGCGGCGATGCGCTGAAACTCGGCGATGAACTGCTGCTTTTCGGCGGGGGTCAGCAGATCGTAGCACCAGTCGTAGAGGATGGCGGTCAGGTGAAACGGCATGCCGAAGGTGCGCGCATCCGTGGAGGCCTTCACCGCGTTCAATCCGCCTTCGATGGCCCGGCGGCCTGCCTCCCGGTCGCCAGTCACCAGGTACACGAACGCGCTATAGAAATAGCCATGCCTCGAATCCACCTGGGCCCCCTTCACCTGTTCCCAGGCTTCCTGGAATTCCGGGCTCGCGATTTTGGCCCGTATGGCGGGCAGGTCACCAGGCCTGACATACACTCTCGGGTGACCGGCCGGGACTTGAGGAACAGCGGCAGCCATTCCAGCCACCGCCGCTGCCGCACAGATCAGAGTTACTCTCAGGCGACTCATATGAGGGCCCCTATTCGACAAGTGTAACGGCTGTGATCCGCAAAGACATCGTCCGGACCGAATACCAGGAGCGCCAGGTCAGGCCCGAACGCGCCACCCACGCCACTCCATGGCTACCTACTGGGCAGCATTCCGAGTAGTGGCTCGAGAAGCTGGTTGCTTGAGGCTCGGACCGGGTTTTTGCGGAGGACCGGTCCGCCGGCTTCAGAGGACCAGTTCGCGGGCGCAGCCGCGCACATCCATCTCGAACTCGATTTCTTCGATCGGCGGGCGCGCGAAATGCCAGCGGATTCCGTGAATGCCGGCCCCGCCGATACGCGGGAGGAGCAGGTCTCGCATCAGACCGGAAAAGCTGTGTACGGTGTAGACCTCGACGACCGTCACGTGCCGCCACTCGACTCCCAACCCCCGCAGCCGCTGGTCCATCAGGCCGAGCACGTGGGAGGCCTTGGCATGAAGACCTTCAGGGGAGACGTCCCCCCGCCGGACGATATCCCGGGCGTCGAGCCGCTCGCCGGTCAATTCACCTGCGCCGGCTACCACGAACGTCGGTTTTGCCGTGGTCGATGGCATCGTATAGCTGAAGCCGTACAGGACCACTTCGGAGGGCGGGCCCACCTCCGGCGCCACATTCGTGCGAGCCACGGGGTTCAAGCCGTCCAGCAACAGGTTCCGCTCTTTCAGCCGCTCGACGTACGGCTGGTTGAACGCGTTGAAGCCGGAGAAAGTGAAGGGCCGCGGCGAGCGCAGCTCGATTCCGCAGAGCGCCTGGGGTGGTCTGCCTTGCTGCTTGAGGCGCCGGTCCACCGCCTCGAACCCTTTTCGATACGGCGGGGCCGGGGCCAGCGTGACGTGCACAACCTCATACCCTGGATCGGCGACTGCTCCGGAAGAATACGGAGCGATGCCGCGCAGGAAACGGAAGTTGCCCGGTTGGTCGTGCACCAGCGTTGGGCTCGCCGCGCTGTCCAGTCCGATGGCGATTCCCTTGGCCGCGGCCCCTTGCCGCAGCAATTCCCGGCGGCTCAGCCTGCTTTCAATTCCCATGTGCGCTCTCTTAGATTCTAACCTCGTCGATCGCAAACAAAACCACTCCAACATTTCCGGGCCGCGGCCGCTCGGACAGCGCCGCCCGCTCGGCTATTCTCTCCAGAAACTTCAAAGTCTCGGTCCTACTCTCTGCCCCGGTTCATCGAGCCGCCTGCAATTCGGGGACTGGCGCGAATTTCGCCGCTTCTGCGAAATTCGTGGTTTGGACCCGAATTGCCCCGCGCGACTCCCCAAAGATCTCAACGTTTCTGGCCCGATGGGACACGCCGAAGGCGCGGCTGTACGCTGACTCCTGGCTCCTGGCTCCTGACTCCCATCCGTCCGGATCAAGGGCGAAGCCCTTGCTTAGTGTCTATACACCGGTGTCTTTTGGTATGATTCCCTGGCTATGAAACTGAGTGCCTTCGTGGCGTTTGCCCTTGGGGCTCTGGCCCTGACGGCCTACGGCCAACCGTACCGCCGGTTCACGCGAACACCCTACTACACGGGGCCCGACGACCCGAATCGAAAGGCCATCCGGGGCACGCTCAAACCGGGCGAAACCGTGATTATCGAAGTGGCGGGCGGCGCCGACGCCGAACTGAAACCCGGTGTGGTCCCCGACCCGAACGTCACCAAGCCGCGCGGCTCACGCCGCAGCGGGCCGTTCGCCATCGAAGGTGTCAAGGCCGGCGACTGGGTGGCGATCAAGATCCTGGCGCTGGAGCCCGGGCCCTACGGCTACTACAACAACTACGGGCCATTCCGCGGTCCGTTGCGCATGGTGGCGCCGGTCAAGGACGGCCTGCTGCACTTCCCGCCGGATTTCGTCATTGCCGTGCGGCCCATGATCGGGACCATCTACTTGCAGTCCGCCTCGTCGCCCCTGAGTGCCGCCGGGGATCACGGCGGCAACATGGACTGCAACTCGATTCGCGTCGGCAGCACCGTCTATATCCGCGCCCAAGTGGACGGCGGGATGATGACCGTTACCGACACGCATGCCTACCAGGGCGACGGGGAGTTGACGGGCACGGGGGTCGAGATTGACACCACGGTCACGCTGAAAGTCGATCGCACGCCCGGATTTCCGACGGGAGGCCCGGTGGTCGAGACCGCCGACAACTGGTTCACGTTCGGCATCGGCGCCAACTGGGAGGAAGCGGTCAAAATCGCCTGGTCGGAAATGGTGGCGCTGCTCGCGCACTTGCACGGCACGACGGCGGAGCACGCCAACCGCATCGTGGGCACCATCGGCGACGCCGTGCCGGGCTATGCGGCGGGGAATATGAACAACCGCGGGTTTGCGAACGCCCGCGCGTACGTCACCTGCCAGATCGGGATTCCCAAGAGCCTGCGGCGAACCGGCAAGCCGTTCCAGCCATAGAAGGGGGTCATGCCAAATGAAACCAGTCATCTTCAGTGGAATCGCAGGGGCGCTGCTGGTTGCCGCGTCCGGCTGCGGAAGGCCGGGACAGCAGGTCCCCGGCGCTCAGCAGCCCAAGCGCCTCGAATTCACCCGCCTGGTCGCGCACTGGGAAGATTACGTCCGCCCCGGGTATCTCAAGTTCATCGAGGACGCGCAGCCGGAGATCGTGCAGGTGGGATTTTACGGCTCCGACTTCTTCAGCCTCGCGCACCTGCCGGAGAGCGCCAAAGGGCTCACTGGGCCGCTTCTGCCCACCCATGCCGGGGTTGCCCGGGGCGATGGGGAACTCGGGCGGCTCAAAGCGAACACGGATTACTTCATCAACTTGAACCGCGAGTTGCATCAGCGGGGTGTCAAAGTGATCGGGCACTTCGCGGTAGCGAAATACCTGCTCGGCGAGCCTGGAGGCGCGGAAGGGCCGCGCGGCGGGTTCTTCCGGTTTTACCGCGACCTGTGGGATGAGAAAGAGTTGGGGCCCAGGCCGGTGAAAGACCCCGTCGAACTGCTGCAAAGGAATGCCGACGGCACGCCGATCATCACCTCCGACGAGGATGCCGCACCGTACAAGGTCTACTACGGCTGCCTGGCCAACCCGCACTGGCGCGCGGTGCTGAAGGCCTGGGTGCGCCGCGCCATGCAGATGGGCGTGGACGGCTTCGTCATCAATTACTTCTACCGGCTGAACTGTCTTTGCCCGTATTGCCAGCGCGGCTTCAAGGACTATCTGAGGGAGCGCTACACGCCCGCGGAACTGCGCCAACAGTTCGGCATCGAGAAGCTGGAGACTCATGAGTTCGCCGAGCTGGTCTCGCGGCACGACCCGCGCGCCTCAACTCCCCTGCGGCTGGAGATGCACCGCTTCTCCGACATCTCCAACAAGAAAGGCTTCGACGATGTCTTCATCGCCTATGGGCGGTCGCTGAAGCCGGATCTCATCCTGGCGCAGTGGCTGCACAGTTCGGCGGATTTCGGCTACCCGCCGGCGGGCACGGTGGACGAACGGGCGATGCTGCCCACCGAAATGTGGGGCAAGGGCGAAGACTATCTGTGGTATTCGCCGGGGCAGGCGGAGCCTACCTTGCAGTTGCGCTACATCCGGGGAGCCTTTGAAGACAAGCCGTACACGGTGGGCAAATACGAGCGCGTGCGCATTCGCACGTCAATGGCGGAGTTGGCCGCCAACGGCGGTGCGCCGATGGGGCGGTACGTCGATTTCACCGATCCGCTGGCCCGGCAGGAGCACGTCCGCTACTACCAATTCATCAAACGGTACGACCCGATCTACCGGGCCAATCTGCCTTATGCGGAGGCGGTGCTGCTGCATCCCCGCAGCCTCATTCACCGCGGGCAGCTTTTCCAGGCCATGGGAGCTTTCCAGGAAGTGGGCCGCTACCTGCTCGACCGGCACGTTCTTTTCGACGTGGTCCCGGACGAGGCGGTCACGGACAGCCAACTGAGCCGGTACCGCCGCGTGTTCACCATCTCGTCGCGCGACCATCTGAGCCTGGAGAAGCTGGAGAACTTCAGCCGCTTCGACGCGCCGAAGACGGTGCGGGTGTCTGCCAGCACACCTGCCGCGGGCAACGAGATCACGCTGCACTTCGTCAATTACGACCGCGACACCTCGAAGCCGACGTCAGCCAGGCCCGGAATTGCGGACGAGCGGCCCATTCCAGTCTCGGGCGTTCGTGCGGACCTGCTGCTCCCCACGGGCTGGCGGGTATCGAAAGTCGAAGTGATCACGCCCGAGGAACCGGATCCCGTGCAGGTCCCGGCAGAATCGAGTGGGGGCAGGCTGCGGTTCACCGTGCCCAAGTTCCTGGTCTACAGCGTGGCCCGAGTGCACATCGCGCAGTAGCGTGTGAAAGAACTGCCACACAGGCGCCGCGAAGATCCCGCGTGGTGGCCAGCTTCCGGCGCCGCTCAAGAATTGAGCCATTGAGAATTGAGTCATTGGGTCATTGAGTCATTGTGCTTTGTAATCATCAAGGACCTTCCCGTCAGTCAATGCTCCGCCTGCCAGGAATACTTATTGGCGCACACCGCAATGCAGGGGGTTGAGAGAATCCTTCAGGGCATTCACCAGGCGATGGAACTTAAAATTGTCCGCTACCGAGCGTGATCCGCAGACGGCCCGAAGCTCTCACAGGTCGATGGCCACCACCTCGTGAACCAGAATCGACGGCACGGTGAGCGAGAGGTGCCCCGCCGATTCCTCGGTGCGTGGCGTCTGCCCGCTGACCAGCAACTGCACCTTTTTGGCGCGCTGGCCTTCGGGGAGACGCACGCGAACCTTCTGAGCGGGTACAGGGATGGCTTCGCGGAAGGGTCCCTTCATCATCATGGGGTTGGTCAGGTTGACCAGATGCACGGTCATCGAGTCCTTCTGCCGCCACACGGTGACGTCCAGCACGCCGGGGCCGGTGACGGTGACGGGCTTCTCCTCATTGGTCGCCCACTCGAAGGCGTTGCCCAGCAGCCTGCCGTGATCCACGCACATCACTTCCCAGAATGTGCGGTCGATGTCCCAAGGGAAATAGACGATGCGGCTGGGGCCTGACTCGCGCAGGAAGACTTCGGGGATGTCGGTCTTGGGCTGGCGCGGGTAGACCATCTCCATGGGCAGATCAGGATAGGAGGGGATCAGGGTGAGGGGCGGATTGGGGTAGGGCGCCACAGGGGAGGCGTCCACGCGCCAGACGCCGTTGATGATGCGCCCGGCGTCTTCCAGCCCCGCCAGGATGGGATGCGGCCCCCCGAGTCTGAGATAGGAGTTCTGCATGGGGCCTTCCAGGCGGCCGTTGAAGCGCGCACCAAAGAGATCCGCGAGGCCGAAGTTCTGCCGGCGCACGCCCCACTCGTCGTAGAGCGAAGTCTCATGAGTGGCCACGAGGCTCCCGCCGCGCCGGACGTAGGTGCGAAGCTGCTCGCACTGGGCGTTCGAGAGCGCGGCGATGTTGGGGAGGATGAGCAGCTTGAAGCGGTCGATGTGGGCGGCATCCAGCAGGCGGTCGTGCACCATCTCGAAGGGGATGCGGGCCTCGATGAGGGCCTGGTACATGCCCAGGGTGTGGTCTTCGACTTTCTGATTGGCGCGCGCGCCTCCATAGAAGGTGGCGGTCTGCTGGGAGTACACCAGGGCCACGCGCGCCAGCGGGGCCTCATTGCGCAGGTAGCGCTCGGCGCTGTGGTGCCACTGGTAGATCTCCTCGACGGTCTTGAGCCAGCGCCGGTCATAGAGGGTCCCGGAGAACTTAGTGAACCAGGGGCGCAGGTCGTTGGCGATGCCGTCAGCCACCCAGATGCGGATCTCCGCGTCGCTCTGCACGGAATCCTTCCAGCGGTAGGGTTCCTCGACGCCCACGCTGAAGATGCCCACGATGGCCTTGCGTCCCAGGGTGGCGCGGTATTCCTTGCCGTTCTTGCCGTTGGCCCAGGGCGGCATCAGGCCGCGCCGGGCCTGGCGGTCGGCGAACAGAGTCGGCGCCAGCTCGCCGATGGTCTTCATGTCCAGGTTCGAGAGCGCGCCCCCGCCGGCGTTGGCGATGAAGCGGGCGTTGGGATTGAGCTTGCGGATCTCGGCGTCCCAGAGGCGCCAGAGCTCGAAGAGGCGCTGCTCGCGCCACAGGATGTAGTTGCGGCGGCGGGCGTCCTGCGGGTCGCTGGTGCGCGGCAACTCCATTCCGTAGGCCGCCTGAAAGTTGCGCTGGCAATGCTGGCAGTAGCACATGCCTGAACCCGCCCAGCGGTTCGAGAAAATACCATCCACCTGGTAGAGCGAGACGATCTCGCGGGTGACCGCGGTCATGAACTCGAAGTTGTAGGGACCCAGCGCGCAGGTGACCCACAGTTCGGGACTGGCCCAGTGGCGGCGCTTGCCTCCGGAGGCGTCCACGGCGATCCAATCGGGGTGGGCGTCGCAGAGGTCCTGGTGCGCGGCGTGCGGGTCGGTGCGCGCGATCACGACCATGCCCAGCTTGCGGCAACCGGCCACCAGGTGGCCGAAGGGATCGGTGTCCTTCATCCAGGCGCTGCGGTGGTGCAGCGGGATCCTGGTGGGGTAATAGGCCACGCAGCCGCCGGCGCTCAGGCAGGCCGCATCGGCATGCACGCGCCGGAAATAGTCCAGCCAGAACTGCGGATCGTATTGGGCCGGGTCGTTCTCGACCAGGGTCAACTGGGCCCAGCGCATGGGGCGGTCAAACCAGCCGGGGGCCTGAGCAGGCAGGGCGGCGGTCAGGGCGGAGGTCTGGAGAAACCGGCGTCGAGAGAGATTCATTGGAACACCTGACAAGCTGAAGATTGACAAGCAGAAGATTGACAAGCTAAAGCTTATCCTACTTGGGATAGAAAGTGAAACCGGAGAGGCGGACCTCGTCTTTGCCCTGGATCAGGAGACCGAACTTGCCGGCAGTAGGGCTTTGACCGGGGACCGTGTAGCTGTCCAGGGCCACCCACACCTCGCCCTTGCGCACCTTGTGGATTACTTCAGTGGGGGTCACATCGATGCGCAGAGTGGCCATGATGTAGTCTTTCATGGGCAGGCCGTGCGGCTTCCGGAATTCGGTCCTCCTCCCGTTGACCACCAAGATGCGGCGGAAGGAGTCTCTGTCCAACTGGAAAAGCAGGCAGTTCCGGTCGTCTCGGAAACCAACGACCCACTCCAGACGTTTGCCGCGCAGGACGCCGCCGCCGGCGGCCAGCATGATGTTGAAGGCGAAAGTGCCCCTGCCGGGCGTCGCCCGGTACAGAACAAATCCCCCGCCCCGGCGCACGTACCAGTTGTCTTCCTGGGTCCAGGCCTTGGGGTCCTCGAAACCCTCCATGCCGCCGGTCACGACGGGTGCGGCGCGTTGCTGCTCGCGCGACAGGGTCAGGTTCAGGGCAGCGGTCTGGCCGGCCACGATCTGCACCTGTTCGGTGCGATCCAGGTGGCCGGGCGCGCGGGCCAGCAGGGTGTAGGAGCCTTCCTCGAGCTCCACGCTGGCGCCGCTCAGAGTGCGCGGCTGGGCTTCGCCTGCGCGAGTGAGGGTGACCTGAGCGCCGGCCGGGGAAACAGTGAGCCGCAGGGTTCCCACCGTGCCCCGCAAAGCCACCTCGCTCTCTGCCAGTTGCACACTCTGGCCGGCCGTGAAGGCCCGGCGGATTTGCCTGGGCTTGAACTTGTCTTTCCGCAGTTCGATAGTGTGCTCGCCCGGACTCAGGCCGGAGGAGGAGAAGCTGCCGTCCGGTCCGACGGTCCCGATGGGATTCTGGTCCAGCAGCACCTGCGCGCCGGGGGTGGCCCCGCGAATGGACAAGGAGGCCACCACGGGCAGGGGGCGCAGCTTGAATTCCAGCTTGGATTCCTCCCCCTTCCGAATCTGCGCGACCTGCTCGGGCTCTTGCTGGAAGCCCTCTTTGACCACGCGGACCCGGTATTCCTTGGGCTCGCGGGTGACGCGCACTTGGCCGCGCCGGGTGAGGCGGGAATACTTCTGCCCGTTCAGGAACACGGTCACGTTGTCCTCGCCAGTCATCACCAGCAGGGTCCCGACATTGCGATCGGATTGGAGGAAGGCGGTCAGGGCAGGGGCGGGACTAATGTCGGCGATGAATTTGCGGTGATTGGCCCCTTCACCCAGAACCAGCTCGTGAGTCCCCGGCGGAAGGCTGCTCAGTTCCAGACCCGCGGGTCCCACCTCGCCGGCCGGCTGGCCATCCAACAGGAGCTTGGCGGCGCTGAGATTGGAATACAGGTGCGCCCGGCCTGCGGAATTGCTCACCAGCAGGGCCACCACGTTCTTGCCGGTGATTGGCGTGCCGATGACCGGAGCAGCGCCGGGCAGGATCTCGAAGGTGAAGCTGGCCTCGCCGTAGCGGTCGGACACTTTCAGGTTGTGCTTGCCGGAAGCCAGATTGTCGAGGATAATCTGGCCTTCCTGCAATTCGCGCGCGGGCTGCTCGTCAACGACAACCTGCCCGGCTTCCAGGTTGCTGATGAGCCGGACGACTTGAGGGGCCGGGAGCAGCGTGAGCTCGATGGGCGAGCGGGGGCCCGGTTTCACGTCCAAAGAGGAGGCGACACTCTGGTAGCCATCCAGCACGGCTTCCATCTGGTAGACGCCCGGAGCAAGCTGGAGCGTCAGATTGGAAACGCCGCGCGCCTGGTTGTTGATGCGGATGGTGGCGCCGGGCGGCGAGGTCCGCACCTCGACGGCGATGGCGGGTGGGGGCGGGGGGAAAGCCTTCTTGAGACTGAAAATGGCCACAATCCCGGCCGCCAGCAGGACCAGGGCGGCAACCGTGCCGGTCACGCCCCACAGCAGAGCCGGACGCGTGCGCAGAGCTTGGAAGGCATTCGCCAGCCTCACGGAGAGGGACACGCGGGCGGGCCCCGGCCGCGCTGCGGGGCGCCGCGGGGGCGGCGGCGGTTTCACAGGCGGTGCAGGGGCCGGCGCAGTTGGCGGAGGGGCTGGCGCCCGGACGGCAACGGGGGGCGGTGGAGCAACCGGCGGCGGGGCGGGCGGCGCAACCGGTCCGGGACCCGGCGCAGGCGGCCACTGCGGTGCGGGCTGCGGGGCCTCGAGACGCTGAAACTCGAGCAGCTCGTTGGCCAGAATCTCGCGCATCTGAATTACTCTGGGTTCCAGCGGGTAGCTGGCCAGGCACTGCTCAGCCGCCGCCAGAGCGGCCTTCAAGTCGCCGCCCGCGCGCAACTGCTGGACCTGCGAGAAGCAGCGGACCAGGTCCTCCTCGCGCTTGCGGTCCAGAACCAGAGTGCGCAGGCTCTTGGCCAGCACATGGTTGGGATCCAGGCCGAGGGCCTGCTGAATCAGGGTCTCGGCGGCTCGCCAGTCGGTGTCCAGAATCTGGCGTGCCTGATCCAGCAGAGCGGCCAGCAGGGCGGCGCGAATGGCCGGATGGCGCTGGTCCAGTTGCCAGGCGCGGCGCAGCGCCTCCAGGCCTTCCTCGAAGCGGCGCTGCGCGCACAGTTGCTGGCCCTCGGCCAGCAGACGCTCGGCTTCGCCGCCGCGCTCGACGCTGCGGCGCACCAGTTCCTGAAGTT
>Ga0315280_10010191_pt1 | contig 11842 bp, 5 predicted proteins | sample YL17G06_40_MG_FD_203697 | JGI IMG/M metagenome (GOLD analysis project Ga0315280, IMG submission 203697) | Sediment microbial communities from Yellowstone Lake, YNP, Wyoming, USA - YL17G06_40 | ecosystem: Environmental > Aquatic > Freshwater > Lake > Sediment | place: USA: Wyoming | collected... | reverse complement strand
AGCCGTCCCTGCTCCACCTGTCACGGCGCGGGCCAGGTCATCAAGCACCCCTGCCCGGACTGCCGCGGCGAAGGCCGGGCGCGCAAGGAGAAGACACTGAAAGTGCGCATCCCCGGCGGCGTGGACACCGGCACGCGGCTGCGCATCCAGGGAGAGGGGGAAGCGGGCGTGCAGAACGGGCCCCCCGGCGACCTGTACGTGGTGCTCTCGGTCCGCGACCACCCCTTCTTCGAGCGCCGGGAGCAGGACCTGGCCTGCACCGTGCCCATCTCCATCTGGCAGGCGGCGCTGGGCGCGGAAATCCAGGTGCCCACTCTACAGGGCGAGGAGAGCCTCAAGGTTCCCGAGGGCACCCAGACCGGCACCCTGTTCCGCATCCGCGGGCAGGGTGTGCCGAATGTCAACGGCGGCGGTCGCGGCGACCTGTTCGTGAAAGTCGTGGTCCGCACTCCCAACAGGCTGACCAAGGAACAGCGCAAACTGCTGCAGCAGCTCGCCGAAATCTCTCCCCAGGACAACCGGCCCGAAGAGAAGAGCGTCTTCGAGAAGGTCAAGGATTACTTCAGCTAACTGCTGTCGGGGTTTTCTTCGGCACTAAGGCACAAACCCACAGAGGCACGAGGGAGGCGGGAACGTCTGCGGGGTGTCGGTGAACTCTTCTTCGTGACTTTGTGCCTTGGTGCCTTTGTGTTGAAATCTCCACTCAGTACTCGGCCAGGGAGAGGATGGCGGCTTCGACGTCGCGCGCCTGGGGCAGGATCTCGTCCTCGATCAGCGGCTGGTAGGCCACGAAGGTATCGAGCGCGGCCACGCGGCGCACCGGGGCATCCAGTTGATCGAATAGTTCTTCGGCGATGCGGGCGGCGATTTCCGCGCCGTAGCCCCACGACCGGCAGTCTTCGTACACCACCAGCGCGCGGTTGGTCCTGGCCACCGAGGCGGCGATCGTCTCCCAGTCGTAGGGGTTGAGCGAGCGCAGGTCGATGATTTCGGTCCGGATGCCCGACTCGCGCTCCATGCGCGCCGCGGCCTGCAGCGAGCGCTGCACCAGCGCGCCGTAGGTGACGATAGTCAGGTCGGTTCCCTCGCGCACCACCTGCGCCTTACCGAACGGCGTCATGTATTCCGGCCCGGGATCGGGGGCGCGGTTGTAGGTGGCGCGGTACAGGTGCTTGTGCTCCAGGAACAGCACCGGGTCGTCGCAGCGGATGGCGGTGCGCAACAGGCCCATGGCGTCCTGCGCGTTGGAGGGCATCACCACCCGCAGCCCGGGCGTGTGCGTGAAAATGCTCTCGCCCGACTGGCTGTGATACAGGGCGCCGCCCGCCAGATACCCGCCGATGGGCACGCGCAGCACCAGCGGGCAGGTGAAGGCGTTGTTCGAGCGCCAGCGCATGGGGGCCAGCTCGTTGCGGATCTGCATCATGGCCGGCCAGATGTAATCCAGGAACTGGATCTCGACCACCGGCTTCAGGCCGCGCGTGGCCATGCCGATGGCGCGCCCCACGATGCCGGCCTCGGCCAGCGGGGTGTTGAAGGCGCGCCGGCCGCCGAACAGCGTCTGCAGGCCGTGGGTGCACTTGAAGACGCCGCCCTTGCCCTTGACCTTGCCCAGGTGTTCCTCGCGGCTGCAGTCGGCCACGTCCTCGCCGAAAACGACGATCCGGGCGTCGCGCTGCATTTCGTCCTTCAGGCACTCGTTGATCAGCTCGACCATGGTTTTCGGCTCGCCGCCGGGACGCGCCGGCGTGGAAAACTGGGGCGAGCCGGGATCGACGTCGGGCGAGTACACATAGAGCTGCGCCGAGCCCGGTGGCGGGGGCGCGGCGGCCAGCGCGCGGTCGGTGGCCTCCTGGAGCTCGCGGTCCACATCGCGCTCCAGCGCCCGGATGCCCTGTTCCTCGAGCAAGCCTTCTTCCAGCAGGAAGCGCGCCAAGCGCGGAATCGGATCGCGGGCCGCCTCCTCCTGGCGTTCCTGTTCGGGCTTATAGAGCCGCTCGTCGTCGGACAGCGAGTGGGAGTAGGGGCGGGTCACGTGGCCGTGCACCAGCGCCGGGCCGCGGCCGGAACGGCACCAGGCTGCCGCTTCGCGCAGCGCGCCGTAGCTGGCCACCAGGTCGGTGCCGTCCACTTCATTCACGTACAGGCCGGGGAAGTTGCGTACCAGGCGCGAGACGTTGCCGCCGGCCGTCTGCACTTCCCCAGGCACGGATATGGCGTAGCCGTTGTCTTCGATCAGGAACAGCACCGGCAGGCGTCCCAGGCAGGCCAGGTTGAGCGCCTCGTAGAACTCGCCCTGACTGGCGGCCCCCTCGCCGCCGGAAACGTACACGATCTCGTCGTTTTCGAAGCGCGGGCGGGGTGCGGCGGCCATCACGGCCTGCGGGAAATCGCGGAAGTAGCGGCCGGCCTCGGCGCACCCCACCGCCTGCAGCCACTGCGTGCCGGTGGGGCTGGATTGCGAGACGATGTTGAGGCGGCGGCTGCCCCAGTGCGACGGCATCTGCCGCCCCCCCGAGGCCGGGTCCTCGGCCGCACCCACTGCTTCCAGCAGCATTTCCAGCGGGGTGACGCCGAGGGCCAGGCACAAGGCGCGGTCGCGATAGTAGGGATAGAACCAGTCGTGCGCCGGCTTCAGGGTGACGGCCGCCGCCGTCAGCAGCGCTTCGTGCCCGGCGCCGCTAATCTGGAAAAAAATCTTGTTCTGCCGTTTCAGCACCACCTCGCGGTCGTCGAGCCGCCGCGACTGATACATGACGCGGTAGATTTGAACGAGGCTGTCCCGCGACAGACCCTGATATGCTTCCAGCACCGGCGTTCGCCCTACGTCGATCGAGGTGGCCATCCGAGTTCCTGGGCGGTTTCCTTCCTTGGCGGCTTCGTTTGCCGTCCTCACCCAAACTGATTGGATGTGCGCCCAGGTGTTGAAGGTTCGAAAGAAGGGGCTGGGGACTGGGGGGGGATTGCGGATTGCCCCACGCTAGCCCACAGCCTGCATTTCCCGGCGAATGGCCTCCGGATCGGGCAGGGGCGGCCGGCCCAGGCGCCGCTGATGCGCGAATTTCCGCTCATTCCACGCCGCGACAAAGTAGTTGGTTGCCTCGCCGGCCCGCCCCTGGCCGCGCAGGCTCTTGCCCAGCCCCAGCCATGCCGCCACTGAGTGCGGTTCGCTGACCAGCACCTGGCGGAAGGCCCGCTCGGCCTCGGCATGGCGGCCCTGGCGAAGCTTCAGCTCCCCCAGGCCCAGGCCGGCGTCGGCCAGGTCGGTGACGGCGAGCGCGCGAATGAAATACTGTTCGGCCTGCGCGTCGCGCCCCTGCTCTGCCTCCAGCCACCCCATGGCCGCCAGCGCTTCGGCATAGAAGGGCTTGATCTCCAGCGCCCGCTGGTACTGCCGCCGGCCTTCATCGGGCCGGCCGAGCTCGCGGTAAACGTCGCCACGCGCCAGAAAGCTCTCCGGATACCTCGGCCATATCTCCAGACTGCGGTCCAGGGCGCGCAGGGCCTCGTCGTAGCGGCGCAGCTCGCCCAAAGCCAGGCCCATGTCGAGGTAATACTCGTGCCTGTTCGGCGCCCGCCGCGCGCATTCGCGAAACAGCTCCAGCGCCAGTTCCGGTCGTCCAAAGCCGTCCAGGAAGGTCTTGCCCAGGTTGTCCCGGATCAGGTTGGACTCGGGCGACACCTGCAGGGTCACGGTGTACAGCAGCACATTGTCATGCCAGTCGGCATTCCGAAAGCGGGTCAGCAGGCCATAGTTGAGCGCCAGCAAAGCCGCCAGCGCGCAGGCGGTCAGGAAGTGCCGCCGGCCAAGATGCACCAGGGCTGCGCCCATCAACAGGCAGAAGCCGGCGGCCGGCAGGTAGAGGTACCGCTCGGCGAAGATGTTGTGGCCGATGGCCCGCACGTCCAGCACCGGGACCAGCGGCAGGAAAATGATAACCAGGGCGAAGGCCAGCGGCTCGCGCCGTTTCCACAGCAGCCACGCCGCGGCCGCGGCCGCCGCCAGGATGGCCAAACCGCCCAGCACGCGCCAGTCACCCAGGCCACGCGCCGGGTGGAACACGTGAAAAATGTTGAACGGCGCCGGCACAAACAGCTTGCTCACGTACTTCCCGGCCAGGTAAATGGCGGAAAGCACGAATTGGCCCGGCGGCATCACACCGTAAGGATTGGTCGCCACCTGGAAGCCGCCCAGGGAATGAATCCGCATGGCCAGGTAGAAGCCGGTGGCGGCCACGTGCCCGGCGTAGAACGGCATCCGCGCCGGATGCGGCTCCGGGCTCTTTCTCAACAGGTGCTCATAAAGAATGATGGCCGGCGCCAGCATCAGCCCCGTTTCCTTGCTGAACAGCGCAGCCAAAGCCGCGGCCACCGAAGCCGCTAGTAGGGGCGCTGCTGGCTGCGCCCCTGCTGACACACGCGGCCGCGCCCGCGCGTAAAGCCAGAACGACAGCAGGAAAAAGAAAGCGTAAGTAAGTTCCGGGATGCCCGCCGCCCAGGCCACCGACTCGGTGGTGATGGGATGCACGGCAAACAGCGCCGCGCCCAGCATGGCCACGGCCGGCGCCAGGCCCATCGCCTCGGCCGCCAGCAGCACCAGCACCGCGTTCAGCGCATGGAACAGGATGCTGGCGGCGTGGTAGCCGGCCGGCTGATAGCCAAACAGCGCGTAGTCGGCCATGTAAACCAGGTGCATCACCGGCCGGTAGTAGTTGCTGACCGCGTGCGGCCCCAGGAAACTCCAGACGTTGGTGGTGAAGATGGCGCGCAGATGGCTGGTGTCGCGGATGTAGTAGTTGCGGAGGATCTGCGCCCCGTCGTCGTAGACGAACTCGTTGCCCAGGATGTTCAGGTAGGCGGTGACCGCCAGCGCCGCCACCGCCAGGACGGCGGCCGCCCGCAGCTCTCTCCAACCGCGTTTATCCGTGTTCATCCGCGTTTATCCGTGGTGAGTTCTTACCCGTCATCCGAACCGCAACTGCGCCTTCTTTTCCACTTTTGCTTCGTCGAGCTCGATGCCGAAGCCGGGACGCTCGGGCAGCGCGATTCGCCCTTTGTCCAGGCGTGGCGGGTACTTCTCGAAATGGTGCCACGACTCCATCTTGAGAATCAGGTACTCGACCAGCGGGCAGGTCATGGGCGACTGGCTGGCCACGACGTGCAGGGCGGCGTGCAGCGCGTGCCCGTGGGGGATCACCTGGGCGTCGAACAGCGAGGCCAGCGCGCAGATTTTCTGGAGCTCGCTCACCCCGCCGCACCATTCCGGATCGGCCTGCACCACCGAAATCGCCCCCGCTTTCAGATAATCGTGCACCTCCCAGCGCCCGTACAGGTGCTCGCCCGTAGCCACGGGGATGGAGGTGCTCTGGCGCAGCCGGACGAAGCTGTCGATTTTGTCGGCGTGGAACGCTTCCTCGATCCACCGCGGCCGGTAGCGCTCGGCCTGCTTGGCCCAGGCGATGGCGTAGTCGAGGTTCCAGCCCATGTAAGCATCGAACATCAGCTCGACTTCATCTCCCAGCGCCTCGCGCAGGGTGCGCACCAGCTCGACGTTCTTGAGCAGGCCGGCCGCGCCATCCCCCGGCCCGTAGGCCATGAACCATTTCTGGCAGCGGAAGCCCTGGCGCTGGAACTCCAAAGCGCGGGCGCGCGCCTTATCCGGCTCGACGGAGTAGCCGAGCGTGCTGCCATAGGCTTCCACGGCGGGGCGCGTCGGGCCGCCCAGAAGCCGGTACACGGGCACGCCAAAGAAGCGGCCGCGCAGGTCCCACACCGCGTTATCCACGGCGCTGATCCCCATCATGAAATGGCCGGCCCGCGAATGCCGGTTGGAGCGGTGCATCTGGTCCCAGAGCGCCTCGCCAGCCAGCGCGTCCTTGCCGCGCACGAAACTCTTCAGTTGCCCGTCCACAACGGCGGCGGCTTCGCGGTCGATGGGCCCGTACAAACCCTCCAGCCCGCCGTCGGTTTTCAGCTTGACGTAGATGGCGGAGGTGGAAACCGTGGCCGGCTTGCCGTCCGCCGGCTCGTGATACGGCGCCGGGCGGTGCTCGTCGTAGATGTGCAGGGGGTTGACCTGGTGCTGGCGGTTGATGCCGGTGACTGTCTGCCGGTGCCCCTCGACCCGCCACAACTCCACGTCCGTGATTTTCTGCGGCGGTCCAGGCGCGGCCGCCACGCGGGCCGGCGCAGTAAACACCCCCGCCGCCGCGCCCGCCACCGAGCCCAGAAACGTGCGTCTGCGCATGCCGGGATTCTACAGGAATTCATCGCTGCTGTACCGCGGTTTGGGTGACAGCTTCCCACTCGCGATTGCAGGGCTGTAGGTCCGCTTCGCCTGCTTTTCACCTGTTTTAGCAGGTGACGGCGGCGCCTTGGGCGCCGCTGCCATCGACCCCGCCTGCCCGCTGGCGTTCTGGCCGAGTTTCAAATCCACTCCAAGGCCAAAGGGCTTGACAAGCGCGATGGTGGCCGCCAAGGCCACCGTGCTTCAAACGGCCCGCGGTGGGCGTAGAATAGAGCCATGACGCTGAAGCCCCCATACGACCGCATCACTATCGACCCGGAGCAAATGAACGGGCAGCCGTGCATCCGCGGCATGCGGCTCACAGTGCGGCGCGTCCTGCTGCTGATGGCCCAGTACCCTGACCGCGCGGAACTGTTCCGGGAATACCCAGAGCTGGAAGAGGAAGACTTGCGGCAAGCCCTGGAGTTTTCGGCGGCCAACCTCGACGACCAAGTGACCATTCTGGAAACTGCCTGACCCCGACCACAGGGAGGGTTTTTGCACCGAGTTCTGCTCGATCAAGGAATGCCGAGAAGCGCAGCGGGCATTCTCAGGGATGCCGGCCTTGATGCCTGCCACGTTGGCGAGGCCGGACTGGCACATGCTTCCGACGAATCTATCCTGCATTTCGCCCGGACCGAGCGGCGTGTTTGCTGCACACTGGACGCCGACTTCCACCGGCTGCTGGCGGTTACCGGGGCATTGGCCCCTTCTGTTGTGCGAATCCGCATCGAAGGACTCAAAGGCGCCGAAACGGCCGGCCTCATCCTGAAGGTGCTGGCTGAAACAGGAGCGGCGCTCGCACAGGGCGCTGCTGTAACCGTTACACGCCGGGCAGTCCGCGTGCGTTGCTTGCCGCTCACAACTCGAAAATGAAGGGAAAGCGCTTGCCGGCATGAATGTTGTAGCGCCGGTACCCCGGCAGCGGGGCCTTGCCGGCGGGACGCCGGCGCTCCGGAATCAGCGGGCGGCGGCGCTCTGGGCGCCGTTGCCGTGGCGCATCTTGCCGGCGATGAACAGGGCGGTCTCCAGGGCCTGCTCGTAGTTCAGCCGGGGATCGAGCTGAGAGCGGTAGGCGCGCTTGAGGTCCGATTCATTGAGGCGGCGGGCGCCCCCCACGCACTCGGTCACGTCCTCGCCCGTCAGCTCGATGTGGACGCCGCCCAGGCGGCTGCCGTGGGCCGCGTGCAGATCGAAGGCCTGATCCAGCTCGCTGAGGATTTCTTGAAACTGGCGGGTCTTGGTGCCGTCGCCCGTCGTCCGCGTGTTGCCATGCATGGGGTCGCAGTTCCACAATACCGTCTTGCCCGTGGCGCGCGCCGCCTCAATCAGCGGCGGCAGGCAGGAGCCGATCTGCTCGCAGCCGAGCCGGTGAATCAGGGTGAGGCGGCCGGGCTCGTTGTCCGGGTCCAGCATGTCGATGAGGCGCTTCAACGTCTCGGGGGTCATGGCCGGCCCCACCTTCATTCCAATCGGGTTGCGGATGCCTCGAAAATACTCGGCGTGCGCGCCATCCGGGTCCGCGGTGCGCATCCCGATCCATGGGAAATGGGTGGAGAGGTTGTACCAGCCCTCCTGGCGGGGCACGCGGCGTGTCTGGGCCTGCTCATAGGGAAGAACCAGGCCCTCGTGACTGGTAAAGAAGTCGATCCAGTGCAGCTCGCCGGGATGGGCGCCGACCAGGCTCTCCATGAAGCGGAGCGACTCGCCAATGCTGCGCGCCATGCGCCGGTATTCAGCGGCCATGGGCGAATCCGTCACCCAGTCGAGGTTCCAGTAATCGAGGCGGTGGGGATCGACGAGGCCCCCGCCGATCAGGGTGCGGATGAAATTCAGTGTCAGCGCCGCCCGCTCGTAGCCGCGCAACATCAGTTCAGGGTCGGCATTGCGGGCCTCCGCGGTGAATTCGGGGCGGTTGATGAGGTCGCCGCGGTAGCTGGGCAGCGTGGCCCCGTTCCGCTCTTCAAGGTCGTCGGAGCGTGGCTTGGCATACTGGCCGGCAAACCGCCCCACGCGGATGACGCGGCGCTGGCTGCCGTGCACCAGCACCAGGCTCATCTGCAGCAGGATTTTCAGCTTGTTGGCGATGGTGGAGGAATCGCAGTGATCGAAGCTCTCGGCGCAGTCTCCGCCCTGCAGCAGGAACCGTTCACCGCGCGCCGCCTCGGCCAACTGTGTCTTGAGGGCTACGATTTCCCACGAAGTGACTAGTGGCGGCAGCTTGGCGATGGCCTCCATGACGCGGGCCACTTCGGCCGGGTTCGAGTAGGCCGGCTGCTGTGCCGCCGGCTTGCTCGTCCAGGAATCGGGCGACCAGTTCTCCATTGTGCGATCCAGTCTTCTCAACCACAAAGACACAAAGGACTCAAAGTTGCACAAAGGGCGCGTCTTGGTGTTCCTTTGTGCCCTTCGTGCTTTTGTTGTGAAACAACCGCGCTACAAATGCAGCAGGCGCGTGGCGCCAACGGTGGCGCGGGCCAGCCGGGCCCGCAGCGGCGCCCGCCGCAGGGCCTCGCGGGCCTCCTCAAACACTTCGTAAGTGACCGGCACCACCAGCAGCGTGAGCAGCAGGCAGAGCGTCTGGCCGCCAATAATGGTGACGGCGATGGCCGAGCGCTGCGCCGAGCCCACGCCGATTCCCAAGGCCGTGGGGATCAACCCGGCGACGATCGAGAAGGTGGTCATCAGGATGGGCCGCAGGCGCACGTGGTTGGCCTCCACGATGGCCCGGCGCAGCGGCAGGCCGGCGGCCCGCAGCCGGTTCGAGTAGTCGATCTGCAGAATGCCGTTCTTCTTCACGATGCCCAGAAGCAGCAGGACGCCCAGGGCGCTCCACAGGTTCAGCGAGCGGCCCGTGGCCCACAGCGACAACAGCGCGAAGGGGATGCTGAGCGGCAGCGTCAGCATGATGATGAAGGGGTGCAGCAGGCTCTCGAACTGCGCGGCCAGCACCATGTACATGAAAATGGAGGCCAGCAACAGGGCCATCAGCAGGTTGTAGCTGGTCTCGTCCATGATCTTCACCTGGCCGGAGAAGCGCGTGGAGTAGCCCGGCGGCAGGGACACCTTGCGGACCGCGGCCACGGTGACGCGGGCGGCGGCGTCCAGGGCCGAGTCGCCGGCCACGTTGCCGCTCACGCGGCTCGAGAACTGGCGATTGTAGCGGTCGATGCGCACCGGCCCCGCGCCCCGCTGGATGCTGGCCACCGAATCCAGCCGCACCTGCCCCAGCCGCGAGGAGGGCAGGACCAGCCGCGCCAGCATCTGGGGGTTGTCACGCTGCTCGTAGAGAAGCTGCATGGTGACCGGATACTGCTCGGCGCCTTCCTTGTAGGTGGAAATCTCGTCCTCGCCGGACATGAACAGGCGCACGGCGCCGGCCACGTCGCTGACGCGCACCCCCAGGTCGCTGGCGCGCTGCCGGTCGATCTTCACCTGCAGCTCGGGGTTGTTCAAATTCAGCCCCACGTCCACGTCGGTCAGCTCCGGGCGCTTTTTCATCTCGATGGCGATGTTCTTGGCCAGGTCGGCGAGCACGCGCAAGTCGGGCCCCAGGATGATCAGGCTGATGGGGAAATTGATCTGCTCGCCCATGCCTAGCGCCGAAGGCAGCATCACCCGGCCGCGGATGTGCGGGTATTCGGTCATCAGCTTGCGCGCCAGGTCCCCCACCTGTTCGGAATTCAGGTCGCGCTTGTCCGGCGCCACCAGGTGAACGTACAGGTGGGCGTGCCCCATCCTCTCGTTGGCCCGCGGATAGACGTACTCCACGCCCGGCAGCTTCCGGGCGCGGGCGGCGATCTCCTTCAAGGGGCGGATCGTGCCTTCGAACGAGGTGCCCTCCGGGAAGTCGGTGATGATCTGGAATTCGCTCTGGTCGTCGGTCGGAATCCAGTCGCGCCCCACGTACTTGTTCAACACCACGGTCGATGAAAGCGTGAGAGCGCAGATCAGTAGGATCGAAAAGCGGTGGTCGAGCGCCCAGTTGAGCGCGCGGCCGTAGAAGGCGTCGATATACCGGAAGAAGCCGGCTTCCTTGGAGCGGGCGTGATGAGGCTGGGGGCTGGAGGCTGGAGGCTGGAGGAGGCCGGCACTGGGTAGCGGCTCTTGGTCTCCAGCCTCCGGCCTCCGGTCTCCAGCCTGCCCTTTGCGGCGGTTGTTGCCGTTGGTGGCGCGCAGCAGCAGGGAGCTGGCCATGGGGGTGAGCGTGAAGCTCACCAGCAGCGACACCATGATGGCCATGGCCATGGTCCAGCCGAACTGGTTCACGAAGCGCCGGGCGTAGCCGGTCATGAAGGCGATGGGGATGAAGATGATGACCAGCGACAGGGTGGTGGCCATGACCGCCAGGCCGATCTCCTTGGTGGCCTCCACCGCCGCCAGCTTCGGCGCGTAGCCCTTCTCCTCGATGAAGCGGTAGATATTCTCCAGCACGATGATGGCGTCGTCGATGACGATGCCCACCGCCAGCGTCAGCCCCAGCAGCGACATGTTGTTCAGGGTGAAGTCCATGTAGCGCATCAGGGTGAAGGTGGCGATGATGCTGGTGGGGATGGCCAGGGCGGCGATGAACACGGTGCGCAGGTTGCCGATGAACAGCAGCACGATCAGGCTGGCCAGCAGGCTGCCCAGCAGCAGGTGCTCCTCCAGCGACTTGACCGAGGCCTTGATGAACACCGAGTCATCGCTGATGATCTGCAGACGCACGCCGGCGGGCAGCACGCGCCGCAGCTCCGCCATCTCCTCCTTGACGGCATCGACGATCTTCACCGTGTTGGTGCCGGTCTGGCGGCGCACTTCCAGCACCACGGCTTCCTGGTCGTCGATGGCCGAATACGACCGGATCTCCCCGTGGCTGTCCTCCACGCGGGCGATGTCGCGCATGCGGACGGGAGCGCCTCGGATGTTGGCGACGATGATGTTGCCAAACTCCTTGGCGGCATCGATGCGCCCCAGGGTGCGCACGCCGAATTCGGTGTCGCCGCGGACCAGGCGCCCGCCGGGCGTTTCGACGTTTTCCTGGACCAGCGCGTCCCCCACCTGCTGGGGAGTCAGGCGATAGGCGGCCAGCTTGTCGGCGTCCAGCAGAATGCGGATCTGCCGCTCCCGGCCGCCGCTCATGGAGACCTCGCCGACGCCGTCCACGGTTTCCAGCGCCCGCCGCACCTGCTTGTCGGCGATTTCGGTCAGCTCGCGCATGGAGCGGTCGCCGACCACCGCCATGGCGATCACCGGCGAGGAATCCGGGTCGGCCTTCTGGATGACCGGCGGCAGCACGGTGGGCGGCAGGCGGCGCATGGCCCCCGCCACCTTCTCTCGCACGTCCTGCGCGGCCGATTCGATGTTGCGCTCCAGCACGAACTGCACGGTAATGCGCGCGCTGCCCTCGGTGACCATGGCCCGCAGCTCGTCCAGCCCGCTGATCGAGCTGATGGCCTCCTCCAGCGGCTGCACCACCTGCGTCGTGACTTCTTCGGGGGAAGCGCCCGGGAGCTGGATGTTCACCGTGACCGTGGGCATGTCCGCCTTGGGGAACAGGTCCACACCCAGGTCCCG
>Ga0315280_10010190_pt1 | contig 11844 bp, 4 predicted proteins | sample YL17G06_40_MG_FD_203697 | JGI IMG/M metagenome (GOLD analysis project Ga0315280, IMG submission 203697) | Sediment microbial communities from Yellowstone Lake, YNP, Wyoming, USA - YL17G06_40 | ecosystem: Environmental > Aquatic > Freshwater > Lake > Sediment | place: USA: Wyoming | collected... | reverse complement strand
CAGGACGACCGTCGCGCCCACCGCCTTGCCCATGAAGGCCTGCGGCAGCGGGGCCTTGTAATAGTAGATGCCCTTCCGGGTGTCGGCCTCCCACGGGCCGAGGAACGTAAGGGTCTCCTCCTCGCCGCTGGAGAGGCGCCGGGCCCGGACGCGTGAGCCGATGTTGACGGTCTCGCCGGCGGCCATGACGTGCGTGATGGGCCTGGCCTTCACGAGTTCGCTCTGCATGGCGTTGGCCCGCTCGGTCAAGCGGTCGCGCTCTTCCAGGGCGGCGGTGAATTCGGCGTTCTCCGAGAGGTCGCCCCTGGCCGCCGCATCGCCGATGGCGGTGCTGTTCTTCGGCAGTTTGATGTTGATGAGTTCCTCGAACTCCTTCTGGCGCGCCGCCAGCGCGGCCGGCGTCGTGTAGATAACGTCCTCCTCCCACGGCGGCAGGGTCTTGGCGATGGGCACCGGGTGCACGTGGCCGAGGATCTCCAGCACCGCTATGCGCTGGTGGTCCGAGAGGGCGGCGTTGCGCGACACGGCCGTGCGGATTTCCTTCGCCCAGCCCGCGTCGGTGTTCTCCAGCACGGTGCGGACGCCCGCCAGGTCCTTGGCCGCCAGGGTCCGCCGCACCAGGTTCAGGAGTTCCTGCTTGTGCGCCTTGTCGGGCACGTCCGTCAGGGCCAGGTCGTTGGCGGCCGCCAGCAGCCGCACGGTCATCGACGGCCGGCTCAAGGCCCCGAGGGCCTCCGGGTACTTCCCCTGGCCGGCGGTCTTCCAGAGCCACGCGAGGGCGGCCAGGCACTGCTCGGGCCGGCGCATGATCTCGCCCGCGGCCAACGCCAGGAGGTCCGTGCGGCCGGCGGCGGCCAGGTCCGCGGCGATGCGGTCGCACACCTCCGCCGAGGCGCCCGGCATCGCGGCGGCGAAGACGTCCGCCCACCCGCCCTCAGTCTGGCGGGCAAGGCTCTGCTTGAGAAACGCCAGGGCGCACTTGGCGAGTTCGTCACTGCGGATCGAGGTCGCCACGTTCGCGATGTCGGCGGGCGCGCCGGACAGCACGTCGGGGGCCGTCGGCGGCGCGGGCATGGCGTTGCCCAGGTGGCCGCGGATCTGGGCCAGGATCGCCAGAGCCGCCAGGCGCTCACCTGCGCCAGCGCGGCTTGTGGGGCCGGTCATGCGAACCATATCCGCGGCAAAGGCGGTCAGCGCTTCGGCCTCGGCGGCCCGCCAGCCCTGAGGGCGGGCCTCGCCCAGGTAGCAGAGGACGACCAGCAACTTGTCCTCGGCCAGCGCGGCGGAATCGAACCGGTCGCGGACTTCCTCTTCATACGTCACGGGTGCGCTGCGGAGGAAGAAGTCGGCTCTAGTTCCTTCCGACATCTCGACGTGCGGGTCGCGCTTGACTGCCGGTTTGGCCGTCGCCCACCACTTCGACCAGCCGTCGGCCGGCACGGCGACGTCGACCAGGCGCGTCTTGAGGTCCTTCAGGCCCATGCGCGGGCCGTAGACGCCGAGCACCATCCGCACCAGTCGCGCGGGGTCGTCGCGGGCGAGGAGCGCCAGGCGGGGTTTGTCGAAGACGGCCATGGCCCGGAACTCGTCGGCCGGCAGAATCTCGAGGGCATCGACCGAACCGGCATCATACGCCCGATCGCTCTCGCCGAACGAAACCGCCAGGACCTTGCGGCCGGTCTCGACGCCCATGACGCGGCCCGGGTTCTTGCGGCGGGCGTCGCTGACGTACGTGCCGGGCGGCAGCGCGAGAAACCTCTCCATGGCCGCCATCGCCTGTGCGACCGGCACGTCGCGCTTCCCAAGCGTCATCTCGACCAGCGTATCGACGCCCGGAAACGCCGCATGCACGGCCCGGTACAGCCCGGAGATCTCGTCGCGCAGGGCCGCCGTATCAGGGATGAGGTCCGCCGCCTGGTGGGCCGTCTGCAGCGCCGCCTCGGGGCTGCGGCCCTCGGACCAGATCGAGAGGAGGAGCCACAGCAGGGACTCCATCGTCTTGGGGTCGTTGCGGGAAGCCACCTCGTCCAGGACCGGCCAGAGGTCGGTGAAAGTGATGGCCTCGTCCTCGATCGCTTCCATCCAGGCGGCCTCGAGTTCGTCGCGTCCGCCGGCTCGCACGAGCGAGACGAGCCGGGCCACCCCTGCGGCGTGCGGGTTAGTCTCTTCGGTTTGCGGATTTGTGGTCATAGGAGTCTTTTTGTCCCAAAAGGTCCGTACCATCATACGGTCCCAGCCCCTCGCATGCAAAGGGTAGTTCGCCGCCGGCATCTCCCGACCGCACGTCGCGCCAATAAACAGGCCGGGCGGGCCGTCTAAGAAAGCGGGGCGAGCGGCGCGGGTGCCGCCCGGTTTTTGATGACACAACGGCTCAAGGGCCGTATAAGATAGTGGCGAAATTAATGGGAAGGGGCGATTCGGCGTCCGCAGACGCCCGCTACGGCGGGAAGGGGGATTTTCGCTGCGGCGTCCGGTGCCCGCGGGCTTGACGAACCAACCGACGTTGGAGTACGCTAACAGCGCGAACGACGGGCCGAGCGCTGCTCGAGGAGTCTGCAATGAAACATGCCTTCCGAAGAGTTTTGCTGGTGCCCCTGGCCTTACTCGCGGCCATGGCGAGTTTTCCCGCCACTCCTGCCGGCGCCGTTACCGACGACGAGGTCGTCAAGGCCATTGAGGCCGGGCGGGAGCACCTGATCAGCATGGCCAAGGGCGACGGGTCCTTTTCCGGCGGCGGCGGCCCCGAGGCCGGTCAAGGCGGCATCTCGGCCCTGGTGTTCATGACCCTGGCGTACATGGGCGAGCATCCCAACCGCGCGCACATGTCCAAAGGTCTGGATTACCTTCTGAACCTCGACGCCGACCAGGGCTTCGGCACCCGCCAGGGCTACTGCGTTCCCATCCGCATCATGGGCCTTTCCTACGTGCACAACAAACTTCTGGGCGACAAACGGACCGCCGTCCGGCAGAAGATGACCGAGGACATCATGCGCCTTACGGTGGGCCAGGCCAACAACGGCGGATGGCGGTACGCCCTCAAGGGCGGCAACGACTACGACTTCTCCGTCTCGCAGTGGCCGATCCTGGCCATGCGAGAGGCCAACCTCGTGGGCATCGAGTTCCCCACCGACAGCCTCCGCAAGGCCCGCGAACTGTATTACAAACTGCAGCATCCCGACGGCGGGTGGCACTATCAGGACAAGCCCGTCTCCTACGGATCGATGTCCGCCGCCGGTGCCGCCTCGCTCTTCATTATCAATGACGTGCTGGACCCCAGCGCCGGATGCCCGTGCAACGCCGGGCGAAGCCGCCCGCCGGATGCCGAGAACGAGAAGCACCTGGACCGGTCTCTCGACTGGCTCAGCAAGAACTACACGTCCACCCAGAACCCCAAGAGCGAAGGGCAGCCCGGGAACGGCCGGACCCTGTATTGGCTCTACTGCGCCGAGCGCGTCGGCATCGCCAGCGGGTACAAGTACTTCGGCGACCACAACTGGTACAAGGAAGGCGTGGAGTCTCTCCTGAAGGACCAGAAGGGCGGCTCCTGGGGCACCACCGACAACACGTGCTTTGCCCTGCTCTTCCTGTACAAGGGCCGCGCCCCGATCCTCTTCAACAAACTGCGGTTCGACGGCATCTGGAACGCGCACCGTCGCGACATGGCCAACCTGACCACCTACATCGAGCGCGCCAAGGAGCAACCGTTCCACTGGCAGATCGTCGAGACGAAATCCCCCCTGGAGGAACTGCACGAGGCCCCCATCCTCTACATCACCGCGGAAACCGTCCCCGCCAAGTGGGACGAGGACACGGAGTTCCAGAAGAAGTTGCGGGCCTTCACGGACACGGGCGGCACCATCCTCTTTGAGGCCTCGTGCGGCAACCCGACGGTACGCAAGTGGTTCCAGGACTTCGCCAATAAGGTCTGGCCCGAGTGGAAACTGAAGCCCCTCGGCCCCGACCACGGCGTCTTCGCCTTCCCGACGCCCCTGAAGCAACGGCCGGAACTCATGGGCGTCGACGACGGCATCCGCACCAGCGTTTTCTTCGCCCTCGACGATATCTCCTGCAACTGGCAGACCCGGGCGGTGGCCACAAAAGACTACCTCTTCAAGTGGGGCATCAACCTATACACCTACGCGACCGACCAAGCGCCGCTGCGGGCCAAACTGGCCGGCGCGACGCCGAAGACCAACCGCTATACGCAGCCCGTCAAGGCCGGCGCGCAGACCACCCTGAAGATCGCCCGCGTCAAGCACGGCGGCGACTGGCAGACCGGCCTCAACTACGGCGGCCTCCCGAAACTGGCCGCCGCCGTGAAGCAGAAGGCCGGCATCACCCTGGAGGTCAAGGAGACCCCGCAATCGTCCGCCGCCGACATCGGTGTCGCCCCCGGCGCGCTCTCGGGCTACACGGCGGCCTACATCACCGGGGCGGGCGCCGTCACTCTCACCCCGGAGGAGAAGCAGGCCCTGAAGGACTACGCCGGCAAGGGCGGGTTCCTCTGGTTCGAAGGCTCGTGCGGCTCCAGCGTGTTTGAAACCTCGCTGCGGCAACTGGCCGGCGAAATGGGCTGGACGCTCAAACTCCTGCCCAATAACCACGGCCTCCTCACCGGCCGCATGGACCCCGCCCTCGGCTACAACCTGACCTCGGGCGTCGAGTTCCGCGCCGGGTTCCGCAGGGCTCGCCTGGGCCGCCAGTATGCCGAGTTCTTCGGCATCTTCGACGGCGAGAAGATGATCGGCGTATACTCGCCCCTCGATGTGGTCTTCGGCGCCACGGACTACGAAGCCTACAACTGCAAAGGCTACAAGCCGGATGACGCCGCCGCCGTCATGACCAACCTGGCGATCTATATTTCGACGCTGAAGCCGTAGCACGGCCCAAACCGCGACCCGCAGACGGCTGTGGCACGGTCGCGAAAACTATGCGGACCCGAATCGCACTCCTGGCGCTCGCCGCTCTCGCCTGCCTTGGCCCCCTGCGCGCCCACGCCGCCGAAGTGACCGACGAAGACGTCCGCCGCGCCATCGAGCGGGGCAAAGAGTATCTCCTCAACCTCCGGAACCCCGACGGCTCGTTCACCAGCGACCCCCGGTGGCGCTCGTGCTACTCATCGCTTGTGCTCATGACCCTCGCGCGGCTGGGTGAGCACCCCAACCGCGAGGTCATGTCGTCGGGCCTCAACTACCTGACTTCGCTTAACGCCGACCTGGATTTCAACGACAAGCAGGGGTACGCCTTGCCTATCCGCATCATGGCGCTGGCGTACGTGCACAACCGCTGCGCGGAGGCCCGGAAGGCCGCCATCCGCCAGAAGATACGAGAGGACGTCGCCCGCATCATTGCAGGCCAGGCCAACGCCGGCGACGGCGACGGCGGCTGGCGCTATAAACTCAACCGCGCGGACTACGATTTCTCCGTCTCGCAATGGCCGCTGCTGGCCCTTTACGAGGCCGGCCGCGTGGGCATCGAGTTTCCTCCCGACGTGTTCCGCCAGGCCAGGCAACTCTACTTTCGCGGGCAGCACACCGACGGCGGCTGGGGATACCAGATGGGCGGCCAGTCGTATGGCTCGATGACGGCCGCAGGGCTGGCGTCGCTCTACATCATCTCCGACTTCATCGAGCCGGCCAGCGGGTGCCCCTGCGTGAACGGCCGGAGCCAGTCCTCCACCCTCGACATCGAACGCCGCATGGACCTGGCGCTCGGCTGGCTCTCCAAGAACTTCGTGGCCGAGCGCAATCCCCATTGCGACTGGAAGACGTTCGACCACGTCTATTACTGGCTCTACTCGGTCGAGCGCGTCGGCATCGCCGCAGGCTACAAGTACTTCGGCCAGAGCAACTGGTACAAAGAGGGCGTCCGCTTCCTTCTCGACCGGCAGCGGCCCGACGGCAGTTGGGCCGAGTACGACCCGACGGCCGCGATGGCCGCCGCCAACTGGGGCGGCGGACGGGTGTCCGACACCTGCTTCGCCCTGCTTTTCCTTTACAAGGGCCGCGCGCCGGTCCTCTTCAACAAACTCCGCTTCGAGGGCACCTGGAACGCCCACCGCCGCGACGTCGCCAACCTGACGGCCTACATCGAACGCAACAAGGAGCAGATGTTCAACTGGCAGATCGTGGACCTGGCGGCGCCGCTGGACGAACTCCACGACGCCCCGATTCTCTACCTCTCCGCCGAGAGCGTCCCGCGATTCTCCGCCCAAGACAAGGCCAAACTCCGGGCCTTCACCGACAGCGGCGGAACGATCCTCTTTGAGGCCTCGTGCGGCAACCCCCTGGTCCGAAAGTGGTTCCACGAGTTCGTCAAGGAGGTCTGGCCGGAGTGGCCCCTGGAGCCGCTGGGGCCGACCCACGCCGTCTTCACCGATCCGTATCCGCTGACGCAGCGGCCGGAGTTACTGGGCATCAACGACGGCCTGCGGACGATCCTCTTCTTTGCGATGGACGACGTCTCGTGCCCCTGGCAAACGCGGGCGTACGCCGCCAAGGAGTACCTCTTCCAGTGGGCCATCAACCTTTTCACCTACGCGATGGACCATGCCCCGCTCCGGGCCAAACTGGCCGGACGCGAGCCGCCGCCGTCCGACCGCTACATGGAGACCATTCAGCCGGGGTCGAAGAAGACCCTCAAGATGGCCCGCCTCCAGCACTCGGGCAACTGGGCAATCGGATGCAACTACGGCGCGATGCAGAAACTGGCCGCGTATCTGAAGAGCCAGTTCGACATCGCGCTGGAGGTCAAGGAACCCCTGCAACCGCCGTTCAGCACTGGCGGCGTGACGGCCGACAACCTCCAAGGCTACGACATCGCCTACCTGACCTCCGGCACCCCCTTCACGCTGAGCGACGCCGAGAAGACGGCCCTGAAGATGTTCGTCGACACAGGCGGGTTCCTCCTGGCCCAGGCGGCCGGCGGATCGGCGAAGGCCGAGGACTCCATGAAGGCCCTCGCGAAGGACTGCGGCTGGAACCTGAAAGCCCTCCCCAAGGATCACCCCATGATGACCGGCCGCATGGGCGTCGCCCACGGCCACGACCTGACGCAGGGTGTGGCGTTCCGCCGCGCGCTTCGCATGGGGCGCGCCGGCAAGGCATGGGCCGAATTGATCGGCATCTTTGCGGGCGAGCGGCTGGTGGGCGTCTTCTCGCCCTTCGACCTGGAGTTCAGCCTGAGCCCTTACGAGGCCTACGAGTGCCGCGGCTACAAGACGGCCGATGCGGCGGCGGTGGACCTCAACATCCTCCTCTACCTGACGGCCGCAGGGCACTTGCAGGAGACGGGAACTCCACCGCAGAAGGAAACCCGCCCCCCTCTGGAGCCCGGCACCGGCCCCCGGCCGCAAGAACGCCCAACCCCGCCACCCGATACCACGCCTCCCCCAGGCGACGGTGGTGGCGGATCGTTCCTTGACTTCCTGAAGCGCACGCCGAAGAGCGAGTGAGTCGCTGTTTTCCTGCTTGCGAGCCGCCTGACCGAGTCATAGGATATCACTCGCGGGGGAAATACGGGTAGCGACCCTAATGAAAATCACGCCGCCGTCAGCACATAAGTCCTTGCGCCACAAGGTGTTATGGAATATATGGGAAGCGTCCCCGGTTTTCCGGTTTTCCCAATGGCCTGGAATCGGAAGGGGCGTTGGGAGTCGTGCCAGCGGAAGGGCGTCCGGGGTTCAGTGAAGGTTGGAATTGAGGGGCGCGTTCGTGGTCGCGCCAGCGGGATGGCGTTCGAGGGGCGAGGCGGGTTGGCGCTCAGCGTGGAGGGTCTTGCATCCAGTCCGCCCGCTGTGCGAAATCCCCTTGGACTTCGGCGCGCCACTTGGAGACGCTCGACCGGCCGGGCCCATCTACATAATGACGGGTTGTGCCATCGCGCTTGAATTGTCCGCCCCAGCTTGGCTGGGTGGGATCCTCGGGGTTGTTCAAGCCGCGCACCGCGCTCACCAGATGCAAGAACGATGGCGAATCCCCCTCACACACCCCCGGGCAGCCTATGCCTGCCGGCGGGTACACCGCGCCCAGCGGTCCGTGGTTTTGGCGAATGTTCGTTTCGACCCAGGTGAGGTTGGAGACCGGATCAGAGCCGCCGAACATGCCCTGGTAGGTCGTCTTCGAGTAGATGATGAACAAATCCGGGAAATTCTTGAGCAGCCAATCAATGGTCTCATCCTGACGCGCGATTTGATGGATGCGGATCTTGCTCAGGAAAGTCCGCAGTTCGCCAGGGCTACGCGTGTTCTGCACCTTCCAGATTGCCTGGGCGATATTGGCGCAATCTCCCCAGACACAAAACCATACCGGCCGGGGATCGGGCTTATCCACGATTTTGATGATCGCCTCGGAAGCCTCACTGTCTTTGCCGGCGCCGATATTGTTGCTGACCGACTTGCCCCAAGTGCCAGTTAGGCCCTGGTAGGTCACGGCGCGCAATTTGTCTGCGGTCGGATACCGAGGATCATGCCTCCTCAAGTTCTCATCCACCTGGTCGTAAAGATTCAGGATATCCAGAATATTGGTTTTGTTCGCGACGTTGGCAAAGGTGCCGGACGAGGCCACCAATCCCTCGACGTCAAACTCGTTGGCGTAGAGCAGAAAACGGACGGGTGCATGACCGTAATTGCAAGACGAGACCGCGGTTTTCCGGGCAAAAACGAGAACTCGCCCCAGGCAAGCGTGAATCCGACCTCGGTTTCGGCCTTCATTGACAGGGGCGCGCAGCTACGGTCATGCACCCAAAACGGACCATTGACTGGACATCATCCGGATCGCTGCATTGATGGGCAGGGGCACCTCGCATGACGACGTTCGTCGGCGGGAAGTCCGTCGAAATGACCACGCGCAACCTATGGGCGGTTGCCGTAGGGCCCACGTCCCGCTGCGCTTGCTCGCCAGCGGCAGCGGGCAGGCCCATCAGGACCGCCAATGCGAGCACTGCGCCAAGCCCTCTTGCCAATCTGTTCCCGTGACTATTCATGCAAAGCCCTGCGATGTTGGCATAACCTGCCCTGGCGCGGCAAGTCATTGTTCCAGGCGGACGGCGGTTCCCGGAAGCGCCGTTGCGCCAGCACTGGCGTTGGAGGGGCCGCCGGACGCGGGCGTCCAGAGCGGCGGCGATCAGCCGCCCGCTCCACTGGCTTTTGAAGCCCCACTCTCTATCTCAGACCGCCAATTCTTCCAATTGCGTCTGAAGCATGAGAGTGTCTTGCTCATAATGTTCGAGAATCTCGTTGCGCTGACAGGACGGTCTGCGATCAGCTTCCCATCGTAGATGATACTGAACACGCCAAAGGGCGTCGGGAGCTCCCTTGATGCCTTGGCGCTCCCGACTCGAACCACTTTTGGCTCTAGCCCCAAGGCTCTGGACATCTTCGCAATGTCCGCCACGCACTTTGGAACCATAGGGCACTGATCGGCAGCCAGGATCGTGAGGCCCTTTTTGTACCTCTTCAATACTGGCTCTCTTTCGACGGTGAAACGAGGATCAGGGGCTGCTTTCTCGAACTTCTTGACGAGAAGCTCGTACGGAGGGATGCTCTCCACCGGGACAAAACCCGCCTTGATGAACAAAGCGCTTCCGGCCATGAAACTGTCTGAACTTGTGACAACCGCGACCCCTCGGCACTTGCTCTTCTTCGCGTCCGCCAGACAACTGCGCAGCAGGAGAGCGCCGAGTCCTTTCCCCTTGTGCTCGCTATTGACCATCAAGCAATGGATGACAAGGTAACCCTCCGCCTCGACGGGTCTCCACGCATGACTGCCAGGGGCATACTCGATCATCCCGATATCACCGAATTCGCGTGAGCGGAGCACCTTGAACCTCAAGCCTTCCGCGTAGCGCTTCTTGAGCCAATCCAACTTGCGACGACGTCCTTCGTTCTTGCCGCTCTTGTAGCGGCAGATGCCACAACCGCCGATGTTGTCGGCATTCGTGTCTACGACCTCGTACTCTCTCATCCTGATCCTCCGCTCGGTCTTGCCAGACTGATGCAGTATACCCGAAACGCCGCCGCGGGATGAAGGCCGCTTGGCCGCCGGCTCGGGCCGCGCAGACGGGAAGAGTCCGCCGGCCGCGCCGAGCATCGCAAGGACACTGCCCATCCCCAACGCGATCACACCCAACAGGGCCAGGATCAGCAGGGCCGTGGCGATGGCGGCGGCGATCTTCAGGTACGAGATCGGGGCTTGCCCGGTCACCTGGCCCGACTGGCCGTTCACCAGGAATCGGTATATTCTGTCGCGGAAGCGGTAGGCCATGATCCACACCGGCAGCAGGACCGGCTCGCCGCTCATGTCCGCGATGTGGACGTTCACGTGGACGTTCCGCGCCGTGCCGGGGACGTAGGCGGCGGTGCAGGCCTCGGTTTCCATCTGTTCGAGCCCTTGCCGGGCGAGCGGCCGGGCGTATTTCTTGGGGAGCGAGAACTGCTCGACGATGACGTTGTCCAGGTCGACCTTGTCACACCGGACGCCCGGCGTGAGGTCGAACGGGCAGAGGGCCCAGATCTCCGCCGCGGCCAGCGCGCCGCTGGCTCCCACCAGCAGGCCCGAATAGCTGCCGTGGTGCTCGCCCGAGAGGGGATACCAGCCGGCCCGCGCCCCGGGGGGAGTCTGATTGGTGTCGGCCGTCCAGTAGGTGTGGGTGTTGGCCCGGAAGACCCAGTAAGGGACGTAGACCGGGGCCATCTTGACCACGGCGGCCTCCTGCGACAGCCCCGTGGGCCGCCAAATCCCTTTCCCCAGCCAGTTCCGCATCTTCCCCTCGGCTTCCTCGCGGCCGACTTGGAAGGGGACGACCATGCTTGGGGTTAATACCTTGGAATCGGGCTGCGGCACCATCTCCATCGATCCGCAGAAAGGGCACCGCAGGGCCTCCGCGCTCGCGTCGTAGCTCATCGATGCCCCGCAGCCGGAGCACTCGAAATTGTCCTTCGACAGGCGGGGAGCCTCGACGCCGGGCCGGGCGACAGGCGTCGGGGCCGGGGCCTCCGGCGGTTGCGGCGGGGCCTCCGTTCCGCAGTTCGCGCAGAACAGGTCCTCTTCGTCCAGCAGGCTCCCGCACACCGCACACTTGGCCGGCACGTCGCCCATCACACGGTCCTCAACGCGAAATCCACCAAGCGACCAAGGCCGCCATCGCCGCCAGCGCGATCCCCACACCGGCCGCCAGACCGATCCGCCACCACGAGACCGGCTTCGTCCCCGCCGCGGCGCCGGTCTGGCCGTTGAGCAGGAACCGGTAGAGCTTGTTCCCGTATCGGTAGCCGAGCACGTACACCGGAAGGAGGATCAGGTCGGAGCCAATGTCGCCCAGTTGGGTCTCCGTCTGGAGGCCGCGGTGCGTGTCGCCGGGGAGGAAGCCGGCGATCCGCTCCTGCTCCATCCGCTGGAACTCGCCGCGGCAGACCGCCAGCGCCTGCTCGCGGCCAACCGAGTACTCCTCGCTCAGCCAGCCGGCCAGGAAGTAGGGCTGGTAGCGCTTCAGGGCCGCCAGGTGAAAGGGCTTGATCCGCTCGGCGTCTTCCTGGCTGAGCCCCCGGCTGCCCGACACCAGGTAGCCGCTGTAATACTCGTGATGCCCGCCGCTCAGGTCCCACCATTCCGTCTCGCGGACGGTGCGGGTCTTGGTGACCGTCTTGCCGTTCTCGATGGTCGTATAGGTCTCCGTCCGGTACCAGTACTCGCCGATCGACGCCGACCATCGGCTCCGGGCGAGCATCGAGAAGGACCAGAAGGGGATGTAAACGCCCCGCAGCTTCTCTTCGATCTGGGCCCTTCTCAGGTCGCCGGGGCGGAACCACGGATTGCGGCCGAGCCAGCGGCGGAACCTCTCCATTGC
>Ga0315280_10010188_pt1 | contig 11846 bp, 11 predicted proteins | sample YL17G06_40_MG_FD_203697 | JGI IMG/M metagenome (GOLD analysis project Ga0315280, IMG submission 203697) | Sediment microbial communities from Yellowstone Lake, YNP, Wyoming, USA - YL17G06_40 | ecosystem: Environmental > Aquatic > Freshwater > Lake > Sediment | place: USA: Wyoming | collected... | reverse complement strand
AGCTTCGCTTCTGGATAGTGTTTCTGAACAAGTTCTCTGATGATCTCTGCGTACTTGACTTTCTCTCGTGCGGCAAATGCTAGAAAGTCGGGTGAAACCCAGTTCTTATACATGGAGGCGACGCTTGCGCCTGGTTCAATCTTGAAGTAGCATGGTGCGACTATTCGGCAGAATTCCGGGCATTCGTAAAGTCGGTTGAATCCTCCGAACGAGTCGAAGAGGTAGACGTGTATGTCAATCGGCATGTTTACTGCTGCTCGAATGGCGGCAAGCTGTGGTAGGCTGAGGTCTGCAACCGGGTTGAATGTGTCAGCGCCAAGGCTTTCGAGGACTTTTCCTCCTGCCGGATTGGCGTGGCCTGCAAATATCGAGACCTTGAATTTGACATCCTTCGGGATCTCGCCTATCTTGCGTAGTTCATTGAGAGCCCAAAGTAGTCCTTCATCGACGACTAGGAATCCTCTGAAGCCAAGTTCGATGGATCTCTTAATGTCAGAGATCACATAGTTCAGCTGGTCTGCTCCTCTGAAGCGCATTCCAGATAGGGCTCCTTCGGGGGTCGCGATCTGTCGTCCAATATCCCAGCCCGCTCTTGGACCAGGCGTAAGAATAACTTCCATCTCTGCATCGGCTGCAAGAGAAGCGAATTCCTTCAACTCGGCCCGCGTCAGCAGTGAAGCGCCCATTACCGCACCGATTAACCTGTGAACGGGCACGTCTCGTTTCTTTGCCTCTTCAATCAATGCCTTCAACGTGTCAGGTCTCTCGACTCCGGAGATCTCAACACGCCAATGGCAACCATCCGGAAACCTCTTGGTTGAAGTCGGGAGCGAGTAGAGGTCTCTTCCAGGCAGCCCGATCTTCTCAAGCGCCCTTTCGACATCTTTCATCAGCTAGAACTCCAAGGAAAAATGCCCGTGGGTCGTCATATAACGCTTCGTCAACAATCCTGCCGTCGGCCGAACCGAGCGCCCGGGGCGTGCGCTTAAAGAGCCTACGACAACATTAGCAAACTCGGGTCATTGGTCTTGTTCAAGCTCGGCGGTGTGAATCCTGCGCTCGTTACTCCGTTCACAGATGATGGCAGAAGCGTTGACGAGGAACGCCTAAGGAGTCTGATCCGCCACCTGATCGACCAGGGCGTAACTGGGCTCGTTCCTTGTGGAAGCACAGGCGAATTCCAGAATCTCACAGAAGAGGAGAGGAGACGCGTCATAGAGGTTACAATCGATGAAGCAAACGGGCGCGTCCCCGTGATCGCTGGAACGGGTTCGAGCGGAACCAAGCTCACCATCGAGCAAACAAAACACGCCAAAGATGCGGGCGCAGATGCCGCGATAATTGTCACGCCATACTATCACAAGCCCTCGAACCGGGGCCTCTACGAGCACTATCGTCTGATCGCAGAAGCAGTCGACATTCCGATCGTACTCTACAACATCCCTCAGGCAACAGGCGTGTCATTGCCATGGCAGCTCGTCGAGGATCTCGTTGAGATCCCAAACATCGTCGGATTGAAGGACAGTAGTGGAGAGCTCCGCTTCATCCTAACGGTTCTGGAGAAGGTTGGAGAGAGACTGGCTGTGGTGTGCGGTCACGATGAAGTTGTGCTTCCTGCGCTCGCAGCAGGCTGCTCGGGTATGATCTTGGCGAGCGCCAACGTCTTCCCGGACTATCATCTCAAGTTGCTCAAAGCAGTCCATGAGGGGAGGCTGAGCGAAGCGAGACAGATCCAGCTTACGATTCAGAAGATGTCTCGAATCATTGTGAAGAGTGGCGCTGTCGCAACGAAGGCTGCGCTCAACATGATGGGGATAACCGTTGGTCCGGTCCGGTTGCCGCTTAGCGTGGGTGGTGAGCTGACCTATGAAGAAAGAGATGAACTCAGGCTCGACTTGGAGAAGATAGGCAAAGCGAAGCGAAGGGTTGTGGAGGTTGAGGCCCCAACGGCGAAACCACTCGCTGAACGCTTCTCAGGAATCGGGATCCGACCAGAAGAGATACAAAAACTCGCGCTTGGGGTCGGTGAGGCTCTGGCAGGAGACGAGCCAGACGTAGCACACACCGACCTCCTAGTCGGTAAGAAAGACGGACCGGTTGGAGAAGCATTCGCTCGCGCGAAAGCTTCCCCTGCCCTTGGACATGAGCCTCTGCTCGCAATCCTCGAACCGAATCTCGCAGTTAAACCGGCAACTCTGCTCGTTCCAACAGTCTCCATCAAGGGAATGAGAGACGCAAGCCTGGTCTATGGGCCAGCTCAGGCCGGCGCCGCGAAAGCAGTTGTGGACAGCGTTGCTGACGGTACGATCCCTAAGGCAGCAGTGGATGATATCGTCATAATCGCTAACATATTCGTTCACCCGGCAGCTGTGGACAGGAAGAGAGTGTACATCAACAACTACAAGGCCATGAGACATGCGATCAGAAGAGCCGCAGAAGCTTGGCCGTCCACTGATGAGCTGATAGAGAACAAGGAAAGAGCGAAACATCCCTTCAAATACACTCCATAGGTAACCACGAAATGACTCGCACGATCCTCTTCGTCTGCGTCGGGAACGCAGGCAGAAGCCAGATGGCTGAAGCCATCTTCAACAAACTGAAACCGGCAGGATTCCACGCAATCAGCGCTGGAACGAGGCCGGCCAGTTCCGTAAACCCACTTGCAATAGAGGCCTTGAGACAGATCGGAATCGACATCAGCAACAGCAAACCGAAGGCTCTAACGCCGGATATGATCACGCAAGCCGAGAGGATCATAACGATGGGATGTGAAGCCGCAGAATTCTGTCCCGCGAAGTTCCTCCCAAAAATAGAGGAATGGAAGATCGAGGACCCCAAAGGCAAGTCATTGGAAGGCATTGTATCGATACGAGAAGCTATTCGCGGCCTTGTGCAAGAGCTGGTCCAGGAATTGCAATCCAGTTGACGTTGATCGTTTGGGTCCCCGCAACTGGAACATTGAGAGCTGGTATGCACTTCACGCTCAGTTCAACTCTCTCTCGATAGGCCTCAGACGCGACATCGTTGATGGTGTGGCTCATGCTTCAGGCGGAATATCTACTGCCGACGGGCAAGTGGCAATTTCTAGAGTGGATCTTGAGACCGAATTCATGGAGACAGAGGCTAGGGTACCCGTTCGCGCGACCACACGCATCTATGGTGCTGATGGGAGTCGATACACATTGCACTCCACGCTCGTTTCGCAGGCGAGTTTCGTCAGGTTCTCGAGACCTTTCCCCGGGGGTACTACTGAACTCTTCGAGGAGATGGCCATTCATGAATGTGACGAACTTGGAAAGAAAGCGACCGGGCTGATCGAGTGGCTCTTCACTCATCCGAAGAAGTGACCTATCGTTTCATGTAGCTTTCTGTATCGGCTGCCTCAATACTGTCTTCAGCCTTTCCGGCTTGGTGCGTCGTGGATCACCAAAGTAGATCTCGTGGTGTCTTCCACGGAAGCTGTACCCATTCTCTCGGGCAAACGCTTTCATCTTCTCGATAGTGTGTGATTCCTCAGCATAGGGCCCGATATGCATAGTCTGCATGGAGAGGCCCTCGCGGAATCGCTCAAGGCGGAGTCTGTCCAGCGCAGGATTGGGCTTCTTCTTTCTAATCTGCTCCCAGGCCTCTCGATACATCGTTTCAGTTATGTGCTCGGGTTGCATGATCATCATGGTCCATCTCCACTGTTCTTTCTTGTTGAAATCGAACTCGCCGGAGTCAACCCACCAGAGCCCCTCCAATGCCATCACTGTGTAGTCGATTGGTTTCTTCTTCCTTAGTTTTGACATGAACTTCAAGGTGTATGATATCCCGTACAATGCCTGGATAGCATTCTGGAATTCTTGCGATGTACCCGGCGTCTTGCCGTGCTCCATCTGACCATCAATCATGGCGAAACTGAACTCTGGTACGTCCACAATCTCCACTTTCTTGGCGGATGGAACGTAGAAGTCCTTCAACTGCTTTCTGAGATCGAGTTTCTTCACCCAGCTATCCTCCGTCATGATTCCTCAGCATCCTACACATTATATGATTTGGGAGGCTTCTCGCCGTCGTGTGCTCGACCGAGATAACCCATAGGACGGGCTCACATACCCATCCTACTTCAATCCTGGGGCCTTCCGCCAGTATTGACAGTCCTCGCTTTCGGCAAACGGCTAGCCAGAACATTGGGGAGTGCGGTCTAGCAGTCAGTCAAGTCGTCTAATTCTACGTCTTGGTTTCGAATCCACGTCTTTCCATTGCGCCCCATTCACTTCTTCCTCGGAAGAAGTTCCAGGCACCGCGAATTCGCCAGTACACCGTTAGTTGTCTATATCCGAATGTTTCTAACAAGGTCCAGATGACGAGAAGAAGTCTATCCCGAAGAGTTTCGTGCCGGTGAAAACTGAACTCTTCGAGCAACATACTAGAAATGCTCAGGATCAGACCGTAGCCATAGGCGAATAGAAAGAAGAGAATTGCGAACGGCACATTGACTAGATCGTAAAGCAAAATGATAGGTAGGATGAGTAAGCCTAGAGCTTCAACGAATGGACCGAGCCATTCGACAAGCAGGTAATAGGGAAAGACGACCATTCCCATGACTCCATAGCATGGATTGAAGAGAACTCGGTGGTGGCGCCAAATCACGTCGGTCAGGCCATTATGCCATCGGTCTCGTTGTCTGCCGAGTACTCGCCTTGACTCCGGAACCTCGGTCCAGCCCACAGGATCAGGTATGTAGACGACGCGTTGGGAGATACCTTGCTCATATCCGCGGCGGCGGATTCCAACCACTACTTCCATGTCTTCACATATGCATGTCTTTTCGTATCCACCCTTGGCAACAAGTGCGTCGCGGCGAAACATTCCAAAAGCACCAGAGACGATCAAGTTCCCACCCAGTCTGTTCCAACCGACGCGTCCGAACAGGAACGCCCGAATATACTCAACCACTTGGAATCCCGCCAAGGGGCGGGTCGGCGCATGGACGGAGACGACACGGCCTCTTTGGACAATGCAACCGTTTACCGGCCTTATTGTGCCGCCTGCAGCGACTATGTCTCCACCGGTCAGGAAAGGTCGGATGAGTCTTTCCAGTCCTTCTGGCTCAATAATGGTATCCGCGTCGATAGCGCAGACAAGTTCCCCTGTTGCGAGGTTGATGGCCGCGTTCAGAGCATCCGATCTTCCACCGTTTTCTTTGTCAACTACCAACAGGTTTGGGTGGGTGCGGGATCTGTAGAGCCCGCGCGCAGGTCTCGCCGGGACACTTTGCTGATATATCGGATTAACTCGAACCAGCTCGAATCTCTCAATCAGAAGCGACAAGGTATTGTCCTTCGAACCGTCATTGACGACGACCACTTCTAGGTTTGGATAGTAGAGTGCCAGCAACGCCTGAACACTCTGGAGTATCGTCGCAGACTCATTGTAGGCCGGTACCAGCATGGACAAACTGGGTGCCACACTTGACCCTTGAACCCGCCAACGAGCTTCCCAGCGACTCTTTAGAGAATTCTGCCAGGTTTCCCACGCAGCGGAAACCAGCAAGATCGCGACATAGCTGTTCACAAACAAGAAGTATCCTAGGATAATCCACTCCCACGCAATGAGCAAACCAAATGCTTGCTCAAGCCAGCTCATGTGAGCTGAGCCCCTGTGGTTATGTCTGAGAATTCGAGGGCGTCTCGCGCCATTTCTGCCGCCAGTTCATTCCTGTTATTCGTGGACTGACGAAGGACAAGGATTCCTGGCGGACCGACAGCACGCAACGCATATCCTGCATTCCTACGCACATACCAGTCTGGATCGCCCAACATGTCTGCCAGCTCCGAGGACGCTGGCCAGTAGTGGAGTCTTCCCAGCGCCGAAGCTGCAGTCGCTCTTACTTCGGCGCTTGTGTCTTTGAGTAGGTCCCTCAAGGTCTCTACTGCTTGGTCTCCTCCTATTGACCCAAGTAAACTGGCAGCGAGAGTTCTAACCGCTGGGTTTTCATGCTTCACTAGGGATAGCGCGGGCTCCAGGAATTGGGGGCTCGGGAGTCCCACACTCACTTTGAGTGCTTCTTCGATCTCTTTGCCAATGTGTGTGTTGAGATACTCTACCAAGCGGTCCACAACGATTGGGCCCATGCGTAACAGAGAGTCTTCCACGTAGAATCTGCACAGACTCTCCGGATCGCCCAGCAACTCGAGGAGACGCTTTATCACCTCTGGTTCAGGATGATCTGTTGCCCATTCGGCTGCTTGGGCTCTCACCAGGGGGTTCTTGTCAGAAAGTAGGGAAAGACCAATGTCCTCGCCAGCGTGCAACACAGTGAGCAACCGCAGGCTATGGAGACGTCGCCACCACCAAAGACTTCTGCAACCGGCTTCGGCGTTCGCAAGAACGCCGGTATTCTGAGCTAGCGACCTCAGATTGCCTTTCTCTTCACCGCTTATGCTTCGACCGAAATCAATGAAGAGCAATATCCGAAGATTCTCTGGCAGCGCGCGCAGCAGTTCAGCTCCACTGCGGAAACCACTTGGAACCGGCACCAACTTCTGGCTGGCCCCAATCAGGACTACATCACCTACCTTGCGCTCTGCCGAGAAAGAAAGAAGGAAAGAGGATTGCGAGTCTTCATCCAGAATGACTAGTGCGGGTTCACCATCAGAACCCCATGTAAAGTCTCTGACGACGCCACGCCTGTTCCCATCTGTGTCGACGACTGATTTGTTCAGCGTTCCGTCCAATACTGCGGGCAGCAATTGTCGAGCAGGTGCAAGGATTTCTCGTCTCAAGTTTGCTTCTCGGTGAAGATAGTATCCATGTGCGAATAGAAGAGCCAGCGCACCCGCTATAGTAGCGACCTCGATTTCTACGATGAGCCACAGCAGGGCTGGATCAGCAAATGGAGATGTCATGATTCGAGTGCACGTTTGACACGTTGCATCAAGACAGGGACACTGACGGGCTTGGGGACATGGTCGAAGGCACCCAGTTGCAGCGTCGATAGAACTTCTGGCTCCGAGGATCTTACTGTCAACATGATCACCTTCATTTCCTTAAGCGCTCCAGTTCTTGACAGTTCTCTCAAGACACTGATCCCGTCAAGGCTCGGCAAGTTTACGTCGAGCACGACGATGCGAGCTTTTAATTCGGGAGTCGGGCCTCTCAACTTGTCCGCGGCAACTTGCCCATCGACGATCCACTCTGTCCGATACCCCTGGGTCTTCAGAGTGTGCAGCAGAAGACCAGACAGCACTTCGTCATCATCTACGAGCAACACATCGACACTCGATTCTTGCAAGCCGTGTGTTGCTGGCGAATCGCCACTCGAGGTGCTTGTCTGGGTGGATGTGACTGTGGACTTCTCGCTAGTGATGTTTCCGGACCCTGTTTGCTCCTTCTCTAATTGTGAGCGTAGATCGACTACCAGCTCGGATAGGCGTACCGTCTGAGTTGCGCCAAGAGGCACAGATTGGAAAAGAATCTCTATTTCGCGCGCATCTCTCGATGCGTCCGAGAATCCGAATGTCCCGAGCGAACCAGCGAGTTTGTGCGCTTCGCCCTCTGCTTTCCGTCGCACCCCTTCGTCAATTGGACCCTTGAGGAGCTCCACTGCGGCAGCCTCAACAACTGAAAGACGGTTGAGGATTGCGGGTCTATATCGCACCCAAAGTTGCGCGATGGCGGTTTTCGCTTTCTCCTCGATACTCTCTGTCTCGGATTCCATAATCTCATCTCTGACTTTTCTCTCTTCATGCTTGCATCTTGCGTGCTCAATAGCGTCAATGGAAGTGACGCACAGTTCCACCTTGACATGAAGTAACTCCTCCAACATCGTGAGGAATCCTCTATTCAACGGATTCGCAGTAGCGATCTTCATTCTCCCATCCGACAGAGCCAGTGGTAGCGCCAGATTCTCGAGCAACACACGGTAGGGAAGAGTTGCCGCCAGCTCAGAATTCTCTTCTAGGTCATCGCTCCGAATGAATGGAACACCTAACTCGCTGGCAAGGTTAGCAAAGAAGCGTTCATTTACCCTGATTCTGTGCGACTGCAGAGCAAATATGAGATTGCTTTCATTGACTTTGGGTGTGTCTAAGAAACTCAGATCTTCATTGCAGTATTCTCTTGACTTGTCAACTAGCCAGCCTTTGCTGATTGTCGTGGCGACCTGCAATCTCATTCACGCCTTTCTCTGAGCTCCGTATTCTTGCCAGATGCAATCGAGACGAGTGACCTTATCTCGACTACGCCATCGATACGGGACAAAGCCTCTAGGATCCGATCGAGTCTCTCTTGTTCGACTATCAGTACGACATCCACGTCTCCGGTAACTATGAAGACCTCAATGACGGGCAGCTCGTTGATCTTCTGAATTGCCTCTGATCGCTTCTGAGGCAGAATCCTGACATTCACAATAACTGGTTCTCTTCGATACCCGACTGCCTTCAGACCTTCTTCGGTCACGTTTATGAAGCCGCGGCCGACTTGGATGAGGTCGGATTCCCGAAGCTTCTTGAAATGAAGGCTGAGTGTCTGGCGGGAAATCTGCAATTTCCTAGCCAACTCGGCTTGTCCGATGGGCAGACTGTAGACGGTCTTCTTGGATCCATTCTGAAGAAGCAACTTCAGAATCTGCAGAGACTTCAATGTAGGGAATCTCAGAAAGAGACCTGGCAAGCGCTCGTTTGCTTCTCTTCCAGAGAACAGCTTGCCATTGTAGGCCCTAGCCTTACTCTGGTCGTGAGTTGTCTTGACAACAGTCAAACTGCTTCGCGACTATAGTCGCGTCTCCACGCGACAATAGCATGTTGTCACTGCACTTAGTCAAGTTGGGTGCCAATGGAAGAAGCCGGGTACGGGCCCGCCACCGATCGAGACCGCCCGTCGACAATCGGAGAGAGCAAGCGCTGCCCTAGCAGATCTTGAGAAACCCTCGAGAATCATCGCGAAATCAAAGAATCCAATTCCCAAACCGAAGGAGTCCTACGAAATGAGCGTGTTCGTCTGCCGCGTCGTGTTCCCTGAAGCGGCGATGGTAGAGGATGGTGTTCTGTACGTGTTCTATGGCGGTGGTGACTCAGTCTCATGTGACTGTTCACGCACTCATCCACTCGGCACTGCGAAGGGAAAGCAGGAATAGACGCACTGACCTTCGGTGTCTGGGGTGTTCCTGGCGTGGAGCAAAGAGCCATTCTGATCGTAGACGATGATGAGATCATCCGAGAGACTATCAAAGATCTCTTGGAGTCCAAGGGCTACGCGGCTGAAACAGCCGAGACAGCGAAAGAAGGAATGGAGAAATCCAAAGCCAGGAACTTCAACCTTGCCTTGCTGGACATCAAGCTCCCTGATATGGAAGGCACAGAACTCTTGAAGAAGATGCACAGCGTCACACCTAGAATGATGAAGGTCATGATCACGGCCCATGGCACTCTAAGGAACGCGGTGGATTCCCTGAACTTTGGCGCAGACGCGTACCTGTTGAAGCCGACTAATGAGAAGGAGCTGCTAAGGATTGTAGAAGAGAAACTGAGAGAACAGTACGCGGCTGAAGCGATGAGCGAGGATGAGGTTGCAGAGTGGATTCACACGAGATTGCAGAAATTGAAGAAGGTCTAGTAGCTGTGAATCAGTTGATTGCTGATTGAGCAGAGAGGGCCTTCCAGACACCCCTCACTCGAACCCCCTGCAGTTTCCGTTTGGGGCACGCACAAATCAGAGTCTCGACACAAAGCATGTATGATTCGTGCAGCATAGACAACGCGAGACGACCAGCAGACACTCAGCTGGAACCTGTAGATGGAAAGTTCCACTCCGTCAGAAGGCAAGGAATACGAACTAACGCAGAGAATCTTGAAGCTCTGGGAACGTTACCAGTCGCTCTGCATGGAACGCCTGAGCGTGATTGAAGAGGCACGTGCATCAGCCTCATCAACCGGCTTAGATGATGAGGTCCGAGGCAAGGCAGAATCAGCAGCGCATAAGCTCGCAGGCGTTTTGGGCTCTATCGGCCTTCCAGAAGGCTCAAAAATAGCAAGTGAGATAGAGGCACTTCTCAAGCCTGGAGACACCCTTGCTCCCGGGCAGCTCTCGCGTCTCTCCGAGCTTGTTGCTAACCTACGTTCTCAGTTGACTCTTGGACCTACTGCTCACGATGATAGTTCAGAGATGCACTGACACACTTTGGCCAACAAGAACCCTTCTCGTCACACGCTCCAACCCAGTATTGCTGTGATTTGACCTCCCAATTTCATGGGATCAAATGGTTTTGCAATGACGTCTTTCACGCCTAGGTCCGCAAATCTCTTTCTGTCGGCTGGTTGCACTTTCGCTGTGAACATTATCACAGGAATTTGCTTGGTCGATAGATCGGCCTGCAGTTTCTCGAATGTCGCCGCTCCGTCCATGTCTGGCATCATTGCGTCCAAGAGAATTGCGTCAGGTTTCTCCTGCTTAGCCTTTGCAATGCCTTCGTCGCCGGATTCGGCAGTGAGGACCTGCCAGCCCGAAACCATCTCGAGGCTCATCTGAGCAACTTCTCGAATGTCAGATTCGTCATCTACTATCAGGATTCTCTTAGTTGACACCGGTCTTCCCTCCGCCTTCGAAAATACGCTCCATGAATTGGATGACTCTCTCTTCGAATTGCTCTGGTGGAATGCGGCTCTTCGTGAAGAACAATGTTTCACCTAGCCTCAGGTTTTCCCGTTGCTGCTTATCGAGTTCTCTTACAGTGTACACCACCAAGGGGACCGATCGGAGAACGTTGTCTTCGCGCAGATCCTTGACCACAACCGAGCCATCCATGTCCGGGAGACCCAAGTCCAATATGATCACGTCGGGGTGCATCTGTTTGCTGAGCACTATGCCCTTCCCGCCCATTTGTGCGACATGGGGTTGAACACCGTGCCGTTGCAACATTGCCGCCAGTATGTTAGCTAGATCAGGATCATCTTCTATGATCAGGACCCTACGTGCACCTTGTGCTCCAGTCGTTGCTTCAGGCTCAAGTGGGGCTTGTGCTTCTTGAAGTAGTGGAACTGTGAAGAAGAACATGCTTCCTTTGCCGACTGTGCTCTCGACCCAAATCTTGCCATTGTGCTGTTCGATGATGCTTCGCGAAATTGAGAGCCCTAGCCCTGAACCGCCTCTCTCTCTTGCGTCTGAGCTGTCGACTTGCTGGAAACGTTCAAAGATCATCCCGAGTTTGTCGGGTGGAATCCCTCGTCCTTCATCTTGAACTCTGAAAAGCATCTGATTCTCTTTGCGTTCAGCGGTCACCCATATCTGCCCGCCCTTCGGTGAGAACTTGATGGCGTTGCTTATGAGATTCGTAAGCACCTGAACGATTCGATCTGGATCAGCCCACAATGGAGCATCCTGGCTTTCAACGGATAAGGAGATGCCCGCCTTCTCAGCCATCGGTTTCATCACATCCGCAGCCTGCGAAACCAGTTGTGCTGCACTGCATTGTTTCTTCTCCATCGGGGTTTTTCCAGAGGCCAATCTTTCGCTGTCGAGGATGTCGTTTATGAGCCGTACCAGTCTGTCGGTGTTAGTGACAGCGATCTCGAGCATGCGTTGAGGTTTCTCAGGCAGTGTGCCACTTACACCACTGGCCAAGAGGCCTAGTGAAGCTCGAATGGATGTCAGTGGCGTACGCAATTCGTGACTTACCATCGAAACAAATTGGTCCTTCATTCGTTCCACCTGCTTGCGTTCTGTGATGTCACGCCCGATCGCGATGGACCCGATCACTTTGCCATGCTCGTCGAGTAGGTTCCGTTCGTTCCAGGATATGATCCTCGACTGGCCGTCCTTTCGCCTAATTGTTGTCTCGAAATCCTCCTCGGCTCTTCCACGTT
>Ga0315280_10010187_pt1 | contig 11847 bp, 15 predicted proteins | sample YL17G06_40_MG_FD_203697 | JGI IMG/M metagenome (GOLD analysis project Ga0315280, IMG submission 203697) | Sediment microbial communities from Yellowstone Lake, YNP, Wyoming, USA - YL17G06_40 | ecosystem: Environmental > Aquatic > Freshwater > Lake > Sediment | place: USA: Wyoming | collected... | reverse complement strand
CTGCTGGAATACTCAAGGGCGATTCATCTAGACCTCAGAGAAACCAACGCGAAGTCAATCACACAAGACGCCTTGGCTCACGCAAAGATTCCAGTTAAGATACGAATGGTGGATTCGACCCAGAATCAGCCCAAGATAATGGTTGACAGGGACAAGATCAGACGAGTCTTCGTGAACCTGATCAAGAATGCGGTCGACGCCATGCCTGAAGGTGGCACGCTCAGGATCGCAAGCAGGAAAACTGACGGCAACCTTGAAATCACCCTCACGGACACAGGAACAGGAATGACAAAAGAAACCTTGGAGAAGATTTGGAGCCCGCTGTTTACGACAAAGGCGAAGGGGATGGGCTTGGGTCTGCCAACCGCGAAACGTCTCGTGGAAGCCCATGGAGGCTCAATCAGCATCGAGAGCAAGGCCGGGAAAGGATCAAGCTTCACTGTGACGCTTCCCATCAGATCAAGCTCAGAATCGAAGGAGGTGAGAGACAAGAAATGAAGACGGCAGAACAATCGAGGATCCTCATCATCGACGACCAGGAGAGTATACGCAAGTCGCTGAAGCTTGCCTTGGAGAGGGAGGGTTACGTAGTCGAGACGGCGGAGAACGGACGAGAAGCCATCATGAAATGCAAGGAGGAATTCTACAACTTGGCTCTAGTGGATCTCCGTCTACCAGACATGGACGGCATAGAACTGCTAACCAAGATGAGGGAGACGGTTCCTAAGATGGCTAAGATCATAATTACCGGGTACCCGTCACAAGAGAACGCCATAGAAGCCGTAAACCGCGGCGCCGACGGATACATGGTCAAACCATACGCCATGGAAGAGCTGCTGCGAAAAATCAAGGAACAACTACAGAAACAGCAGGAAGCTAAGAAATACAGCGAGGAGAAAGTCAAAGAATTCATTGAAGCACGCGCTGATGAACACGAGTCAAGAACCTCAGCGAAGCGCGGCCTGAAGTAGGCCACCCATTGGACCAAGTGATCGCGAGAGAGATGAGGCTCGCACTTGAATCATGAATGCGTATCGGTGTTCCTTGAGCTTATTCTACGTCTTTAGTTTCTCTCTTATCTTGGCTAGAAGATCGGGTGGATTGAGGGGTTTGACTATGTAGGCGTCAGCGCCCTCGTCAATCGCCTGAAGGGCGTTTTCGAGTGAGGGGTAGCCTGTTATGATGATCTCTTTGATTTCCGGGTTCTTCTCCCTTAGCATCTTGAGGAGTTTGGTTCCTTCCATGTCGGGTAGGCGTATGTCTACTAGGGCGAGGTCGTAGTGTTTGAGTTGGGATTTCTCCAGTGCCTGTTTACCGTTTGGAGCGGTGTCCACACTGAAGCCCTCCCTGGCGAGCATGCGTGTGAGGGTTTTCCTGATGGTTTTGTCATCGTCTATGACTAAGACTGATGGTGTGGCCTTCTTGGCCTTGGCGTGGGAGTTCAACCACCCGACCAGTTTTGGCATTCCTTCTCTTAGGCGCTCAAGCGTCTTTGCTTGTTGTTGAAGCAGGATCTCGAGGGCTTCTTGAGGAGGCGTTGGCGTGTATAGGATCGGCCGTTTACCCTTTTTCTCGGTGACAATGCCTTTTTCCGCGAGCTCTCTGAGAACCCGATAGACTTCGCTCCGATGAACGTCGAGCTGCTTTGCGACTTTGGTGGACGATGTTCTTCCGAGGGTTAGGAGGTGATAGTAGACCTTCGCCTGAACCTCCGTTAGGCCGTACTCAGGGAGCTGATCGAGCATCGTATTCACAGCGACCATACTTTGCGAATAGCATAGTAACTCTTATAGCTGTGGGGCGATGTTACTTGGTGAATAGCATAGTAACCTTTACAAGTTTCGGTTTCTAATCTCTGGAATAGTGGGGGTGTCCAGAGCGGCACGGCGGCCGGCCGTAAGCGAGTTGCGAGGCATAGCACAGTCAGTCACGATCGAGGACGCGATGTCCCAGGCCATTGACGATGGTTTGATGGTTCTTGGGGAGACTGTGAGACGGACCATCTACCAGTGCCTCGAAAGGAAGCACCAGTTGAAGCGTGAGGAGATCCCTGAGAAGCTTCCGACCTTCCACGAAGCGCTGGAGAGGATGACGGGTGCAGGCGCTAAGGTGATCGAGAGGCAGATCGCCAGGAACCTCTACAGCAGACTGGGCTTGAACTTTACAGGGCGTATGGATTGGACAATAGTCGAGTACTTTGACCATGCCAAGAAAGCCAGGGAGGAGGTTGAGGCATGGAGAAGGATGAGATTCTTCAGTTCGTTAGAGAGATGAAGCCTAGAGAGCACGTGATCATGCTTCTTTCGCGAGAGAAAGGTAGGTGAGCTTGTTGAGTACGAGCAGGCATTGCACCGAGTACTTGAATTGTTGATGGCTGCTGTATGTGTTTACGATTCTAGGGTTGTGGCGAATGAACGGGGAGGGGAGCTGTATTTGGATCTCATCAAGTCGCATAGTAATGTGATAATCGTGGGTCCTGAAGGTGGGGTAGTGAAGAGTCATTGAGTATGAAGGATAAGGAGTTGTTTGGGAAGTGAGTGAGGATCGAGCTGCAGCCGGATTGTGGGTTTCGATGATCTGATGGAGGGAGGGCTTCCGAGAGGAAGCATGATCCTCCTTTCAGGCAATCCAGGCACAGGAAAGACCATTCTGGCTACGCAGTTCCTCTACAGCGGAGCTGCCAAGCATGGTGAGAAAGTTCTCTATGTGAGCTTCGCCGAGAAACGAGAAGACTACCTCCGCAACATGCTGACTCTCGGCATGGACATGAAGGCGCTAGAGCAGAAGGGACTCTTCAGTTTCTTGGACTTCATGGTCATGACTGAAACGGGCATGAAGGCCGTAGTACAGATGATGCTGGAGAAAATCCGTAAGATCGGAGCAAAACGGGTCGTAGTTGACTCGATAAGCGCTATCCTTCAAAGCATCGGTCAAGCTGAGACTCGGAAGTTCCTTCACATGCTTTTTGGAGCAGTCGTGAAGGACATGGGCGTCACAACGCTACTCTTGGGCGAGATACCTTTCGGAGAGGTGAAGACAGGATTCGGCGTGGAGGAGTTCGTTGCGGACGGCGTCATCTTCCTCAAGAAAAGCAAATCCGGACCCGCGGAGAGGGCTACGTTGGAAATCGCGAAGATGCGAGGCGTCCCCTTGCCTCGCTCATCATTCGAGTACCTCATCGACGAACGATTTGGCGGCCTGGGTCTCATTGTCTTCCCAGTCAGGGCGGATTTTCCTGGTTCGAGAGAGCGCTTGCCAAGCGGTGTCGGAGGCTTGGATAGGATGCTGAACGGAGGCGTCTTCAGGCGTTCTGTGACATTGGTCGAGGGTGCTTCAGGAATAGGCAAGAGCACATTATGCCTTCACTTTCTCATCACGGCCGCCGAGAAGGGTGAAAAGGCGCTGTTCATCACCTTCGAGGAACCTTCGGGTCAGGCGGAGAAGATGCTCGAAGACTACGGCTTAGACTACAAACGTCTCGGCGATCGGTTCAAGATCGAATCCTATGTGCCGGAAGCATTGACGGCACTCCACTACTACAAGCTGTTGAGGGACGTCTTAGAGCTTCAGAAGCCAACGGTTCTAGCCTTAGACAGCTTGACTGCGTTTCAGAACACATTTACTCAGGAGGGCTTCGTGGAGTTCATGCGTTATGTGCAGCTTCTCTGCAAGGAGAAGGCATTGACGGTCTTCCTAACGTCGTCGACTGGAAAAGCCCAAGCCGCAGAATTGCCTGTTGTTTCGATCCTATGCGACAATATCCTTATGATGCGCTATTATGAGTCAAAGAAAAGAATGGCGCGGAAACTGATGGTCATCAAGACCAGAGGCTCTGATCATGAGAAGCGTGTGGTTCCATTCGAGATCACGGGAAAAGGCATGGTCGTACACGCGTAAACATGGGCAGACGATAGGAGTCACGGAATGCGGCGTCATGGTTGGTGTCTGATTTGAGTGACTCTGGGGGGAGCACAAGCATACTGCTTGTTAACACTCCCTTCTTTGAGGCCACGGCGATTCCATCCCATTTGCTTCCTTAACCGTGGGTCTCTGACATCCCGAGTTACCTCACGTATGCATGGGCAATCTCTGCCTAACCGTCTCGATAGCGGTCTGAAACTCCATGTCCTTTGTGCCTTCGTAGTCCATCCCAAGCTTCTCGCACAATATTCTCAGAATCGACTGCTCTACTACTGGGGCGCCTGCCCCGAAGATCGTTGCAGTTGCCAAGGAGAACTCCTTGAGTCTTCGGGGTATCTCGCTCCTCTTGAGGGAGGAGATTCTCTCTATGTGAAAGTATAAGGCGGCTGCACCGCTTTCGCCCAGAAGCATAAGCAAGCTCTCATCTACAGCCTCAAGCAAAGCTCCTTCGAAGCGAATGCCAGAACACACCGCTTCTGTCTTCACATCCGCTTCCTCCGAATGAGATGGATACTTGGTAGTTCGTGAGTTTGCTTCTCTACTCTTTGACAAACCATTGGGCACACAGACCGCCTCCCCAGTCAGCTTCCACGCCCTGCCGAGCCTGGAGAAGCAGTCATCCGTTTCCTAGGACTCGACATAGACACTTCGAGTACAGAAGAGTTCGGTTGACTGAGTTCTGCAAGTGGCGTCGTTTCAAGAGGCTGTACCTCAGGAGCCGAAAGAATACTGTCGTTCACGCTTGCAGGTCGAAGAAGAGTCCTCTCCGCACTGGAAAGCAATTCTCTGAGGCGCTGCACCAACTCTTCAGGTGAGGCGCCACCAACCACATCAATTTTGTAGCTAGCGCTTAGTCGCTGTGCCTTCGGGCTCAGCCGCGGCATAGCGACCAGAATGGCTCGATGTGGTTTCATATCGTACATTTTCGCGAAGAGGGCAAACACGCTTTCGTGACCAACCTCTTGGGTTCCAGACGCTATGTCTAAGACTATTTCTGAGGGCCCGTTGTGGGCGTAGATGTCGAAGGTGTGATCTATCTCCGAAAAGCCCCTCTCGACCCATGGCGCCTTAACCTCGTAACCGAGCTGCCTCAAAACGTCGATGATGGGGGCCTCCAAGGCGCAATGAGCCACTAGTTCACTTCGTAGTTTCTCATTCAGTCTATAGCCGAAAATCGGCATAGTGTGGGCGTCGTCAAGCAGAAGCACGGTCTCGCATTTGCGGCAAGAAAGCTGGATGTTCGGCGTCCCAGAGTACCGACCGCAACTTGAGCAATGATACATGCGATCCATCTTCCGGTAGTCTGTCCCGATCAATTTCAGTGTTCGAGAGCATTTCGGACACACGAGGTCGCTGCCTGATTTGAAGTTCGATTCAAAGTCGGTGTGACCGCAACCATAGTGCTCAATCATTGTCCTTCGGTCTAGATTGTGATGCTGACAGAAGGGGCAGCTGTAATTCAGGAAGAAGTTCGAGTGTTCACATTTCGGGCATACAGGAACCGAGTCGATTCGATACTCTTCAAGAACTCCACCTGCAGCAAGCTCCTTGAGCAGAACAGGCACCTCAAGGCCTGCCATTTCATCGAATGCATAGTCGCCTGCATTTGGGTCCCGCCTCGGTTCAATGCCGCCGCTCCCTTTCAAGAGTTGATCAATGAGTCGGCGAACATCGTCTCGCTTGTAAAGTGCAACTCGTTTTGTTTTTTCTGATTCCATTCCGCCCCTTCCACCGCTCGCTTGTGGTTTCTCCATCGAATTCGTCACCAAGCTCCAACCAGTGCGTGACTCACCAAGGAGTACTGCCTGGCCTGTGAGGGTGTTGTCGTCACCAAATCGGATGTTTCCCGCGCGCAAGTCCGGTCTGGAGGTTCTCTATCAAAATGATTTCTGTGGATGACTGCTGCGCTACTCATGAGACGCCACCTCGATCGATACCAGCGACTTGGTTTCGAGGACGCCATCAATCTTGGATAGCATCCCTAGGACCTGGTCGAGCCTATCTTGCTCCACAATAAGCACAAAATCCACATCGCCAGTCACCGTGTAAATCTCAACCGCGGGCAGCACTTTGATTCTGCCGAATGCCTCTAGGCGCTTTGAGGGAGAAACTCGAACGGTCATAATCACGGGGTTCGACCGGTACCCGATCGCCCTCACGCCATCTTCGGTTACACTGACAAAGCCACGTCCTACTTGAACGAAACCTAATTCACGAAGCCTCTTGAGGTGTATGCTTAGCGCCTGACGAGTCACTTGGAGTTTGTGAGCGAGCTCAGTTTGGTTTATGCGGAAGCTGTAGACCGTCTTGCGATCTCCGCTCGTCCACAAGAGCTTGAGTATGTGAAGTGATCTTGGAGTGAGAGATCCCATCTCTTCCCATTCCTTGTGGAGGACAAAGGTAGCTTTGTCAAAAGGGCCCTTTGCTTCTTCGTTCGCTGCCTTGACTAAGGTCAAAGCCTAACCCCAGATGGTGTAGGGCAGGCCTTGACATGAAGGCGCTGTAACGCTACATGTCTGGCCTCAGTGACAAGACGTTACCCTTGTGATTCTGCGCACAACTTTCAGATTGCCGGAGTACCCGGGTCTTCGTCAACAAGGATCGTGACGACGAGATCCAGAGTGTCCGAGCTTGATGTCTGAGAGGCTTGGCAGACTCGACGTACAAGTGTCTCACCTTTCTTATCAGATGGCCCTACGTCTGGCAAGGAATTCAACGTAGGCTCTTAGGCGGACGAGACCGTACAACGGCCTATGAAACAACACTATGAGGGGCAAGAGGGTAGCGTGTTTGAGGTCGCTCCTCCTCGGAGACAACACGGCGGCAGAGCTGAGTACCGCTAATTCGCTCCCGAAGTACAGCATGAAGGTGAGCAAGTAGAGGTACAAGAGAATCCAAAGACTCATCTTCTCTATAGATTCTTATGCTTGATCTCTTGACTTCCATGTCAATGCCATAGTTACAGGATACCCCAAGCTTCGTCAAAGCCTGTTCCAGCAGATTGTCATAGTTGAACGTAATCAACGAAGTTCGCGCTAGGTTCTTCTTGATCAAGCGAGCTAGCGAATGATATGGCTCCCTGACTTGCTTCATACTCTGTGTGAGAACCTGATACAGGATGCTGTAGGCCGAATCGTGGATCTGTCTGGAAAGACAAAATCCTCCAAAATGGGGGCATTAAATGCGTTCACTGCTAGTAGCCTATCTTCTGCGCGAGGCCTCCATAGCGTTTTGCGCGGGTCCACCCGAGTTTCCCTCTGTAAATCTCCCAGAAACACCTTATTCTAACTATATCGGTTAGATAGCGGTAAACGAGTACGTAAATCGGAGTATATAGAACCAAGCGCCAATCCTCTCTATCTATGAAGATTGACAGAATGGAGCATGCCAATTCCACAGAGATCACCGCTAGAAACGCTAAGGATATGCCTAGCCACATTCCTAGCAAAGAGTAGACTAATCCGACTATGAGGGCGGTAAGCTCTACTATAGGTATGAAAACCATGCTGAGAAGTAGGTAGGGGAAGCCTATGAAGCTAAGGGCGCCGTGACGCCACCAGAAACGCCTATGTTTAATCACTGTTTGAAGAGAACCGCCGAACCACCTAGATCGCTGGCGGAACCACCCTCGCAAATCCTCCGGAGCCTCTGTGTGAGCGACAGCGTTCGGTTCGTAAACGACAAAACCCCTTGATTTAACCAATTTTATGGTCGCATCCATGTCTTCAGTCACCGTGTCTCTGTCGTACAAACCGACCTGTCTAATAGCGGATTTGCGGAAGGCGCCGATGGCGCCTGGAACCACGTATACAGTGTTCAAGAGATCGAAGGCTCGACGGCGCAGATTGATTTCACGGATATACTCTAATGCTTGAAGGTTGGTGAGAACATTGACACGGTTGCCAACTCTAACGTTACCCGACACTGACACAACATTGGGGTCTTGGAAGTGCGTGGCAAGCCTCTTTATAGCATCTCGTTCGATAGCTCCATCAGCATCTATAGCTACAATAATTTCTCCGTTTGCAACGAGAATTCCTGTATTCAAAGCGAGAGCTTTTCCACCGTTGGGGCGATTGATGAGGCCTACCTTCCCCTCAAACGCATATGGTTTCACAAGCTGCTCTGTTGCATCAGTGCTTCCATCATTTACAACGATAATTTCCTTGTTGGGATAATCCACTTCAAGAAGCGTTTGAATCGTGCCTTCGATGACCTTTTCCTCGTTATAGGCTGGGACAATGATGGAAACCAGAGGAAAACCTTCCGAACGGCGTCCACGTTTACCGCTAATATACTGGTGGAGGAAGCCTAGCGGCATATAGGAAACCTCATTCAAGAACACAATGACTAGAAAAATGAAGAAAAAATACCAAGTCATGGCTTCTGACCTAATGAACGTAACAAGAATGGAAACATACCTTTGGATAATGGTGGGCTGAACAAGGGAGCCCCCGTTCGGAGCAGTCACCTCAGGCTCAGGCAAACGAATAACAGGCTCTAACGAAGAGTAAACCGTATACCACAGTGAAGCCGTGAGAGCGAAGGACAAAATTAGAACCGTGTAGACGCTGAAGATGTAAGTTCTACTTCCTCTTTCCATCTATTTTGACGCCTCACGTGTGGGCTGGAGTGACTGCGTTGACACTCTCCCGCGTGAAGGCTGGGAGATTCTCGGTTCCCACCGATTGCTGCTCTGATTCCAGCGCTGTGGAACCGTTGGGCCCGTCACCGCCCAGCTACTTCTCCCCTCCCCTCGTTGAGAGACTCTCCCACAGGCGCTGTCGGCCTTGGCTGGGAGTCTTATGGGGCCCGGAGATACCTTCCGTCCATTAAGCAGGTTCTCTGAAGCGTTGACATCGGCATTCATTATCACGTCGTACCTTCTGCAATGGTATAGTCCTCTATACTTTCTTCCATTTCTATGCCTCTCTTTGCAAATGGAGCAATCTCTTGAAGAGTTCTCTTCAGACTCCAAATTGACCTTGAATATATACTCCTCGGCTGTCATCCTGTATCTCTCTGCGCGATATGCATGCTGGAAGAAGCTGTGTATCTTCTGGTTCGCGTCGTCGCCTTTGTCGTTACCTTCCCTCAAGCTTCTGAGATCTCCTAGTCTGACCGGTGTTCATGGGTATCTTGACGATAGCGACTCTTCAAGGCGCCACACCACCCTACTGGATACCCGGAGTGGGACTCACTGTCTTGGCCGATTGGGTATTTGGAATCACGATAGCTCTATTTGCCATCTCTTCGCTCGTCTTCATGAGAATGTACTTCGAGTCTAAGACGAGTATTCTCTACTGGTACTCCCTGTCCCTGGCACCGGTCGCTTTGGGCCGATGTAGTTCTTTCCTGATAGGAGGAGCTACTGACGTGCAGGTTCAATGGGTTGGCAGGTTCGCATTGTACCTCGGTGCCGTCTACTTGCTCATTTCAGTGTTGACCACAAGAGGCGCATGTATCAGGGAAACGCAAGACTAGGAGGCGCGGCGACAGAGTCGATGACAACGGAGGCTGCAAGAGCCTGTGGGACTAGTGTTTGACAGTATCACTGACCTAGTAGTGGTTAGAGGTCCACAAGTAGCCCACCAGTATCTCCGGAACGCACTTGGATTCCTTGCGAATCGGCCTACGAACGCGATTTTTCTCCTCAACCCGTCTGCTCATGCAGAAACAGACGTGAATACTCTGAGGGGCTTGTTTAGCAGTCGAGCGGTATTCGGGAGCGAAGAATTGGTAACCATGAGGCTCGCATGAGGATACTCAACCTGCTACCTGCGCGTCACTAGCGACAGCGCAGCGACAACCGCCGACAAGGAGCAGAACTCGGGCTGAAGACACACCAATCCATCCAGGCACATGGAGGTGGGGTGATCAGTTCAGGAGCGCAATTTCAAAGTTCAGGATCGTCGCGAAAGCCACCCAGGCTAGATACGGCAGAAGCAGAATCTGCGCAGTTCTAGAGATTCTACCGAAAATCAGCACAGTAGCCACCAACGCCGCCAACAAGCACAGGATCGCTACTAGTCCGAACACAACTGAACGCGCTCCAAAGAATGCCACTGACCACAAGAGGTTCAGGATCAGTTGAGCTCCAAAGGCAGCGATCGCGAGTCTGACGTTAAGATTCTGCGAGCCCTTAGCCCATACGATGTACAGGGAAAATCCCATGAGGACGTACAGTGCGAACCAGACAGGAGCGAAGACCCAGCTAGGCGGAGTGAGAAGGGGTTTCTTCAATGACGCATACCATGTAGGAATCGCGGGCGTGGTGAAGAACGACCCAATACTGCCTACCAGTTCGCAGAGAACCACGCAGCCAACCAAGCGCGGAAAACTCACTTTGGCAGGCAATGGTCACAATCTCGGTTGAACAGCTGCAGCGGTGTTGCGTGATTCCATAGTTAGTCATGCCGCTCGGTTCTCAAATCGCGCAAAAAAGGGCCTCCTTCCCGAAGGAGAATCAACAAGGCGATTCCGTTTGAGCACGGCTGTGTGCGCAAACACATGGAACAATACAGTCTCTGCTAGTGGTCCGGGCCAAACACCTTTCAACAGAAGACTATCAACTGCGTTCTTTACATGCATGCATTTTGGCGTGTTCTGCCCTTGAAAAATCGTAATATGCGCAGGCTATGCCCCAGTATTCAGCATCTCCAATGTATCGCATTCCGAGGTAACGTCAAGTCTACGGTTGGCAGGTCAATTTTGGGTTGCTGTAAAAAGTCGGTTGATTATGCCTTTCCCGGGATTCTGACTAGCCTACGGTTCATAGACTTCCTTATGACCACAGATTCTATGAAGATTAATTGTATGCCTATTCGCATCAATATTGTATAATATGCGACAGTCCTCGCCTAGCTCATAAGCCCAATACTCGCGAAGAGGGCCGTGCTTTTGGATTCCCAACGCCAGCGGATTTGCCGCATTCTCTAATTCTATAACGGCGTTCTTTGCCCTTTCTTTTCTGATGTCATCTAGCCTGCTGTATCTCTTCTTGAATCGATTTGAGCGCCAGAATGACCACAATACACTCGTGTCAGTCAGAACTGTCTAGGTCTTCAAAAAGACTTCTGGAACTTGCGAAACGTTTCCCCTGCCCTTCTCTTAGTTCACGCTCAGTCTCAATAAGGTCAAAAAGTTCGGTAAGAGTCAAAGCCGGACTTGTGCTGAGCTGATCCATCAGCCGCCAATTGGCAATGGTTGCCGTGTCACTTCGGTCGTTCTTTGAGGCGGGAAGTTGGCTCAAAGTACCGGTAATGGTTGCCATCATCATCATCATCATCATTCCACTATGCACATGAAAACCTGTATAAAAGTCCATGTACCGATTGTAGTAGCTGATGTAATGTGAGTACTCCTAAGATCGAGGTCAATGTAGATACGAGTTATCGAACCATAGTGGTTAACGGCATTTTCGGCGGCCATAGACCAGGCTACTTTGAGGGCATCGTCTACACGGATGAGTTGGAGGGCAAGGAAGCCCTTTCGACGGTTCAACTTGCCTCTGAGAGAGCATACATTAAGCGAACCATTCAGTGTAGGCTGGTCTTGGATCCCGTCACGGCAAAGAGTATTGCGAAGTGGCTGAACGAGCATATTTCGCAGTATGAGCAGGTATTCGGCAAGATTCCCACACCAGAAGATCGCGTAATTAATCCTTAGCGCTACGCATCTCAGTCCGCTTGGCATTTTGTATTACCGTTGGCCACTTGTTTTCTTCCTTGACTTCTATCCCTGCCTTCTCGTCTATTACGACCTAAACTTCCGGTATTATAGTGTGGCCAAATAAAGAAGAAAGAACCCCGATCAGGAACAAAATGACAAGCTGCAACCTGGAGTCTAGATTCGTCAAGAAAGCTAAACCAAGAAAGCAAAGCGACACGAAGAAGTGGCAATAAACCAGCCTATGAGACTTGGGCA
>Ga0315280_10010185_pt1 | contig 11847 bp, 17 predicted proteins | sample YL17G06_40_MG_FD_203697 | JGI IMG/M metagenome (GOLD analysis project Ga0315280, IMG submission 203697) | Sediment microbial communities from Yellowstone Lake, YNP, Wyoming, USA - YL17G06_40 | ecosystem: Environmental > Aquatic > Freshwater > Lake > Sediment | place: USA: Wyoming | collected... | reverse complement strand
CGACGCGGCGGCTATTGACCGTTAGGCCACCGTCCTGTATGTCTAGAACAACGTAGCTTGCCCGAGGATCGCGGTCTCTCGGCTGTCCTACGGCACCGGGGTTTATGATAAAGCCATCTTTCTCTTGAAGACACATAGGCACGTGTGTATGCCCCAGCAGTAATACGTCTGCTTCAGCTTTTCTTAGCAGGTCTTCAAAGACGTAGCGAGCGTTTTCAGGATATACGTACTCGTTCAAAGGGTCGGTTGGGCTTCCATGAACCAGTAAGAAGACCATTCCTCCAATCGTAAATCTTAGGGACAACGGTAGATTTTTTAGAAAGGATAGGCTTTGGGCCGTCAACATTCTATGGGTCTGAATGATCGCTTTAGCCGCATACGGGTTGAAATCGAGTGGAAGACCTGTGATGGCTGCTTGATCGTGGTTCCCCATTACTGATTCCACGTTCAATCTTTTCGCAAGGGAGATGACATCATTGGGTTTAGCACCGTATCCTACGAGGTCTCCCAGACACCACACTCGATCAACATAGCCCATGTGTTTGAGAACAGCCTCAAAGGCAGCCAAGTTTGCGTGAATATCAGCCAAAACCGCTATCTTCATTCATACCACTGTGTTGTTATATCAACGGCTCTTCGTAATATGAATCTTAATCGTCGTTACGTTCAACTGTTTCCGGCTTGTATGTACTGGACGGACACACATCGTTAAGGAAGCATGTTCTGCATCTTGGTTTCCTTGCTATACAGATCGATCTTCCCAGCGATATCAGGAGAAAGTGGATAGGCAGATACTCTTTTTCTGGAAAAAGCGCTTGAAGAGACCGACGTACGGCTTCATAATCAGCGTCTTTGGAAGCCAACCCTAGTCTTTTAGAGACTCTGAAAATATGGGTGTCTACTGGGATCGTGGGCTTGCCTCCACAGAATAGGAGAAGGATGTCGGCTGTCTTTGGTCCTACGCCGGGCAAACCTAGAAGCTTCTCTCGAGCCTCATCCAAAGGCGATTTAAGTACAGATGATAAGTCTCCTTTAAATTGCTCCAGAAGCTGTACTGCAAGTTTTCTTATCAGCCTCGACTTGTTGCGGTAGAGACCAGCAACCTTTATGGCTTTTCCGATATCCTCCTCTTTTGCGTTTGCCAACGCTTCAGGAATTATTGGGAAGACCTTTGATAGACTTTCAAAGGCTCGATCCGTATTCTTGTCGTTCGTATGCTGCGACAGAACGGTTCTGATCAGCGTTGGGAAAGCGTCTTTGGCTGAAAGCCTAACCTTTGGCGACAAAAGATTCGCTTTGAGACGCGACAGTATCAAAGACGCCTCATCCTTCTCCATACATAGTACACCATTAACCTTTTTCCTGAGCGCCGCGTTTTAACTTTAATAATACAGGGTGAAGCATCATCATGTCTTATCCAAAGTTGCTAACTGAGGAAATAGAGGAAGGCCCTCACAGGTTTACAGCCACTATCTTGAGAGCTGAGAATGCGGCTTTCGTCCTGTTCAACGAGAAGAACCGACTGTTGATGGGAACACTTGCCGTCGCTATGCCCCAATTTGGAGGAAGAGGTCCGTGCATCTCTTCTGTGCTTCTAGGAGAGAGGAATGCAACTATCACGAAGATCCTAGCCGAGCGTTTGGCTGCCTTTTTCAACCAGATGGTACTCGTCTCAACCCATCTGAAAGCAGACGTTGAAAGAGAGGCGGTGCCCATCTTGATGAGACTTCTTCAGAAACTCATTGAACGAATCCAGACATAGAGATGGGTTCAGAGACAGTGCTGACTTCCATCCTTCGCCATAGTTTACGTCTGTTAAGCCTTAGCGCATAGCCTGACGCATTCAGCCAAGGATAATAGTCTCGATTCGCATCTGCCGTTGGTCATCCTCGGAATGTAGAAGGCGGCTTTGGCCGAGTTTGAATATACGCTTCTGAAGCCCATATCCTCTATCGGCATCACGACCATACAAGTATTGACGAATACGTCGCCACCGGCCGAGACTATGTTTCTTACATAGCCTCTCTTTTCGGCGGCTTCAAATACGCTTGGAGACGTGAAGACCCAGAACTTTATCCCGTCCTTTACCTTCTTTCCTGAGAGCAGCTTTGAAACTTCCCTTACCTCTTGAAGTGAGCAGTGGGGACAGCCGATGGCGACAAGGTCCGGTTCTCTACTTGAAGAGAGTTCCTCGTAGACAGACCATACGTCTCTTCCAGTTATTTCAAGCTTTGAAGCAGGCTTGTCACCGCCGAAGGCTGACTCAAGATTCTTCGCCTCCGGTGTTATGCTTGGTATATGAAACATTGCGACGGAGCCCGAAGCAGCGGATGCGGCGCTTAAGAGCTTCATATCTTTAAAGGAGGGTGCGCACAAGCCATCGTAGACCGGAATTTCGTCCGCTCTGATTTTTTTACCGACGAAGTATCCTATGGCAGCGTAGTCTGCCTCATCTCTAGGTTTAATGTCTACCTTTACGTGGACGTTTCCTCGTCTGTTTTCATTCATCAGGTAGCCCATCAACGGAACCCGACCTACAAGTGCCGCGGAAAGAGCGTCAAGTCCGCCATGTCTGTTCGTCCTAGCTCCTATCACCGAGTTAACAAAGGCTATTGCTGAGGACTCGGCGAAACCGACTATTTCGCCTCGCCTGGGCCTGTTTCCTGCAAGGTAAGGCGTGCAGGTGCACAGCGGCTTGACGCCGAGGCTTTCGTAGGCCTTGCAGAGCCTCAGCTGTTTTTCAGCAAACGCCTCCGGTATCCCCATAGATCTCCATCTTCCGAGATCCATTCCCGCCGGATTCAGCGTCGCATTTGTTTTGACAGAGAGTTTTTCAGCGGCCATGCTTTCGACGAGGTTGAGGGTTGGTTCACCAACCGTCTTGTAGGAGACCCCTGCCACCTGTGACCGTTTTATGGGGACAAGTTTCTCAGCTCCGTTCAGTTCACCTAAGGTGACGAGCAGTTTCATCGACTTTGCCAAGAGAGGGCCTTCTTCGCCGTTCAGGATTCGCTCTTCTTTCTTTGTCAGATACGTTGGCATCACTCCTCCTTATCCAGGTAGGCTTCTCCTCCCTGAACATAGGATCTTGCCTTATCACCGGTTTTCAAATAATCAAAGATTCCTTCGTCGATATCGGAAATCATCGGTATGTTTCCAAATATGGCTCCAGAGATCGTTACAGGCTCGGCCTTGCATACGGCTAGAAGCTTTGGCGCCAGACCTTTTTTAGATAGGCCGAAGAGGACGTTGGAACCTACGGTGCTTCCCCGTCCTTCTAAGAATATGAGGATCTTCCCCGAAATGCTCTTTCCTCTTATATCTAGGTCTGAACCCACTATTCTTGCGGTGTTCTGGTCAATGTCGCCGAGGAAAGAGATCTTGGATTTTGTTATCAGGACTTCGCCTGTGAGTATGCCGTCCCATTCCTGAATAATTTTTCCCTTATACCTCATCGGCCTACATTCCTTTAAAAGATAGATTGACTAAGACCGTGATTGGTTAAATTAACTTTTGTGTTCCTTTCGTGACGCGCGTGATTCCAGATATTGCCTCATCAACTACAAAAATGCAATGGTCCTGTCTTGAAGATGCGACACCTTTAATTACACTTAGCGATCTGCCTCTTATTGGTCGAGAATAATGGATGCCGTAAAACTGTTAGAGTATAGTCAATATTTGCGACATAGGTATTTGGAGGCTCTGGGCAAGCTTTCTTGGGAGGAAGTTGTAAAGGATAGAGGTGCTAGTTTCAACTCTATCAGAAATATATACTTGCATTGCGTCACCGTTTTAGATTTTTATGTAAACCACCTTATACAAGGAGACTCCACTTATCCAAGCATAAACAATGATGATTATGACAGCGTTGAGAAGATTAGTGAGTATTTAGAGAAAGTGGAATCTAAGGCCACCGCATATCTGAATAAGGTTACCCCAAGAGAGTTTTCGAGGAAGATCGAGAGAAAGCAGAGAGACGGGTCAACTATCACGGTAACCGTGGAGGATGTTCTGATCGATTTCTTCCAAGAAGAGACACATCATAGAGGAGAGCTCCTGGCTTTACTATGGCAGATGGATGTTAGTCCCCCTCACTTGGGATGGACTCAATACCTGAATAAGTAGAGTTTCACAAATCGTGTGCGCGAATAGTTTACGGGCTATCATACTCCAGAGTTTCACATACTTCCCCAACTTTTTTGAGATCGTCCTCGAATATTCTTCGCGCGCGCGCGGGAAAGAAGGGCGCCACGATTTTCATTTCTGCCCACTGTTTGGAACAGACAGCTGGCTTTTTGGCGAAAGTTAAAAACAAAAAAGAAGGGGTGGAGAATAGCGGGAGATATCTCCACTTGTAGTGGGGTTCGAATCCCACCCTCCGCAAAATGTATCAAACCTTTGGATTGCAATTAAAAAAGTGGTATAAATTCTGCCGTAGTGAGTGGTATCCTCCGGGCTACCAAATCTTGAGCTAGAGAATGCCCTTTTGATTTCGCACTTTCTGAAAAATCATTTATTAAACCCATTTTTCGCTCTTTGCTTGAAAAGATAGTTTAATGAGCGCAGTAATGTATAAAGTTTAGAGGGGTAAGCTTGGTCAAAGACCTCAGAGACTATATAAGGCTTCTAGAAGAGGAAGACTGGATTAAGAGAATTTCGGAGCCCATTTCAACAAAATATGAGATTGCCTCGATTCTGAAAAAGCATGATGGCGAAAAAGCGGTCTCCTTCGCCAAAGTTAAGGGTTTTGAGCTAGAGGTTGTTGGAAATCTCTGTTGTAGGAGAGATTTTGTAGCCAAGGGATTTGGAATCTCTCCAAAGCAACTCACGAGCCGAATTATTCGGGCCGCGAAGGCTCCAATCGAGCCGAAGGTCTTCAATAATGGCATCTCCCAGGAATTAGAGATTGAAGAGGCGGACCTCTCTCGCGACTTGCCAATCTTGACGCACCATGAGCATGACCGTGGCCCATATGTTACGAGTAGCATCATCATAGCTAAGGATCCTGAAACCGGCCGCGCAAACGCGTCTTATCACAGGATGCTGTTAGCCGGAAAAAAGAAGCTTATAGCCCGCTTAGTTGAAGGACGTGACCTCCACACATTCTACTCGAAATCGAAAAGCCTTGGTAAACCGCTGGAGGCGGCGGTGGTCATCGGGGCTCCTTTGCAACTCCTAATTGCAGCAGCGATGTCCTACGGAGACATCTGCGAACTTAACTTAGCAGGCGGTCTGGTTGAAGCCCCGCTAGAGTTGGTGAGATGTAGAACGATCGGTGTTGAAGTCCCCCGTTATGCTGAGATCGTGCTTGAGGGACGACTGCTTCTGGATCAAGCTGAAGAGGGGCCTTTTGTCGATATTACGGGAAGCTACGATGTTGTGAGGGAGCAGCCTATCTTCGAGGTTAAATTGATCACTAGAAGGGACGACGCTTTCTATCAGGCGATCTTGCCGAGCGGACAGGAGCACAGGCTCTTGATGGGTATGCCCAAGGAAGCCCAAATATGTGACAAGGTGGGAGCGGTTAGTGATGTTGTTGGGGTCGCCTTAACGCCGACGGGTTCGAATTGGTTGGACGCTGCGATTTCCATTAGGAAGAGACACCCGCAAGAGCCTTATCTCACGGCTATGGCGGCGATTACAGCACATTATAGCCTCAAGAGGGTTGTGATCGTTGACGAAGATGTAGATGTCAATGATACGTTATCGGTGGAAAAGGCGGTTTTGGAGCGGGCGCACCCAGTGGAAGACTATTTTGTGTTAAAGAATGTCAAAGGTTCAACGCTGGATAAGAGCGGAATTCGCTCGGAAGGAGCGGAATTGCCACCGGCCAAAATCATTATTGACGCGACGATCAAGGGAAAAAAGGAGTTCTTCGAGACGGGGAAGATCCCATCGTCCTAATGCCTTTTTATGGTTAAACAGAGTGGTTTCGGGGCCCAAGAGATTCGTGGGGTTCTGCTATTTGGGAGACAAATTTTTGAGGATAACGCGCCAGACATCCTGAGCGACCTCGCTAACTGTACGCTCTCCACCTATGACATGCCATCTGAACTTTTTTGCTAGCGTCAGGTAGCTGGATCGGACGCGTTCTAGGAAGGCTTTATCCCTCTCATATACGTCGCTTCCAATCGTCCTCTTGAAGTGAGTTTTGACGGAGACATCGATGACAATCACTAGGTCAGCTTCAGGTAGGCCTCTCTCAAGGCTTAGCATCCAGTCTAGATCAAGCTTATTAGCTAAGCCGTATGCGAGACCGCTTGGTGTGTAACGGTTCGCTACGACCGCTTTTCCCTCCTTGAGCCACTTCTCAATCTCGTTCTTCCGCTCCCAACGGTTAGCAGCATACAGGAATTGTCGGATCTCAGGTCTGAAATCGCGTTTTCCGTCGAGGAATCTCCGTATTTCCATGCCGATGGGAGTGGCGTAGTCTGGGAAAGATATGGGCACGGCGTCGTAACCTTCCTTCAAAAGTTTTCCTAAGAGGAGGTTGGCGTTGGTACCCTCACCAGACCCGTCTATTCCTTCCATGCAGATGAGGAGGCCCTTCAATCTCGTCGCTTCCATTTGAATGGGTTTCTCGCATTTTGTCTTGACTGTGGCAGCATATCTGTCTTTTTGTCTATCTCCAGAAGAACAGTTTTATCTTATAATTTGTAAAAGGTTATTTGGTCAGCGCATATGTCGAAAAAAGAGACACTTTTACCATTTATTGAGGGCTTTCCGCAGGCAGAGGAGCCTGTGGTCATTGTCGATAGCAACGAAGCAACGACCGCAAGGAGGATAGTTAAGGGTCTAAAAGACGCCGGGGCCGCTGTGAAAATCCTTCCCTTGGAAAGGGGAGACTACATTGTATCCGATGTCTGTGTACTTGAGAGAAAGACCGTCTCAGATTTTGTTCAGACTTTGACGCAAGGAAGGCTTTTTGAGCAGTTGACAGCGTTGAAGGAAGCCTATGAGCATCCATTGCTTGTGCTTGAAGGGGAGTTGCAAAGTATCTTTGAGTTTCGCGGCGTGCGGCCGAGAGCTATCTGGGGCGCTTTATTCTTCTTGGCGAGGAATGGCATCCCGATCGTGCCGACGGCGGATTGGATGGGAACAGTAGACCTCATCTATACGGCGGCTAGACAGGAGCAACTCGTCGAGAAGAGAAAGGCTGCTGTGCGACCGTTGAAGAGAATAAAGACGCTGGAGGAAGCCCAGCTTTATCTGATGTGTGGAATACCTCTAATCGGCGGGGAGAAGGCGAAGGCGCTACTCGGTAGATTTGAATCCCCACTAAACGCCTTCATCCACATCGAGGAATGGGACGATGTGAAGGGCATAGGAAAGAAGATAAAGGAACAGGCGAAGAAGGTTTTGGCTACGCCGTTCCCATTAGAATCATCTTAAGAAACGCAAAACCAAGCGTCGGGTATAGATTTTATAATTCGTTCAGCAGAGAGTATAGCCTGAGGACTGAGTTATGAGCGGAGACGAAGCTCTGAAGCGGATGGCCGACCTCCTTCGACAAGGTGCCACGCTTCTAGACATCGAGTGTCCGGTCTGCCATTCACCAATTTTTAAGCTCAAGAGCAGGGAGATGTACTGCGCGACTTGCCAGAAGATAGTGAGGGAGGAGAAGGAGGTCACAAAGACTACGCAAGGCGTACTCATGGATTCGTTAAACCGAACGATCTTCAGGAAGTTGGAGGAGCTTAATAGCGTGATCATGGTTGAGTCTGATCAGGAAAAGCTGGCAGCTCTTCTCAAAAACCTGGTGATGTGGCTGGAAGCTTTAGAGAAGGTGAAGCGCCTAGAGAAGCTCTAGCTTCTATCCCTTTATGACTTCCAAGATGGATACGACGTTCCATATCCTAGTTCGAGTGTAAGGTGGCATATTCGGATCCTGACTGATGTCGTCGAGTATGCTTATGGCGTTCGCAGCTCTAACGGCTTGGGCCAGCTTAGTAGAGTTTAGTAGGTCCGAGGCCTCCTTGGCGGTCCTCCGAATATTCCTCGGTGTCGTGCGGTCCTCACTGATTACTGACAGGATGGCATTGGCCTGTTTAATTCGATCATCGTATTCGGAGAGAAGTTTCTTCTGGGAAACCATACAAAACCCTCTAGAATTCTGATTAAAAGTAAGAGAGGTTGTGGGTTAAATAAGGGTTGTTGTGATAACCAGAACTGTTTTCCTGTGTTTCAGATTTTTTTCGAGCGCCCTGCTGTGTCTGCAAAAGCTTTCTGAGTAAGGCCTTGAATAGAACGTAACCTATAGAGAGCCTTGTAAAGAGCCGACAAAGGCCCGCGATTTCAAGTGGCGGTCCAGCTTAAGCCAGTGATTTTAGAATTTTCTCGGCAATTCTTTCGTTTCCTGCGGCTATGAGAGAAAGACGTTCCTTCGACTTCAATTCAGTGTTTGGTATAGGACCTTCAGGCGTGAATAGTAGGCCACCTGATTCCTTGAGAATTAGAAAGGCTGCTGCTACGTCTATCACCCGCATTCTATTCCGGATGTCGATGAATGCGTCTAGACTGCCAGCGGCTACGTAGCAGATTTCCAACGCAACGGCGCCAAATTGACGGAACCGTCTCGTCTTTGTGAGGATGTTGAACAAACGTTTTATCATAAGCTCGTTCTTCGGAGCGCCCAAATCGATTCCGATCAATGCCTTCTCAAGATCTGTGGTTGATGAGGGATTAATGTGAGTCTTCCAGTTGAGGGACGCGCCTTTACTCCTTTCAGCGGAGAAAGCCACGTTATGATAGAGGTCCACAAAGCGTTTTCCGTCCCATCAACGGCATCCACTACGAGATAAAGGTCCGATCCTCCGCCGATGGTTTTTATGCCGCTTTCCTCGCTGATGAGGGTGCAGGCTACACCGTATCCGTCCAAAACTCTGATGATAGCGTTCTCAGCCGCAAGATCGATCTTTCTGATCGGGTCACCTCCATAGCCGACACCGGATGCCTCCACAGCCTCGGAAGAGCCATAGATTCTAAGGACCTCTTTACGAGCGGCTTCTGCAGCATTCTTCAGAATTACGCGCCATTCCATCGCTCTTTATCCCCTCGAACACGCTTAAAAAACAAGAAAAAGAATATTACGTGGAGTAGAAAAACTTCACTCGTTATTGAGCGGGGGTACCCGAGTGGTCTAAGGGGATAGGCTCAGGCCCTATTGGCGTAGGCCTTCGTGGGTTCGAATCCCACCCTCCGCACCACCTATATCACACACATATTTTTTAACGACGACAGGTTCAAATTACGACGGACGCACCAATGTATACACACACCTTTCCTTTCGATGGCTTCGTCGTTGATTACCATGTTGACCAAGGCTCTCTTGGAGAGGTAGCATATGTCCATCTCATGCTTTATGAACTTACATCTGGTAGCATCAGTTCAAGCTTCAGCCGTTCCCAGCGGCTAATAATCCTCGCAAGCCCTCCAATCCCAATTCAAGCCTCTACGACTTCTAGACGTCTTTTCCTCAGCATATTACTTTAATCTTCTTTATGAGGCGTTTCGCCTCCTCCTTTCCCAGCAACTTTACAAGCCTTTCCTTCGACTCCTTGCCAACCCACGATTCAAGTATCCTAACTGTCGCTTCCCTAATTCCAGGGCTCAGGTCTCTAACAGCCTCCTCAACAACCCTCTTACGACCACGGGTCATATCTTCTGGTCTAAATACTTTACCCATAGAGTTAACCAGCACATAAGAGGATAATCGCGCGCGATATTCTCTTTTGTGATGATCATGTCAACGTCTCAGAAACTTAATAGTAGTGCTCCGAGGACAGCAAGGCGCTGACAGCTTTACGTAATTTCTTGAAGGAAAGATTTTTGCTAAGTATAGCTCTTCTAACCGGAGCACCTACGCTTTTAACCATTTGCCTAAACATATAATCTGGACTCGTTAGAAGATATCGATAGCCCTCTTTCACGACCCTTCTCACCGCGTCCATCGGAAGGCAGGTCGGTGACACCTCCGGAACCGCGACCCCGGTTTCCCAATACCGATCTTCCTCAGCGTACCCTTCGGATGTAACCTCTCTCCATATCGGCGTGCCAGGATACGCGTAAAGAATATACAAGTTCGGGAAGTCGATCCCGATTTTCTTCGCGAACCTTATAGTAGTCCACATTTCTTCTTTTGTCTCGCCCGGAGCCCCTAGAATTAAGCCGCCGTAAGCATCCATTCCCACGTTATGACAATTCCTCACGGCGACCCTAGCCATATCTGGCGTCGTCCCCTTATTATAATATTTTAGTATCCTAGGAACCGCGCTTTCGATGCCGAAGAATAGGGCCCAGCAACCCGCAGACCGCATATTTAATAGTAAGGACAGCCTCGTGAGGTAATAACCGAAGTAAACCTCCGGAAAGCCGTCCTCAACCCGCTTATCGTTCCAAGGTACTCAAAGCTCAGAAACTTCGGGTCCGGGAAAGGGATAGTGTCAAGGTCCTTGACCGGAGGACGACTTGGATTGACGCGAACCCGTCTTTCGTCGCGGAAGGAAACCCCTCTTACCTCTCTCAGGCCTTTACCTTTTTCAAACGCGTCGACAACCTCAAGCATCGTGAATTCTCCTTCTCCACGCACAACAGCGTCTACAAACCCTTTTTCCGCTAGAATCCTCTCGTGGTTGATCGTCGCGTGATGTCCTCCATAAATGAAGCATTTCCTTACGTGCGTGGCTCACTCTTGTCTCGGCGGCCCAAACCATGTCGATTTTCTCCCTCCTCATTAGTCTGCAGAGTTCGACCACCCTCCTCTCGTCTACTGTGAAGCTGTCGTCGACGAAATAGATTTGGCCATAGCCGAGGCTTTCGAGCATCAGAAGCTCCTCGACCACATTCTCCGGAGAGCGGAAACGCCAAGTCTTAAACTCGTGGTCTGACTCACAGCAAAACCTACTTATGAAGGCGTTCGGAAGCTCTCTCTTAACCAGTTTAGCAACCTCGTTGGCCTCTAGAGAGGACATACTTAAAGTGTGGAACCCAACGATGTCCGGCTCCTCTTTGATGATCAGTCCAGCGACCTCTTTGACATGGAGGCCGAGAGGTCCGTTATCTATGACCTTGACATTGACGCTGCTGCGCTCCAGCATCGTGGCTAAATATAGAAGGCCCAGCGGGGGCCAAGCACCCTCAACGTCGACGGCGCTTCTCATGTTAACAGCCGTGGAGGGGTTTACTAGCACAATCTTCACTTTTCAGGCGCTCCCTTCTCTGACGAACTCCCTCTATATTTCTGCTTTTGACGCTTTCATAAAACTTACTCCGTCCCCTCCTGAGTATACGCGCAGATGCTTAGAAACTACCAAGCTTATTATCAACCAGATGGGTCTCCTGCATTATCTCTTCTTGCATCTTCTTCCAATCAATCTGGACGCCCATTTTCTTAGAAGACTCTTTTTTGGGCATAATTACCCATATTTTCCCATTAGGCCTCATCACGCTCTGAATCTCTCTCATCTTTTGCCCTATGTCGTCTGCCGATTCTACCCAGTATAGAACAACGTCGCATCCCCTCTCTATTCTGTTGATAGTTATTTCCACATTGTCCGCGTTCTGCCTGATCTTAGAAAGCGCTTCTTGCTGTGGACGAATCATACAAACTTTGCTTTTTGCCACTATTCCCAATTTGGAAACAAGATCCTTCATATTGTAACGCCTATGTTTCAATAGCAGACTGGTGTTTTATCTATTCTGACGAGTTTGAATCGAAAACAGGTGGCGCCGGGGGCGGGATTTGAACCCGCGCGACCCAAAAGGGTCACAGACTTAGCAGGCCTGCTCCCTACCATTCTAGAGACACTAAGGTCTTGGCTAGGACACCCCGGCACAGAGTCACCCTCA
>Ga0315280_10010184_pt1 | contig 11849 bp, 10 predicted proteins | sample YL17G06_40_MG_FD_203697 | JGI IMG/M metagenome (GOLD analysis project Ga0315280, IMG submission 203697) | Sediment microbial communities from Yellowstone Lake, YNP, Wyoming, USA - YL17G06_40 | ecosystem: Environmental > Aquatic > Freshwater > Lake > Sediment | place: USA: Wyoming | collected... | reverse complement strand
AACAATAATTCTGCCTTTTTTGAAAAACCCTGCCAAAGACCAACCAATTTTATAAATAACGGTTTCGTTTATCTCTTCAGGATAACGACCGCGAATGTCGTAAGTTTTAAAGATTCCCGCGTTAATGCTGGTTTTTTTGTTTGCCACAACAAAATTTTACTACAAAATAACTCTTTAGGCACCTTTTGGTTTTTTGGACATTGTAAAGTAAAATTGTAAGTAAGTGATGGCGGATCGCACCAAGAAAAAAGATAAGTATAAAAACACCGAAAAAACCCCGGAAGAACACAGGCTTCATCCTGATGCCAAAAAAAGCATTTGGGCAATTATTTTTGTCTGTTTGGCGATTATTTTAATCTTAGCTGTTTTAGGAAAAGCTGGGCCGTTTGGAGATGCCCTATACAATGTTCTTCAAGCGCTTCTCGGTTGGGGTTACTTTATTTTGCCTGCAACCCTTATCTTTGTTGCCGGGGCGTTACTTTTATCAGAAAGACAAAAATTCTTAGGCGTTACCCTTATCGGCGCCTGCATTCTTATTCTTTCGGTTCTTGGGCTTCTTGAACTTATATCTCAAGGAAGCGGCGGCTGGCTCGGACTTGTCTTGGGGTCTCTTAGAGCACCATTCGGAGAAACCGCTGCAATTGTCATAAATATCTTTGTGCTCGCCATTGCCGTGATTGTTATCTCAAACGTGCCGATTAAAATCAGGCGCCGCAAAAAAGAAAAAGCTCCTCTTATAACCGGAGCCGAAACGCCAAAAATAGAAATTCCCGAAAAAGCAGAAACTGAAGCTGAGAAACAAGAAGAAGAAATGCTGTCAACAAAAATAAAAAAGCCGTTGCCAAAAGCAGAGCTGTCCAAGACCAGGATATTTGCAAATTACGTCCCGCCTCCATTGTCTCTTCTAAAATCAAAAAGTGAAAAGCCGACAACCGGCGACCTTTTGGCAAACGCCAACATTATTAAAAGAACTCTTGAGAGTTTCGGGATATCGGTTGAGATGGGAGAAATAAATGTTGGTCCGGCCGTTACCCGCTATACTCTTAAACCCGCCGAGGGAATGAAACTTTCACGAATAACGGCTTTAAGCCAGGATTTAGCCTTAGCGCTCGCTGCCCATCCTATAAGGATTGAGGCGCCTATCCCAGGAAAATCGCTCGTTGGCGTTGAGGTGCCAAACAAGGCAGCAGCGCTTGTGCGACTGGGAAATCTAATGGCTTATCCAGAATTTCAAAAATCAGGGCTTTTGGGATTTGTGATAGGTAGAGACGTTTCGGGCGAGCCGGTTTTCGCTGATGTTGAAAAAATGCCGCACCTCTTAGTTGCAGGAGCAACCGGTTCCGGCAAGTCAATTCTCATCCACTCGCTACTGGTTTCTCTTCTTTACAAAAATTCGCCGGAGACCCTTAAATTGATTCTTGTAGACCCGAAGCGAGTTGAGCTCTCTGTATACGAGGGTCTGCCGCACCTCGTGAGCCCTGTTATCGTGGAAAGCAAAAAAGCGGTCGGCGTATTCCGGTGGGCTATAGAAGAAATGGAGCGCCGATATGACCTCTTGCTTCAGGCTGGCAGCCGAGATGTTAAGAGCTACAACTCCCTCCTTCGCTCCAAAGAAGCTTCGGATGGGCAAGCAAACGGACGCGGAGAGCTGCTGCCTTACCTTCTTATTGTTATAGACGAACTTGCCGACTTAATGACTTCTTACGGCAGAGATGTTGAAGGCTCAGTTGTACGTCTGGCGCAGATGGCAAGAGCAACCGGCCTCCACTTAATTCTTTCAACCCAGCGGCCTTCTGTTGAAATAATCACTGGTCTTATAAAAGCCAACATTACAAGCCGCATCGCCCTTCAGGTTGCGAGCCAGGTTGACTCGCGGACAATACTTGATATGGCTGGCGCTGAAAAACTTTTGGGAAACGGCGACCTTCTTTATGTTTCATCGGAGCTTTCAAAGCCGAAAAGAATCCAGGGTTCATACGTTACAGAAGAAGAAGTGAGTGATGTGACCGACTTTATACGTAAACATAATAAATCACTGAACGAAGAAGAGGTTGAATTTGGGGCAGGCGGCCTGCCTAATGGCGAGAATTTGTTTGACGAATATCTTGGAGATGAGGAGGACGAGCTGTATTATGAAGCTGTACGGGTGGTGACTGAAGCCAAAAAGGCCTCGGCATCGCTTCTCCAGCGACGACTGAAAGTAGGTTATGCAAGAGCTGCGCGGCTTTTGGACCTTATGGAAGAGAGAGGGCTTATCGGTCCAGGCGAGGGCGCTAAGCCGCGCGAGGTCTTTTTGGATAAAACTCCCAAAAAACAATATTAAAATGGCGGATGATTTAGAAAATATGAGTTTTGAGCAGTTCCTTGGCAACAAGCTCAGGGAGCGAGGCTTAAATTTAAAAAGACTATCCGAGCTGTCCGGCATCTCGCTGAAGCATCTCCAAGGACTGGGCAGCGGGAATTTTTCAAATCTGCCGTCAGCTCCGTATCTCCGCGGTTATTTTATGAAACTCGGCCAAATTCTGGATTTTGACTACGAGTTCTGGTGGAAAAAAACAAAAGAAGAGCGCCTAATTAAAGATTCCGGCGCCGAAGATATTTTGCCTAAAAACCGATTTGCGAAGAAATCTCTGCCTAAATTTTTGTGGCTCGCTTTAATAATCCTAATCTTAGCAGTTTACTTTATTACGCAGTCGTCAAAAATTTTCGGCAAGCCAACCATAATAGTTACTTATCCAGACCAAAACCCGATAAGCGTTGCGTCAAGCGAAATTGTTATCAAAGGCGCTCTTAAAAATAGCAGCGAACTTTCTATAAATGGCGAGACTGTGGTCGTCTCTGCCGACGGCCAATGGGAAAAAACTATTTTGCTTCAGTCTGGTTTAAACACGCTTGAATTAAAGGCGAAAAAATTTTTGGGTGGAGAGACTAAGTTTGTTCAGCAAATTCTTTATCAACCGCCTTTCACAAACGCCGAAGAAAATCTAAAGACGCCGTAGCCAGGAACGTTTTACTCTTTAATAATAGCGAGCCCTATTATCGTATCGTGGTATAATGAAACCTATGACCGCTGCATCTAAAAAACCCAAAGAGGAGTCAAAAAGCGGCATTGACGATTTGCTCTCTTCGCTCCGCGATAAGTTTGGCGAAGGAGCAATAATGAGACTCGGTGAAGCAAGGAGAGTTGATGTTGCTGTCATACCAACCGGTTCCTTTTCTCTTGACATCGCACTCGGCGTCGGCGGCCTTCCGCGCGGGAGAATTATAGAAATCTTTGGCCCGGAAGGCGGGGGCAAGACAACTTTGGCGTTAAATGTCGTCGCCCAAGCGCAAAAGCAAGGCGGGAAAGCGGCTTTTATTGACGCCGAGCACGCCTTAGACCCGGAATACGCTGCGCGGCTTGGAGTAAAAATCAATGAACTTTTAATTTCTCAGCCGGACAATGGAGAAGAGGCGTTAAATATTTTAGAAAGCTTGGTTAGGTCAGAAATGATTTCCGTAGTCGTAGTTGACTCAGTTGCGGCACTCACGCCCAGAGCTGAAATAGAAGGCGAGATGGGCGCGCAATTTATAGGGCTACAAGCCAGAATGATGTCCCAAGCGCTCCGGAAGCTCACCGCCATCGCCGCTAAGACCCAGACGATGATAATTTTCATAAATCAACTCCGCATGCAAATCGGCATAATGTTTGGGAATCCCGAAACCACGCCCGGCGGGCGAGCTTTAAAATTTTATGCCTCAGTTCGAATTGATGTCCGTAGAATTGCCCAAATCAAAAAAGGCGAGGAGATAGTCGGCGGCCGCACCAAAGCCAAGGTTGTTAAAAACAAAGTCGCGGCGCCGTTCAAGCTGGCCGAGTTTGATATAATGTACGGCGAGGGCATCTCTTACGAAGCCGATGTGCTAAACTCGGCCATAAAACACGGTGTAGTCACAAAATCCGGCGCAAGCTACAGTATGGAAGGAGAAAAACTGGGGACCGGTTTTGACAATATACGCGAAAAATTAAAAGAAGACAAAAAACTGCTTAATGCTATGCAGAAGAAAATTATAGAAACCATCAGGGCGGCTGAAAGCAAGTAGAAAAACACTCCTAGGCAAGAATTGTTCGAAGTTTACAACCGGGCAAGCCCGGTTGTAAAACTTCGAATGTCTTCATCGGCCTAATTCAATGTGCCAAACCTGCATAGATTTTCCGCACCTTCACGCCTTTCTTTTTGGGATAGCATCGCTAGGCAAGAATTGTTCGAAGTTTACAACCGGGCAAGCGCCTCTTTTAGTCCGTCTTCTGAAGTGCTTAGAATTAAATAGCCGCGGAACCAGCCGTAAACAAACGAAGCGCCTGATGAAAAATTAAGAATTCTCGCTGGCTGGCCGCCGACAACTGTCTCCCTAAATCCTTCTTTTGAAGGGTCTCCTGGCGAGGTCAGAAATAAATTTACAATCTTCGCCGAATTCTCAAGTTGGGCGATATCGGACTTCAAAAAAAGCCAGTTTTGGCCCGGTTTGAGGCCTAAGATATAGCCGGGCCAACTGCCGTTTTTATCCTTGTAAACAAAAATTGTAAAATCCGGGTTAAAATTTGCGAAAACGAACTGGGAATTAAGGATGTCTGCGCCAATCAAGGGAAAAAACTCCGAGGCAGCGATAGGCTTGCCGCCCTTGTTCTCCGCGACAATCTCAAAAAAAGTTGAGGTGGCGCTCGCATGAGCAAGTATGCCGGCAACTTTTGGACCATAAGTCTGAAGCTCTGCAGCGCTCTCGGCTTGTTCGCCCACAACAAGCTTGAAGGTCTCTTCTATATCTTTCCTAAGAAATGACTTGTGTTTAAAATCCGGTATTACGAGCGGCTGGTTGTTTTGTGCGGTTGTGTAAGAAGAAGTACCCTGTTCCTCCGAAATACCGAAAATATTTGAAAACCACGCAGGAGGATTTTTGAAAAATACTTGATAAGCAAGATATGAAACCGCTCCTATAAGAAGAACCAATACTGCAACAATGGCCCACAAAAAATTCTTTTGTTTTGCCTCCAGTTTCGGTTTTGAGGCCGTATCTAAAGCAATGGCGGCAAGACCCGGTGCTTTTACGCTGCGAAACTGCGGCGCGCTTCCGCCGCTTTTCACCATTGATTCAATGTCAGAACGCAAAGTTCTTACCTTTACTTCCGGAGGGGGCGGCGGAACGACTACAGGAAAAGATGGCGGCGTCTGTGCTCCGTTTTTTGCTCGCTCCTCATCTTTTTTTTGCGATTCGTCCATTTAGTTTTATTTTACCCCTCACCTTTGGAGCCACGCAAATATTACCATATTTTGGTTTGGCAATGGTTAGTCTAGATAGTGCCCGTACCCCCCTTATACCGATGAAGCTTAAATAATACAAAAGGTGAGGGGTTTACGCCGAGGTTGCGGCATTATACCCAAAAACGCCTTGACTATTAGAGCTGCTTTAAAGAAAGCGCGATGCGGCCGCCTTCTTCAGCGCGAATCACTTTTGCGCGAACGAAATCGCCAACCTTAACCACGTCCTCTACGTTCTTGACGAACCCGTTCTTTAATTCGGAAACGTGAATCATCCCGTCCTTGCCTCCGCCTAAATCTACTATTGCCCCAAACTCCAGTATCTTCACCACTTCGCCTTCAACGGTATCACCTACTTTAATTTCGCGTGTTATCATTGAGATTTCAGAAACAGCCGCCTCGGCCGCTTTTTTGTCGCTTGCGGAAACAAATACAGCTCCGTCTTCTTCAACGTCAATGCTCGCCAGACTGTACTTTTTAATCAAGCCGTTAATCGTCTTGCCTCCGGGCCCGATAAGCGCGCCTATTTTCTCCGGACTAATCATAATTCTTATAATTGAGGGAACGTATGGCGACAATTGCAAACGCGGCGCAGGCAGAATGGACTTCATAAACTTTAAAATTTCTAATCTCGCCTCCTTGGCCTGCTCTAAAACCTTCTCAATAATTTCAGGGGTCAAGCCTTCAACTTTTACGTCCATCTGGATGGCGTTTATGCCGTCTTCCGTGCCGGCAATCTTCAAATCCATATCGCCGTGGTGGTCTTCCGGACCCTGGATGTCTGTCAAGATTTTATAATTCAATTTTTCATTTTTAATTTTTGATTTTTCATCTAATATCAATCCCATGGCTATTCCTGCTGCCGGCTTTTTAATTGGCACGCCTGCGTCCATTAAGGACAAAACTGATGCGCAAACGGTGGCCATAGAGGAAGAACCGTTAGAAGAGAGAATCTCGGAAACAACTCTGATGGTATAAGGGAATTCTTCTTTTGGAGGAATGAGGAATTCAACTGCTTTTCTCGCTAAATTTCCGTGGCCTATTTCCCTTCTTCCCGGCCCCCTGAAGGTTCCGATTTCGCCGACCGAGTAGGGCGGAAAATTGTAGTGAAGCATAAAACGCCTCTTGCCGGTTGTCTCCATCGTTTCTATCATCTGCTCTGCGCCAGGCGGAGCCAAAGTCGTAACACCAAGAGCCTGCGTGTTGCCGCGCACAAAAAGCGCAGAACCATGGGTTCTCGGGAAAAGGCCAACTTCGCCTTGAAGTTCGCGCAATTGATTTAGGCGCCGACCGTCCGGCCTCTTTTCATTCTCTAAAATGTTTTTGTGAACCAAATCGTTTATCGCCTCCTCAAACAAAAAATCGACGGCTCTCCAGCTTGGCTCTCCGACCTCGGTTGAAAAATTTTCCTTAATATGCGAAAAAAGCTCTTTCTTCAGTTTTCCCAATTTATCCAAGTACTCGATTTTGCTCGGATGATACACTGCTTCCTCAAGGCGACCTGACAAAAACTTCACAACAGCGGCGCGGAGCTCTGGCTCGGGCTCAAATAAATTCACCTCGGCTTTTGGCCTGCTAATTTCTTTTATGATTCCTTTTTGGAAATCAATAAGTTTATTGGTTTCTTTCTGTGCAACATGGAGCGCGGCAATAACATCTTTTTCTTTGGCGTCATCGCCTCCGAGCTCAATCATATTGATTTTGTCTTTTGAGCCAGCCACAAAAGCGTCAAAAACCGGCCTGTTTTTTTCTATTTGGGAATTGCTGGGATTTATTACAAGCTCATTGCCAACCTTTGCAATACGCACGCCGCCCACAGGTCCTCCCCACGGAATATCTGATATGCCGAGCGCGGTGGATGCTCCAATTAAACCAATAAATTCTGGCTCGTTTTCTTCGTCATATGCCAAGACAGTCACGACAACCTGAATTTCTCGCCTTAAGCGCTGGTCAAAAAGCGGGCGAATCACACGGTCAACCAGCCTGCCTGCCAAAACCGCTTCTTCAGACGCCCGTCCTTCGCGCCTGATAAAGCGGCTGCCGATAATTTTTCCTGCAGCATAAAACTTTTCTTCGTAGTCAACTTTGAGGGGCAGATAAGCCGCCTCTGCATCATACTTTGTCATCACCACCGTGGCTAAAACCACTGTTTCGCCGTATCTTGCCAAAACCGCTGCATTGGCCTGTTCGGCTAAAGACGATATTTCCAAAGTTAAAGTCTTCCCGCCGACTTCGGTTGAATATTTTTTTCTTTCAATCATTTCCTCAAAATTATCTTCGGTATCTCCTCAAGGTTAATAAATTTATCAGCTGCCTCCTGAAGTTTTGAAGAAGCGCTCCGGCGAAAGGCAGCGACTTCAACCAGGCGGCCGACGCCCCACTTCAGATAATCAACAAGCGGAAGAAAATCTCCGTCGCCCGTTACGAGCACCACAACATCAAGAAATGACGCCATCCTGATGGCGTCAACTGCCATACCGACATCCCAGTCGGCTTTTTTCATGCCGCCGGCATAGACCTGCAAGTCCTTGACGCGCAGTTCTAAGCCGGTTTTCTCCAGCGCTTCAAAAAAAGCCGCTTCTGTTGATGCGGGCCTTGAGCCTTCTTTAACTGGCAAAGCGTCCACTATGCCTTCGCTCTTTACAACATAAGCAACTGCTCGGATAAGCTGCCGTCCGGCTACCAAGTTTTTTATGAGTTCGCTGTAATTTACCCGGCCGCGATAAAGGTTTTTGGCCGAATGATAAAGGTTCTGAACATCAACGAAAATGCCGACTCGCTGATTTGAATAACTTGGGGCTGTCTTCATGCCAATTTTGTCTAAATTTTAGAGCCAATTTGTGGCGAATAAAATTTAGCCACAAAACTGAGCACCGAGCACATAATTTTACGCTCGGTTAGTCGACCTCCTGTTGTTATGTCTTTCTTCATAAAATTATGTGCTCGGTAAAAGTTTGGCAGCCAATCGTGCTTCGCCTTACGGCTTGCGCTCTTGGGCCAAGCCCTTTATTTTTTAAGACTCAACTTCTTAATTAGTTTTTCGTAAACATTCGGCTCTTTTTTGCGTAAATATGTCAAAAGCTTGCGTCTCTTTGAAACCATTTTTAAAAGGCCGCGCCTGGAGTGCTGATCTTTCGGATTCTTCTTGAGGTGTGCTGCGAGTTCCTCAATCTGTCTTGAAGTCATCGCAATCTGGACTTGGGCAGAACCGGTGTCTTTCTCGTGCTTTTTGTGTTCGGAAATTATCCTTGTTTTTACGCGCTTCGTAAGCATTAAGTAAATTATACGCCGAAATGGGAAAAGTGGCAATCAAGGCAGATTTTATGACGTTCGAGCCGTCATAAAAGAGCGTGGCACATTTTGCGACACGACCTCTTCGTGTTACAAAATGTGCCAAGGTTTCGCGACAAACGCAAAGCCTTTTTGACTATTAGAGATATTTTGCGATTGCAATTTATTGCTGTTGCAAAATATCTCTGGATTTCGCGACTGGAAATAACTTCCTGTTGCGAAATCCTTGTTTTGCGACAGATGAAGTATAATGAAATTAATGACTGCTGTTGAAAAATTACTAAAAGATTATCTAAATTATCTGGAGATAGAGCGAAACCGCTCGCCGAAAACTAGGGAAAATTACGAGCATTACCTCGGAGAGTTTTTGAAGTTTGCTAAAATCAGTTCGCCAAAAGAAATTACGGATAGTTTGGTGCGAGAATTCCGGCTTGCTCTTGCGAGAAGAAATATAAAAAAGATTACCCAGAGTTATTACGTAATCGCCTTGCGCAATTTCCTCAAATACTCAGCTAAACGCGACATAAAAGTTTTAGCTCCTGAAAAAATTGAACTGCCAAAAATACCAAGCCGGCAAATTGAGGTTCTGGAATACCAAGATTTAGAAAGACTGCTTGCTGCACCAAAGGGTTCTAATTTAAGAAGCTTGCGAGATAAGGCGATTTTGGAAACATTTTTTTCAACCGGTTTGCGGCTTTCAGAGCTTTGCGGCATTAGCCGATATATAGATTTAAAACGCGGCGAAATTCCGATTCGCGGCAAAGGCGACAAGTTAAGAGTGGTTTTTTTGTCAGGCCGTGCCAAACAAGCTTTAGAAAATTACTTAAAAAAACGTACTGATGCCGAAGAAGCTCTTTTTGTAAGTCTTACTAAAAACGGCCGGATTTTGGGCAGGATAACCCCGCGCGCCGTGCAGCGGCTTGTTGAGGCTCGCGCCAAAGAAGCCGGCATACCAAAGCGAGTCCACGTTCATCAACTCCGTCACAGCTTTGCCACAGACCTTTTGATGAACGGAGCCGACCTGCGCTCGGTCCAGGAGCTTTTAGGACACGCCAATATTTCCACCACTCAAATTTACACCCACATCACAAATAAAGAGCTCCGCGAAGTTCACAAAGCATTTCACGGCAGAAGGAGAAAGTAGAAACTATTGTAGGCGAGGTGGGGGTCGAACCCACAAGTCCTTGCGGACACAAGGTCCTTGGCGCAAAGCAGCCTTACAATCTGAGGAGGATTGTAAGGCTGTGCGCGCCCTGTCCAAGGTGCTGGGGGAGAGATTTGAACTCTCATGATCTCGCGATCGCTGGCTCCTAAAGCCAGTGCGTCTGCCATTTTCGCCACCCCAGCGCTTTGAACGGGATAAATCCTCCCTTGCTCCGCAAGGTCACACCTATATATAGGTGTGAGGATAAATATGCCAGCTTGCCCCGTGTATCCTGAGTTTATCGAAGGATTATTCAAGGTCCCGCCCCTGCCCGCCATAGCTTTAGCGAAGGCAGGCCTGCCCGCCATAGCTTTCTTGTCCGCCGAAGTTTTAACAAAGGTGGAAGTGACGGCGGGACCCGCCCTAACTTTTGCTCTTACATTCTATAAGGTTTTCACAAAATTGACAAAGTAAAAAACTTATGGTAGGCTATAACCGGACTAAGATTGTCAATTTAACAAGGAGGAGGCTCTATGAGCACGATACTTGGATATCTGATACCGATTTTGTTGGGCATCGGCCTGGCGCTACTCGTTATGAGCCCGTTTCTGCTGCTTTTTCTCGTCCGGTTCTTCGCTGAACGCAACGTCTTTTTCACTATAGTCAACGAAGGATCGGCAAAGGCTATTATGAGGTTTGGCCGATTCAAATGCCTCGTGATGGCCTACGAAGGCTACGCTTTCAACACGAAAAAAGGAAAAGGAGCGGATGCTTGGGAAATCATTTCTGCCACTGAAGAAAAACCCAAAGAAAAAGAAGAAAAAACCAAAGAAAAAAAAGAGAAAGAAGAGAAAGACCTATCGCTCCTCGAAATCATCAATCAATGGCTTGCAAAACATCCCGGACTTAAGAAATTGTTTGGGCTCGGAGGAGTGAGATGGGTCGGCTGGCCCGGCATAGATACGGTTTATGAGTACAATTTCCGCTGGTCAACCCTTAGAGAGACCAAGGCATCTGAAGACGAAGAAGGGTTTCAGTCTCAACGTGATATCGGCAGAGGGAAAAACGCTGTTTCGTTCGCAAAGCGGATAGACTACATCCTTTTGTCGGACTATGTCTACTATGCCGAGCTTCACGGCGTTGAAACATCTGAGATGATGCCGGTTGACGTCCTGATGTTGCTTCCTGTTAGGATAATGAACCCATACAAAGCGCTTTTCAGGGTTCAGAAGTGGCTTGACGCCACGCTGGACCTGATAAAGCCATCTGTCCGAGCATGGATTGCAACAAAAAGTGTTTCTGAAGTAGTGAAGAAGGAAGAGGTTACGGGACACGAATACGATGTCATCCTCCAGACAAAACCCGAAGTAAAAGGAACGAAACCAGAGGAGGAGATTGCCCTTCTATCCGAATACTTAGTAGATACCTATGGTGTTCGTGTGAAGAGGGTGACCTTTGAAGAAATCGTCCCGCCGACTGACTATTCAACGGCAGCAACATTGCAAGCCGCAGCTAACAAGGAAGCCGAAAGAATCGGGACCTTGCGAGACGCCGAATATGCCCGCTTCAAAAAAATCACACAGGCGGTTAAAGAAGAAGGCACGCAAGGCGAAATGGTTTTTGCTGGCGAAACAATTCGTGAGGCCAGCAAGGGTCAAGCCACAACCATTTTTGCTCCTTTTGGCGCGATTCAGAGCCTTATTGAAGGCCTAATCGGCAAGAAAGGAGGCGAGTGATGGATTACAAAAAACACCTAAAGCGAATCCTTTTTTGGTCGGCGTTACTTCTTCTCGTGGTTTTGGGGATTGTCGGGCTTGTAAAAATTACTACCAACACCAACATCCTCTTGATTCTACTAGCCTTCTTGGGAACTATTGCAATGGTGGCGATTTTGTTATTCAAGTTCGCCGCTAAGACGGCTGGCAAGAAAAAAGAGGCTCCAGAAAAACCTGTCCAGACAACGACAGCCAAGAAAGGCACATCTTTGTTGGGCTGGCTGTTCACGCTACTCACGCTTGCGGCGGTTGGCTGGTTCGGGTGGAAATATCTGAATCGATCTATTGCCGCAACTCCTGCTCCGCCAGCCCTGCCTGAGTATCCCGCTTGCGCTGGGTCAA
>Ga0315280_10010183_pt1 | contig 11850 bp, 9 predicted proteins | sample YL17G06_40_MG_FD_203697 | JGI IMG/M metagenome (GOLD analysis project Ga0315280, IMG submission 203697) | Sediment microbial communities from Yellowstone Lake, YNP, Wyoming, USA - YL17G06_40 | ecosystem: Environmental > Aquatic > Freshwater > Lake > Sediment | place: USA: Wyoming | collected... | reverse complement strand
TCTACATCTATTTCTTAAACCCCAACAATCTATCTCGATACAAACGGGTTCCCCTCGATGTAAAACCTGAGCCTGCGCCCGAGATCCGAGCTGACGCCAATTCGATGAGAGCTGCCGATGGAGAAATTCTGAGGTTCACCCTCCACGATGATCAATTCGCCTTTTGGGTCTGTGAGGTCAAGCCCGTGATGAGCCCTCGTAATTGCCATTGCTCGAGTCAGTCTTCCTGGGCCTGATGTGAGCTTCCTCCCGAAATCTGCCCCTCTTCGTTTTTTCATGAGCTCAATGCCCTCGAGCGGCTCCAATGCGCGGATTAGGACGGCGCCAGGCACGCCTTCCCGCTTTGCGGTCACGTTGAATAACCACTGGGCGTGGACCATATAGATGAAGGCTTTTCCAGCTGGTCCCCACATCATCTCGTTCATCTTTGTCCTGCCTCGTGAAGCCCTCGAAGCAGGGTCATCTCCGCCATAATACGCTTCAGTTTCAACTATTTTGCCGCTCGTTAAGCCCTCTCGATCACGGTTAACCAAGATTTTGCCGAGCAAGGCCCTCGCGACCTCCGAAGTGTCGAGCTCGTAAAAACTTTGCGGCAGCACTCTCATCCTATCGCTCATCGAAGGACCTCACACAAGGCTTGACAACAACGATTTTAAAAGGTGCTGGGCATAGATATGCGGGGCTGAAATGAAATTGGATCCATCAGTGAGGGAACGTTACCCTGACTTCATTGCGGCCTACGCTAAGGTCAGCGGGGTGACGATGGAGCCCACGGTCGAAGGATTGGTGGAGCGAAAGCGGCAGGTCTTCAGCGACTTGAAGGCGCGCTACGGCGCTGTGCAAATGTTGGACATCCCGGAGATCAAGGCCTATCGGGGTTTATTCAAAGCGATGGGCGCCGATCCCTCCAGTTACCGCCCCGCGCCGGAGTACCTCTTGAGAAAGGCGCTAGACAATCGCTTCCCGGCCGTGAATAATCTGGTCGATTCCTGCTTGCTGGTCACCGTTGAGCACTGGGTCGTGGCCGGAGCTTATGACGCGGACAGGGTCAAGGGGCAGGCGCTAACCACGCTGGCAAAGGAGATGGAACCATTTGAGCTCATCGACGGCAGGAAGATGAGCCCGAAGCTGGATGAGATCGTGCTTCGGGATGATGATAAGGTTTTGGCAGCCTATACGCTGGGAGATGCGAAATCTACAATGGTGACCCAAAAGACAACTAATGCGCTAATAGTGCTCTGGAATGCCCCTGGAGTTGGTCGGGACCTCGTTGGGGCGGGGCTTACAGCAATAATCAATTATGCTCGAAGATACTGCGGCGGGCACGTTGAGCGAAGCGAGATACTCTAGCCGAGCGTGCGATAAATGGACCCAATTACCTGGGTAGGCGTTATCTTAATCATAATCGGCGTTGTGATCGTATTGTTGCCGATATTGGGCAGATATGTTGATTTATCTCACATTCCCTGGTGGTTGATTTACGTCTACAGGAGTGATGGATTTTATTTTATTACATCGCCATTGCTCATAGTGATTTTCGTCGTTTCTGTGATAATCTATCTTTTGATGCACTAGTCTCCCTTCAGCTTTAGAATCGCCTGAGCGAGATCACCTTTGGCGTCCTTCAGTGCCTGAAGTGCTGCTGATCTGTCGACTCCGGCCTGTTCCATAACTAGCTTGATGTCCTCCTCGCTGATCTCCGGCTCCAGTTTCCGCTCAGTTTCCTCACCCACGACTTGGTATTGGCGCTGACCTGGCATCTCCATGAGCGTGACCTGAGCATTTGTTATGACAATTTCTCGATCCGCGAGTTTTATCAGGACCTCGCGCACGTTTTCTAGCTCCTTGGTTCTTATCCCCATCTGCTTCATCGCGCGCTCCATCTGGCGTCTGTCAATCCGTCCCTTGAACACCTTAACCACCTCCAAATCCGTGTCTGACCTTTACAGCTATTCCGGCATTAAACGCAACCATCTCCTCGCCGTTCAATAAGGCTTTACCGCTCGCTAGCAGGCAATCGCGCCCGTCGACTATCAGGATCTCCTCTGCCGGCCTTATCTCCTTATCAGCTTCAATCACGTGCCTAGCGAAGACCGTCCTCCCATTTGCTACGAATGGTGCTGCTTCGTCTGTCACCGTGACGCGAAGTCGGGGGTACTTAAGTGCAGCATGAACGAGTTCGGCGCCCTTGCGATTTAGCACGATGAAACCGTCCGACGCCCGAATGGTGCATAAAATATCCGAGCCTAGCCAAACCTGACGCACCCTGCTGCATGTCCTCACGATCTGAATCCCGTCAGAAAACATCTTTAACCCGACGCCCTTGTCAAATTGGTAGTCAGCCACAGCGCGCAGTTTTCGCAGCTCTCGTGGAGTCGGTTCATCCAAATTATCCACCATAAACAGATTTCACGCCGTCCGATAAAACCTTCATAGTTTCAGGTTTGGATTTGCCTGCAACGATATCGCTTCGTAGACCATGATATACCTATGTCACTTACAGATCAAAACAAAATGCTTTCGAAACTGATGCGCCTAAGATATTTAGCGGTGGTAACCGGGGAGTTACCATTTGTGGATTTTTTGTTTGCACGCCACAGGTGGTCATCAACATGGTAACGGGGGAGTTACCACATGGAAACTGGGGAGTTACCAGCAGAAAAGTTGCTGTACCGCACTGTTTTTGGCTTAAAAATTAACTCCGCTCGAATGGTAACTGGGGAGTTACCACCACTTTTTCCCATCAAGTAATTTTTGCGTCGATGACGACGTGATCCACGCCTGGTGCATAGCGTTTGACGAACCGCTTGTTCAATATCTCGACCCTGCGCCCACCTGCGGCAGCCAAGATCCGCTCAACCGGTCGCTCGAAACGCATCCCGTGAGGTGCACTCTCATGGTAGTGGATCACCCCGCCGCTCGGCTTCAGCACCTGAATCGCGAGCGGGAGATACTTGTGAGTGATGTGCAGGATGCCCATTATCACGCGATCCGCCACGTCGCGCGGGGCCAACTTCTCACAATCACCCAACAAAGGTTCTACAACACTTCCAACCTTATTGAGCCTGATGTTTTCGCAGAGGTAGCCAAATGCCACGGGGTTGAGCTCGATAGAATAGACCTTGCGCGCCTCCGAGTGCTTCGCGACTGGTATGCTGAACTGCCCCACGCCCGCAAATATGTCGACTATGGTTTCACCGGGTCTCACCAGCTTCGCAATGCGGCCTCGCTCATAAAGGTTGCCCACAGAAAACATGACCTTTGAGACATCCAGCTTGAAAATGCATCCATGTTCTCTATGTGTGGTCTCCGTGATCCGTTCGCCAGCAATAATTCTAAGCTGCGGCATCCTGTAGCGACCCACCACCTCTCCCTTCAGCGCGACGGTCCGGATACCCTTGAGCTGTAATAGTGCCTGCCCAACCTCGGCAGACTTGTGTTTCAGCTGTGGCGGTAAGCTCAGGATTGCAACATGACCTATTCGATCAAAGCCCTTCGGTAAAAGCTCAAGTTCCTCATGAGTCAGCACATCTTGAAGGGCGGCCAGCAGGTAACCCATCCCACCGCCCCTAGGTCTTAGGTCTAGGTTTAGCGACTCCTACTACCTCCAAAAACTTTCGCCCTATCGCCTGATCTATTGCTCCCCTCAGGGTTTTCTTGTCCGCGGCCTTTCCAAAAGCTTTGAGTGGGATGCAAGCTCCAGCCATCGTCGAGTGTCCTCCAGCCGAGCCTATGTCACCAAACGCGGTTTTCAGGACCTGGCCGAGATGTATCCTAATATCATTAGTGCGGGCCGAGACGTAGACGGCGTCCTCGACTATTCCATAGATCAGGACCGTCAACACCCCCTCTCGATTGAGCAGAAAGTCGGCGGCTTGGGGCATGGCATCTCGATCCTTTATGAAGCCAACATTTGTGTAGAGGTAGCCCCCCTTGAGCTTGCTGCCCCGGATCGCTCGCGACAGCACATCAAGGGTGTCTGGGGAAATGGCCGGCGACCTCAGCCTCCCCAGAAGTTCCTTGTCCAAAATTGGCAGAAGCTCCTCGAACGTGGCAAAGTCAAGCTCGGTCGCCTCCCTTGTAAAGCTCATTGTATCAGTAAGAATTCCCAAAGCTAAAGCAGTGGCGATCGGCCTGTCCAGCTCGATGCCCGAGTACTTGAGGTAGTTGGCCAAAATTGTGGATGCTGCGCCTACTACAGAAATGTCCTGATATCTCGCCCTCACCTCCCCGGACGGGACTGAATGGTGATCGATGACGATAGTTGGCTCGATTTCTTTTGGAAGAGCGCAATTGGCATTGGTGGCGACATCGACCAGAGCGAACGAATCGTAACTTTCGAAATTCACCTTGTCCCTCTCCGCGTGGAGGAGTTCAATATTCAGGAGATTGACTAGGGCGCGATTTTGCTGATGTCCTATCTGCCCATCGTATATGATATCTGCGTTAATCCCGACCGCCTTCACGTAACGCTGGAGCGCCAAGCCACTAGCGATTCCGTCGGGGTCTGGGTTGGTCTGGAGCAGTATCGCCATCTTACCCCTAAGCTCCCCAATCAGCGCCTTGAGCTTCTTCTCCCTCACCATCATCCTGAGTTCGTTAACCCTCTGGAGGGTGAAATTTGCAACGGTCTCAGATGACGGGAGGGCCTCTGTGGCGCCCAGCCTCTTGGCCTCGGGCACCTCCTTCTCGTCCGAAACGCTCACTAAAATAACTGGGTCTATCCTCAATTCGACCTTCAACTGGTTGACCGCGCCGAGTGCCCGCTCAATCGCCTGGAAGTTTGATGTCAAAATCATGATGACCTCCGCACGGTCTATCTCCGCTTGCCTCAGAACCTCCTGGCGGGAAAAGTCTCCAACAATTGCATTGAAGCCAAGGCCCTTCAGCTGATCGACCTTCTCAGAATTTTGATCCACCACGACCAGCTCGACGCCCCTATCCTTGAGCTCGCTGGCCAGTACAAAGCCAACGTCGCCGCACCCGAGCAATAGATACATCAGTTCACCGCGGATATTTTATCAATGATGGTCTAATATATTATCGTGAAGGGGGTGAGATAAATGGAAAAATTGATTGTTGCCGAAATCGTAGTCATGCCCATTGGAACGACAAAAACTGGGCTCAGCGATTACATAGCGAAGGCTGTAGATGAAGTCAAGAAAGCTGGGGTGAAATATCAGCTTCACCCAATGGGTACGGTGTTCGAGGCACCTGAATTGGAAACTGCATTTAAGATCACGAAAGCGTGCCACCAGGCAGTTATCAAAGCAGGCGCGAAGCGCGTGCTCACGACGCTGCGTTTGGACGAGCGCCTCGACCAGCCACGAACCATGGAGGAGCGGGTTGATAGGGTAATGGCGAAGGTCAAGTAGTCGAATAGGCTGACTAAAATATAGCAAAAAATGAAAAAGAAAGCGGCTCAAGGTTAAAATATTTTTTACTAATAATGACCACAGTTTACTACAACGATTATCTCAGTACAATTATAACTACAGCAATTATCACTATCACCACTACGGCAACTCCCACGTACAACAACATGGAAGTTCCACCGCCACCACCTGTCGCGGTTGCCGTGCACGTGGCGCTATTATCGTAGCCAGTGCCGGCCGCCTTTATGGTCATCGTCGTCGAGTCGCCGTTAGCCGCGGTGTTAGGAATGGTGATGCTGAGCCTTATGCCAGTTCTTGAAGCATTTTCTGCCAATGTGGTCGATGTGATCGATAGGGTCGGACCCCAGCCTTTTGTGTCCGTGGCGGTCAAAGCGAACGTGTCTGTGCTTGAGCCCGTGTTCGTGACTGTTACCGTAAAGTCGAGCTTCCCATTCCCAGAATTTGACGTGGGTGATATCGAGACTTGCACTCCTTTTTCAGTAACCCCGCCAACGATAGCCACGCAGCTCGCGCTGTTGCTCACCGTAACATCAGCCTGACAGGTCGCGGTGACGGTAATGCTGTCGCTCGTAGAATTTATCGCAGTCCCAGGAATGGTGACGCTGAGGGTGACAGTATCGGACGCGTCGGGCGAAAGAGGCCCAACCGAGGTCTTAGAGAGACTCTTGGTCCAGCCAGCGTTATCTGTGCTTGCGAGTGTATAGGTGTCAGTATATCCGACACCAGTGTTCTTGACCGTGACTGTGTAAGTCAGCACCACCCCGTTAGACCCGCTCTGCGAGCTCGGCGATATCGATACGGACACTCCGTGTTGATTTTCCCGATTTTCTGTGTAATCTATGCTGAGTAGCGGGTGCACGCGGTTTTCGTATGGCCATTCCTTTGACTCGAAACCACGGTTATTGCTTTCCCCAAGGGTGTCCGGTGGAGTCAGCACCAAGCTCACAAGCTTGTCCCCCGCGAACTCATTCTTGACGAACGAGGTAACATCCCAAGAATACGAGGGCGGCGCATTAGTTTCTCCAATGCCCACAGATTCCGTGTCAAGAGCGGCTCCCGGTGCAGGTTTATTGTTCCATGTTATACTTAACTCGCTCCAAGAGTCGTCAGCGACCCTACTGCAGGTCGTTTCAATTGCCGGGCCGTATGGGTAATAGCAGAAGAGGTAAAGTCGTGCGTTAGTGATATTCGCGCCATCTGGGATTTCCCCGAGAAGATCGAACTTAAGGTATATGTATTGCCAGTACTGATTATAGCGGCCGACGTTCAGATGGGTTAAGTCACCGTAGTTGGCAGTGTTGTCCTGATCACTAACGTAAGTATCATCGACGGGTCCAACTCCCTTGCCCGCGTGCGCCACACAAACGAAGTTATCCTTTACATCTGCATTATCGCTCTTAACCGCTGTCACGACTAATGTATCCTCGGTACCTAAGTTTTCTCCATTTGGTATTGTAATGCTCAGTGTTGCCTCCTTGTTGTTCTCGTTTACTTTAACAAACAGCGAGGTTGGTGAAATAGTTGGACTCCAGCCAGCGTTGTCGGTTACAGTTAAATTGTATGTTGAATCCACGGCGCCCGGATTATATGGATTGAATACTTTGACACTATATTGGATCGTCTCGCCGGGCATGCCCGCTTGAAAATCAGGTACTACCTTCACACCCACACCCGGGACCATTGGAGCCATGGTACATACGCTGTACACGCCGATTTTTGTATCTCCCCCGGTCGCTGATTGATAACTGGTCCCGATAGGTGTGGTGACATTTACATCGACTATTGGATTGTATGTTGCCCCACCCCAAGGATTATCATCAGACATCTGGTCATCTTGGAAGCCCATGGTAAAGCCTAGGGCGAGGAGAATCTTGTTCTGAACATTAGGGAAATCGTGACCTCCGAAATCGGATCCATCCATGATGAGACAGCCACCCCCACCCTGAACGAATCCCACAATGGCTTGAACGCTTGAATTATCCAGGAGATCCGGGTCTCCACCATTGGAACCAAGCTGAAGCTGGGGAATGACTACGATGTCGTATGGTGCCAGCAGGCTTGAGGTGATAGGTGTAGTGGCGTTGCCCGTGACCGTGTACCCTAGATTATCGAGCGCGGAGACTAGCTCCGAGCATTGGGTTGTGTCGTTGTAGACCCCATAGCCCTGGAACCAGAGCACTTTCGTTGCCCCAGACTTCATCCACTGGAATGCCGCGTCAAGGAGCTTGTCGAGGTGCGGATATGGATTGGTCGTGCCATCCCACCTGGTGTTACGACACGTCGGAGCGATACCCGCAGCCACAGCCCCACCAGTGCCGACCCTTTGCGCCACCATGATCGGCGGCAGGCTTCCTTTTTCGTAAGATTTCCATGGAGGGTTCCCCACTTGATTTATGTTGTACGCGGTAGCTGCACCCCGCAGGATGTTGTCATATGTTGCTTGAGCTTCAGCCGTACCCATCAAGGCTAATAGTGGCGCCAGCAACGAAGCTAACACCAAAGTCGACATCAACGCAGCTTTGAAACTTTTAATACTCACTTTCTGTCTCCTCTTCGGTAATTCAAGACTGGATAGAAGGTGGCAATATATAAATGTTTAGGGGTGTGATTCCATACTGTATTAATTATCAACATATAATGTGGCTCTATATTTATTTTATAAAGGTGGGTGCCGCTCTCTAAGTATGTTAATCGCGTTTGTTTCGTTAACGGTTATTTAAGAAGACCCTAACCGAAAGGCAAAGGTGGGCTATAAAATCAACATAACCGCATTTCTCGAATAGTGTTACGCAGTCAACCTGCAACTGCAGAAATAGCTTAATCCTTCAACGCCTATTTAATTTCGTACACCTATATGTTTTCTGATTTGTCCTGTTGCAAACTCTTGTGTAAAAGTGAAGAATTTTCAATCCTAGCGAGGGCAAATGAAACGCCGATGCGAGTGGTGGAACCTAAGTAGACGATTTAAGGGAAATTGCCCCTGTCTTGAGCAACACTGCGACCGCAATTATCACTATTGCCACCACCCCAACTACGAGGAATAGTAAAATAGGAGGTCTTGAAGGTCCAACGGGTGCGCTCGCTTTCGCTATACACGATGCGCTGTTCTTAACGGTTGAATCAGCCTGAGAGATCGCAGTAACAGTTATCTGCGTCGTATCGCCCTCGATTGCACCGCTCGGCACGGTGACGCTCACCGTCACTGTAGTGTTACCGCCTGCTAAAATCGTCACTTTGTTCTCATCGAGCGATGCTCCCCAGCTGGCATCGTCTTTGACCGTTAGCACGTATGTGTCCTCGACATTGCCGGTGTTCTTGACTGTTGCAGTGAAGGCGAGGGTCATACCCGGCGATCCACTGTTCTCCTCTGGTGAGATCGATACTTTCACACCGAGGCCTGATATACTTACGACGGTGGCTATGCAGCTCGCTCTGTTGAACTTGTTATCTGTCCGCGAAGTCGCTTTTACAATTATGTTATCCCTGGTGCTGTTTTCAGCGTTATCGGGTATGCTGACCGTTAATGTCGCCCTTCGATTCTCACCAGCTGGAACTGTAAGCAACGTATTATCTAGCTTGAGCGCCCAACCAGAGTTGTCCGAGTTCTCTAGTGCGTAATTGTCCGTGGCGCCTCCGATGTTTTTGACTGTAACGATGAAGATTACGTTTTCACCTGGTGCGCCTATGTTTTCTCCAGGCGAGATCGAGATTAGTATGTTTTCTCCAGTAGCGCGTGCTATGCATGTGTCATCACCGCTAGCTTGCGTAGAGATAGCCCTAACGCGTATGTTGTCACCAGCCAATGGTTTGGCGGTCAGAGGGATGGTAACGGTCAACTTGGCCGTATTTTCTCCTAACGCAGCCAGTGATACTCTCGTGGGCACGATGCTGGGGAACCAGTGAGCATTATCGGTGATTAGCAAATCGTAGTTGTCCGCATATTTGCCAATATTTGTGACCGTGACGGTGAATCCTACGTTTTCCCCAGGTATGCCTCTGCTCTCCTCGGGCAGGATTCCGACCCTCACCCCCCAGTTCTCGAGGGCCACGCCCACTGTGCAACTGGTGGTATCCCCAACACTCGAGTCGCCTTGCGAGGTGGCTGTGATAGTTAGCACGTCGTCGTCGAACAGCTGCGCGTCCTCGGGGATCGAAACCAGGAGGGTAATAATGGTATTCTCACCACCTGCTAAGGGGCCGACCGAACTTGGGAGACTCAAGACCCAGTTCTTCGTCTTCTCAACTGTGAGGGCGTAGTTGTCCGCATATTTGCCCCAGTTCTTGACATTTACGGTGAAGCTAACGTTTTCCCCTGGTACACCAAAGTTTTCTCCGGGCAAAGCAAACACCTCGACATCCCGGTTATCGGCTGCCCATGCCGTGCAGCTAACACTTCTGCTCACCGTGTTATCATATTGTGAGGTCGCGGTGACTGTCACAAGATCTCCTGTACGTGGCGTTGCACCCACCGGAATTGCGACCCTGAGCGTAGTTACGGCACCATTATTCGACGGAATCTCGAGTAGATTATCGTCAAGCTTCAATGACCAGCCTCGATTGTCCCCCACAGTTAAGATGTAGTTGTCCTCGCCTAACGTGTTAGCTAATGTAATCAGGAAGCCTACATTCTCGCCCGGAGATCCATTGTTCTCCTTGGGAATTATCTCCGCGAAGATGCCTGCGGGCGCAGCGGGGGCCATTGAGCATATGTCATATAGTATTAAGTTGTCCTTCCCGGTCGCGTTCTCGTATGCGCTCCCAATCCAAGTCGTTGTGTTAACTTTAACTGGTACGGTTCCAGAAGTCCAGCCTATATCGTATATTGTGTCATTTTGGAAGTCCATAGTAAGGTTAAGCCCCATAAGGATCTTGTTCTGGACTAGGTTATAGTTATAACCCCAAAGTGGATTATAGTCGGCACCTTCCATGATGAGAAAGCCCCCGCCACCTTGAACGAAGCTATTGATTGTTTGAACCTCCGCATCTGATATCTTGCTTGAGTCCCCGCCTGTGCCTGCAGCGCCCTCTTCCATTTGAGGTATGATTAGGATATCGTACGGTGCCAGAAGGTCCGGGGTTATAGGTTGCGTGGTGGTACCGTCAATCGTATACCCAAAGTTTTCGACGAGGTCCGCGACTAAGTCCGAGCACCGCGCCCTAGTGTTGTAAACACTATGCCCCTCGTACCAAAGCAAATTCTTCGCACTTGACTTCATCCACTGGAACGCTTTGTCAAGTAGCACATCCCACTCACCTCGTATCCATCTATTATTGCGGCATGTGGCCGAGCAGCCAGTAACCACCCCACCGGAACCGACCCTCTGAACCACCATTATCGGGGGGTATTGGGAGCCTTGTGAGGGACCATACCATACCCAAGGCGGACCGTCTGTGTCACTTATGTTATAAGCCGTGTAAGACCCATGCACGACACTTTCTGTAATAGGCATTGCAGCCGTAACAGTGGCTGAAGCCGAAGCATATGTACCAGAAGCTGTTACATAAATCGAATCTCCGCCACTACAAATTAGGACATTTAGTGTAGTTGTGCGGTTCTCGCCTGACGGGACGCTCTCAAAAAAGTTGTCATCAAACCACATGGTCCAACCGAACTCATCGGTTGTTACGAGTGCATAGTTATCGATATTCTCGCTCGTGTTACAGAAAGTCACGGTGTAGGTGATTGTTTTGCCAATGTCGCCGATCTGCGAGTGAGGAAAGACGTCAATGCCTGCGCGAGCTATGCAACTGGCACTGTTATCATATGTGTTATCTGCTTGCGAGGTAGCAGTTATGGTGATGTTATCCCAGGTGCCCAGGGATGTGTTATCTGGGATGGTGACGGTAAGTGTCACTGTGTGGTTCTCTCCTGATGAAATCATGATCGTGTTTTCAAGTTCTAGATTCCAGTCTTTGGTGTAGGCTTTCTTGAGCGTGTAAGTGTCAAGCCCCCCACTGGTGTTCTTGACCGTAACTTGGTAGTTTAAGGTCCCTCCTAATGAGCCGTTGTTCTCACTCGGTGAGATAGAAATCTCGACACCTGGTGGGATGGCACGGGCCGCGCAATTATCACTGTTCAAAAATGTGGTATCGGCCTGAGAAATGGCCTCCACCCAGATATTATCCCAGACATTGTACGGAGCATTCTGGGGAATGGTGACGGTCAGGATAACGTTCTCAGAACCACCAGCTGGAACCGTGACCCTATTGTTGATCGATAGGGTCCAGCCCAGGGTATCCCAGTCTTGGAGCATGTAAGTATCCTGAGAAAATGTCGTCGGGTTAGTGATCATAACAGTATACCTGAGCGTACCACCACGCAGGTTCTCCTGATTATCAGGCGAGATAGAGACCCCCGGGTTCCCTACAGGCGGGAGAGCACGGGCCGCGCAATTATCACTGTTCTCATACGTATTGTCGGCTTGGGAGGTGACCCTCACCCGAATATTATCCC
>Ga0315280_10010182_pt1 | contig 11851 bp, 12 predicted proteins | sample YL17G06_40_MG_FD_203697 | JGI IMG/M metagenome (GOLD analysis project Ga0315280, IMG submission 203697) | Sediment microbial communities from Yellowstone Lake, YNP, Wyoming, USA - YL17G06_40 | ecosystem: Environmental > Aquatic > Freshwater > Lake > Sediment | place: USA: Wyoming | collected... | reverse complement strand
ATGCCGCTCATGCGCGAGTACCTGCACTACGACTGGCACTGGGACTGGCTCACCGGCAACGGCGACATGGGAAACATGGGCATCCATTATATGGATGGCTGCCGCATGGCGGTCGGGCAGGACCGCCTGCCGGGGCACGTCATCAGCATCGGCGGGAGGTTCGGCTACGTCGATGACGGGCAGACGCCCAACACGCAGATCGTCTACTTCGATTACGAGCCGGCGCCGGTCCTCTTCGAGGTGCGCGGCCTGCCGAAGGACAAGTCGCTGCTCAAGAATTCGTGGGACGCCAAGGCGATGGACTCCCACAACGGCATGCAGATCGGCGTCGTGGTCCATTGCGAGAACGGCTACGTGGCCGGCAACAAGGCGTTCGACACCGGCGGCAAACTCCTCCAGCAGTTCAAGCCGACGACGCCCGACATGAACTCCAACTTCATCGAGGCCGTGCGCAGCCGCAAGGCCGGCGACCTCGTGGGCGACATCCTCCAGGGGCACCTTTCGGCGGCGCTCGTCCACATGGGGAACATCTCGTACCGCCTCGGCAAAGCGACGCCGAGCGGCGAGATCGCCGAGAAGATCCACGGCCGCAAGGAACTGGCCGCCTCGTTCGAGCGGTTCCAGGCCCACCTCGCCGCCAACGGGATCGACCTTGCGAAGACGCCCGCGGCGCTCGGGCCCCTGCTGACGATGGACTCCGACGCCGAGCGGTTCACGGGCGAGTTCAGCGCGGAGGCGAACAAACTTGTCTCGCGGGAATATCGAGCGCCGTTCGTCGTACCAGAAGCCGTCTGAGAGGCCGTAACGGCCTTAACCGCAAAGAGCGCAAAGAACGCAGAGAAAAACAGATTGAATCTGTTTTGAAAAAAAGACAAGATGTTCTTTGCGCTCTCTGCGCTCTTTGCGGTTAAAGCCTCTTTGGAGCATGCACAGCATACTGCAATGAAAGGATGGATGTAATGACATTCCACGACACACGCACTTCGCGCCGCACATTTCTTGCCGGCGCCGTCGGTGCAACCCTCGGCGCCTGCGCCCTGCACGCGATAGGCACGCGGCCGGCGAGCGCGGCCGAGGCCCGGCCCGGCAAGCCGAACCTGCGTTTCGGCCTCGCCACGTACCAGTGGGGCATGGACTGGGACATCCCGACCCTCATCGCCAACTGCACCAAGGCGAAGGTCTTCGGCATTGAGCCCCGGACCAGTTCAAAGTACGCCCATGGCATCGAACTTGAACTGAGCGCCGAGAAGCGGAGCGAGATCAAGAAGCGGTTCGCCGACAGCCCGGTCGCCGTCGTCAGCATCGCCTGCGGCGAGCGCATGGACTGGCCCGAACCGGAGAAACTGAAGGCCGCCATCGAGGCGTCGAAGGCTTACCTGAAACTCAGCCGCGACGTCGGCTCCCGCACGATCCGCATCTTCCCCAACCAGTTTCAGCCGAACGTGCCGCACGAGAAAACCATCGAGCAGATCGCCAAGGCCGCCAGCGAGGTCGGCGCCTATGCGGCGGAACTCGGCCAGGAAGTCTCGCTGGAGGCCCACGGCCCGGCCGGTGAACTGCCCACCATGCGGGCCATCATGGACCAGGTCACACAGAAGTCGGTCCGCGTGCGCCTGAACTGCGACAACCGCGACATGCTCGGCAAGGGGTTCGAGGAGAATTTTAACCTCGTGAAGGACTACCTCTCGCGGATCATCCACCTGCACGGCCTGAAGGACGCAAAGTTCCCCTACCCGCAACTCGTCAGCCTGCTCGTGAAGGCGAACTGGGACGGCTGGGCACTGATGGAGAACAGCGACAAAGTGCCCGACCGCGTGGCGGCCCTGACCGAGCAGCGCGAGATCTGGGAGGCGCTGGTCGAGAAGGCCCTCAAGGCCGGCGGGTGATGTCTAGCCCGAGCCATTGCGCGCCGGGTGGCATGGTCACGCTGTTGCGTGACCATGTTCTCGCCCGCGGCCATGTGCATGGTCACGCAACAGCGTGACCATGCCACCCAGTTACGCGCAGTCCTGAACGCCCTACTTCTTCCGTGCCAGCACCGTCATGCTGGCCGCTACATTCTGAAGCATCGCGCCCACTTCGGCCGTGATCGGGTCGCCGCGCACCTGCTTGGCGGAATACGTGCGGTCGCTGAGGACCTCCACCTCCGCGAAGCCCGCGTCGCGAATGGCGCCCAGGTACTCCTCTCGCAGAAGGGCGCCCGAGATGCAACTCGTGTAGAGGTCGCTGTCGCCCTTCGCCCGCTCCGGCAACGGCCGGTTCAGGACGATGTCGCTGACGACCATCTTGCCGCCGGCCTTGAGAACGCGGAACACCTCGCGGAAGACCCGCGGCTTGTCGGTCGCGAGGTTGATCACACAATTGGAGATTACTACGTCCACCGTGGCGTCTTCCACCGGCAGGCTTTCGATCTCGCCTTCGCGGAACTCCACGTTCGCCAGGCCGGTCGCGGCGAAGAACTTGACGGCGTTCTTGCGGGCCAGCGCCAGCATCTCGGGCGTCATGTCGACGCCGATCGCGCGGCCGCCCTCACCCACCTTCTCGGCCGCCAGGAACACGTCCTTGCCGGCGCCGCTGCCCAGGTCCAGGACCACGTCGCCCTTTTCGAGGTGCGAAAACGCCACCGGGTTGCCGCACGAGAGGCCCAACTCCGCCTCCGGAACCGGGTGGTCGGGCACGACGTAGGGCAGACCGTCACCGCAGCCGCACTTTGTCTCGCAGCAGGACGCCTGCTTCTTGGCCACGTCGGCGTAAGCCTTCTGAACGAGTTTGTGCGTGCTCTCTTTGTCGCTCACCGTATTCTCCCTCAGCGAAATCCGTTACCGACCGCCGCCTTTGCCGGCGGCGCCGCCGCCTGCGCATCCGCCAACGGCCGCCATCTCGGCCGCATCGCCGGCGAACCATTTCGTCTTCAGCCACAGGCTCACGTTCACCAACCCGATCAGTACCGGCACCTCCACCAGCGGGCCGATGACCGCCGCGAACGCCGCGCCGTGGTTGATGCCAAACACGCCCACCGCCACCGCAATGGCCAACTCGAAGTTGTTGCTCGCCGCCGTAAAGGAGAGCGTGGCCGACTTGGCGTAGCCTGCGCCCACCTTGCGGCCCATCCAGAAACTCGCCAGGAACATCACCACGAAGTAGATCAGCAGCGGAATGGCGATCCGCACCACATCCAGCGGCTTATCAATGATCTTCTGACCCTGCATGGAAAACATGACGACGATGGTGAACAGCAGGGCAATCAGCGTGATCGGTGAGATCTTGGGAATGAACTTGCCGTGATACCACTGCTTGCCCTTGGCCTTCACGAGGACCAGCCGCGTCAGCATCCCCGCGATGAACGGGATGCCCAGATAGATGAACACGCTCTCGGCAATCTGGCCGATGGTGATGTTCACCACGGCGCCGCTCATACCCAGCATCGGCGGCAGCACGGTGATGAACAGCCAGGCGTACACGCTGTAGAAGAGCACCTGGAAGATCGAGTTGAACGCGACGAGGCCGGCCGCGTATTCGGTGTCGCCGCGGGCCAGATCGTTCCAGACGATGACCATCGCGATGCACCGCGCGAGGCCGATCATGATGAGGCCGATCATGAACTCCGGTTGCCCGCTCAGGAACGCCACCGCCAGCAGGAACATCAGGATCGGGCCGATGACCCAGTTCTGCACGAGCGAGAGGCCCAGCACCTTGTAGTTGCGGAACACGTCGCCCAGTTCCTCGTACTTCACCTTCGCCAGCGGCGGATACATCATCAAAATGAGGCCGAGGGCGATCGGGATGCTCGTTTGCGAGCCTTCCGGCCGCAGCGACCCGATCCAGTCGCCCACGGACGGGGCGAAGTAACCCAGGAACACGCCCACGCCCATCGCCAGGAATATCCAGAGCGTGAGGTATCGGTCCAGGAAAGACAGTTTCTTGACAAGGCTCTCGCTCATTGCCGTTCACTCCTTGCCCGGGTTCGTCAGGGATTCAGGCAACGTCAGAACGAACGCCTTGATCTCGTCCCTGACGCGCCGATAGTGCGCCAGCGCCTCTTCCTCGGTCTTCGCGTCCTTCGCCAGGCGCGGCGGGTCCTCGAAACTCTTATGCGCCACCTTCGTGCGGCCGGTAAACACCGGACACGATTCGCGGGCGTTGTCGCACACCGTGACGACGTAATCGAGCGGCACGTCCTTGAGTTCGTCCACATGTTTCGAGCGGTGGCCGGAGATGTCCACGCCCGCCTCGGCCATCACGCGGACCGCCCGCGGATTCAGTCCGTGCGTTTCGATGCCCGCAGAGTAAGCCTCGATCGCGTCGCCCTTCAGGTGCCGCGCCCAACCCTCGGCCATCTGGCTGCGGCAGGAATTGCCCGTGCACAGGAACAGGATTTTCAGAGGCTTCTCCATGATCAGTCCTTATAGCACTCGCAAAGGTCTTCCTTCGCCATGCGGCAGACCTTGGCCAGACGCTTGGCGTCCTGGAGGACCTGCGGATCAGCGGCGAGGCACTTCTCCACCCACCGGATCGCCTCGCGGACACACGGCGACGCGCCCCGCTCGGCCAGGCAGTAGTAGATCCAGCGGCCTTCCTTGCGCGATTCAACCAGGCCGGCCTGATGCAGGACGGCCATGTGCTTCGAGACCGTCGAGGGCGCAAGGCCCAGCATCTCGATGATCTGGCAGACGCACAGTTCGCCGCCGCGCAGGAACAGGAGCGTCCGCACGCGGTTTTCATCCGCCAGCGCCTTGGCGACGGACATGAATTCTTTCATGGCTCGCTCCTATACTTCGCCGCACAACGAAGTATCATAGCAGCCTCCTCGTCGGTGTCAAGAATCGATTTTGTTGCGCACGTGATCTTGAAGAACCCTGTCATCATGGCGTTTTTCTTACACACCATCCGGAGACCGGCGGCCGCCAGGAGCGGCCCGAGCCTGCGGTCCAGCCGCGTGCCGAAAAACGCGGCAACAGGATTCATGATGCGGTTGAACAGCGGGGGCTTGCCTTCGTCGGGCACGAACTTGTCCAGGATGACCGCCCGGCCGCCCGTTCGCAGCACCCGCCCCACTTCCTTGGCACACCGAAGGGGCTCCGGGATCACCGAAAGGATCAAGTGCAGGATCACCACGTCGAAGGCCCCGTCGGGGAACGCCATAGCCCGGCCGTCCATCACGCGGGCGTCCACCGCCAAGCCCAACCTTTGCGCCCGACGGCGCAGGCGCAGAAGCATGGCCGGGGTGATGTCAATCGCCGTGACCCGGGCTCCGCGTGGGATGAAGTCCAGGTCCAATCCCGTCCCTGCCCCAACGAGGAGCACCCGCTCGCCCGGCTCAATCCCGGCGGATTCGACGGACCGGCGCCGCCTCTTCCGGAACCCTCGCGTCAGGACGTTGTAGACAGGCGCCCAGAGCGTGTAGACGATGCGGTGCCAGATGTTGGTGTCGAAGATTCTCATATTCGCTTGCCCAAGAGTGAGGGACGGCAATCGCCGCACCCGGCGCTGTTGCGGCCCCAGCCTGCGGCCCCCCTATTCAAAACGTAACTAGAAAATAGAACCCCGCAATGACGAGAACCCCTCCCGCGACCCATCGGATCGCGGCGTCGGCGCCCTTGGCCGCAAGGCTGATTTTGCTCAATGAAACGCCCAGCAGGACGGCTCCCAGCGGCAGGCTGAAACCGATGGCGAACATGGCCAGCATGAGCGCCGCCCAGATGACTTCCCCTTGAAGGATGGCCGCTCCAATCACGATAAAGATGCCGGGATTGCACGGGAGGGAACTGGCGGCGACGATCCCGCCAAGGATGAGGCCGGCCAATACCGCTCCGGTTCTGCCAAGCCGATTCCCAACGCTCTCGAACTTGCCCAAGGATAACTTGAAGGGCAGGAGTTTCAAAGCAGCCAGGCCAAGAAACACCGCCACGACGCCGGCGAAGACCTTCCAGTAGCGGCCCAGGCTGTTCTGGGCCACTTGCCCGACAAACCCGGCGATCCCGCCGATGATCATCAGCGAGACAATCGTTCCCAGGGTGAAGAACAGCGCCTTCTTTACAGCCGCCTTCCGAGTGTCATTCGCCTGCGCGCCGGAATAGCCGACCAGTATCCCCAAGGCCGGGAGCGTGCAACAGGCGCTGGTGGCGGCGCTCACCACGCCAAGGACCAGAGCGAACACAAGCCCCAAGGGCTGCGAGGCGACTTCCTGGAGAATGTCGGTGACATACTTAAGCATGAGCGTCCTTTCCTAGTTGCAGCCTCCGCTGCCGCAGCCTCCGGCCCCGCAACCTCCGGCACTTGATACTGCCACAAACGCCTGCAACAGTTTCGCCTCGGTCACTTCGCCTGAGACCGCCGCCATGCCTTTGCCCTTGCAGGCGACCAGAATGGCGGGCGCCTGGACCTGAGCGGAAATCCCGGAGTAATCGGGCGAACGGGTGGGCAGGATATACAATCCGAGCGTGATATTGCTGGACTTCAAGGTCCGTTGCACGGCAAGCATGGCGGCGTTCGTCTTATCGTCGGCCCGGTCGTTCTTCGGGGCCGGAATGAAGACGAAAACGGCATCTTGGCTTACGGCAACCTTGTTCAGATCGCTGAGCGATTCCAGGTATTCGCCGACCTTCTGACCGGCCTTCGCCGCATCCGGCGTCGCGGCAGCCGAGGGGTGAGTTGCGGCTTCGGGCACGGTGCTTGGCGCCGGCTCCGCGAACGCAAAGGCCGCACCGCCCTTGGCGGCGGCGTTGCCCGCGGCGTTGTCCTTGGCAGCCACAGCCTTGTAGATAAAGATGCTGGCGACCGCCAACAGCACGAGCACACTGACGGCTATCTTCATGTTCTTGCCGCCCGAAGGCGTTCCGCAGGCGCATCCAGGCCCGCAGACGGCCTTATCGTTCGCCGGTTCCACGGGAGATGACGCCGCCCCTTTGCCTTCAATCCAAGAAAGATTCATAAGATCGCTCCTTGTAGGATAGGCCCCCTTGCTGACAATCGTGCCGTTCACGACAATCAGCGGCAGACAATCGTTGCCCTCGTTTTTCAAGGCTTCTCTTACAGCCTGCCGCTGCGCGAAAGCGGCGGGATGCGAGGAAAGGTTGTATCGTTCTACCTCGACCCCTTGCTGCCTCAGCCAATCCAGGTCGCCGGAAAACCCCGCCAATTTCGGATTGACCTCCAGGCCGCAGGCGCCGCTCGGACAGCACATCGGCGGATCGTACACTTGCAGTTTGGTCGGGTTCATCTTGCTATCCTTGTGTTTTCAATGTTGCTTCGCATGCCATCCATCGTTTACCAGTTGCCGCAGGGCCTCTGCTCCAACGGGCTCGTTGGCCATCCACGGGACTATCGCCGCCACGTCCGCGTGCTCTTGCACGACTTCACGGACGTACCTGCGCTGCTGCGCCTTCTTGGCCGCCAGAACAGGGTCGGTCAGTTGCAGCGGCACGAGGGCCTGATTGATGACCCAGCCAAAAGGCTTGATGCGCGCGCGTGCCAAGTCCTTCTGTAGTTGTGCCGCCTCATGCACGGGAGTCGCTTCGGCCAAGGTGACAATCAGAATCTTGGTGAATTCGGGGTCACGCAGGCGGGGCAGAAGCTGGCGCACCGACTCAGGCAGGCTGCTCATCGTGTGGGACACCTGCCGGTGGTACGCCTCGGTGGCATCGAGCAGCAGCAGCGTGTGGCCGGTGGGCGCGGTGTCCAGCACGACGAAACCATCCTTGCCCTCATCCACCTTGCGGGCGAAGGCGCGAAATACCGCGATCTCTTCCGTACAAGGTGAGCGCAGGTCCTCTTCCAGGAGCTTTCTGCCCTGCTCGTCCAGCGTCGGCGCGGTGTTTGCCAGGACCTCCTTCCGGTAGCTCTCCGTCTCGGCTTCGGGGTCGATGCGGCTGACCTGAAGGTTCGGCACTGTCTTGGACAGAGACGTATCCACGTGCGCGGCCGGGTCGGTGGTGCTCAGATGAACGTGGCAGCCGCGACCGGCCAATGCGACGGCGATGGCAGACGCGATGGTTGTCTTGCCGACGCCGCCCTTGCCCATCGTCATCACCACGCCGTGACCTTGCCGGGCCAAGACTGGGATCAGCTCCGCCAGCGCGGGGGGAAGCTGCTCGTCGCCACCGATAGCCTCGGCCGCCGGGTGAAACGCCGCTTTCGGGTCCGCGAACGCTCGCAAGGACGTAATGCCGACCAGGCCGAACGGCTGGAGTGGAACTTCGGTGCGCCTCAGCGACGCCAGTCCCGCCGGAATCTGGGCCAACGCCGATTGCCCGCGGCGTTCCATCGCCAGGGCAACGGCATCCTCGCCGTTGTGCGCCTTGAACAAACCATTGATAACGACATGCTGATTGGTGACGCCCAAAGCCGCCAATTCTCCGCGCGTCCGGTCGGCTTCCGCCAGGCTTGAACGCTCCGGGCGGCTGACCAGAACAACCGTGGTCACGCGGGCATCCGAAAGCGCTTCGACGGTTGCGGCATATAGCTCTCGCTGGGCTTGCAGGCCCGCGAGCGGCCCAAGACAGGAAGCGCCGCTGGTATTGGAGTCCAGGAAGCCACCCCACGCCGAAGGCAACGACAGCAGCCGCAACGTGTGCCCGGTCGGAGCGGTATCAAAGATTACGTGGTCAAATCCGGCCGTCGCCGCCCGGTCGCCCAGCAGTTTCGAGAACTCGTCGAAGGCGGCAATCTCCGTCGTGCAGGCGCCTGACAACTGCTCCTCAATACTGGCCACGGCAGCAGCCGGAAGCACGCCTCGGTACGGGCCGACCATGCGCTCGCGATAGTCACGAGCCGCCGCCTCCGGGTCGATGTTCAACGCCAGTAGCCCTTCAACAAGTGGAACGGGTGTCGGCTGCGAAGAAAGCTGCACCCCCAGCACCTCGTCGAGGTTTGAGGCCGGATCGGTGCTGACCAGCAGCACCCGTTTGCCCGCGTCGGCCAGTGCAATGGCCGTGGCGCAAGCCAGCGACGTTTTGCCGACGCCGCCTTTGCCGGTGAAGAACAGATGTCGCGTAGCCTTGTCCAAGAATGTCATGCATTACTCCTCGACCTGTACCCCCCCTTCGCCCAGCCCGCCGGCCGGGCGATTCTCCTAGCAGCACTTCGAGTCGGCCTTGCCCGGCGCGGGAGTGCAGCAGGATTGGCTCCGGACCTCCTCCTGCACGAGTCCGTTCAGAAAACGGTCGGCCAGATTCAGAATCGCCCGGGCCGGCACCTGCTTGACGGCGTTGCCGATGGCCACCGCCCGCGCCATGTCCTCATCACTTACGCCCAGCGAACGCGCCTTGTCGGCATGGTACTTCAGGCACGGCATGCAGTTGGCCGCAATGGCGGCGCCGATGCCGACCAGTTCCTCAACGGCCGCCGAGCACAACGACGGCGTTTCCTCAACCGCGATCCCCACAAGGGCGGCCAGTTCCTTTCGCGTCGGGTGCGTTCCACGGCTGACAACCCGCCCCTCCACAAGGACCAATGGCAGGCAGTCGTTCCCCTCCTCGGCCAGCGCTCGCTTCACGACCTCGTTTGCGACGAACGCCCCCGGCTGCTGGGCCATATTGAACCGAGCCACCTCCACACCTTGCGTGCTCAGCCATTCCAGGTCGGCGGCAAAACGCGGCAGAACCGGGTCCACCGACGGCCCGCATACGCCCGTCGAACAACACATGGGTGGGTCATAGACGGTTAGTTTCGCCATGCCTGATACCTCCTCTTGGCTCCCGGGGCCTTATACTACGTCACTTCGCCACACATCGAAGTAATTGTAGCGAGCGAAGCCGTCTCGTGTCAACCCCATAATCACGAAAATTTGCGAAAACCAGAGTGTGAAAACGGACGTCCCCGACAGTCACCCCCGTCCAGCGACCACATGCATGGCCTCAAGCAGGTCTGCCGGGACCGCGCGGTCGGCGAAACAGCCCCGATACCACAACCAGCAGCCCGATGCGGCCGTCGGCCGTCACGGTCGGGAAGTTGTCGTGGACCTGGTCGAACGTGAGGCGCCGCAGGAACTTCCCGTCGCGGTTGCAGCGGTACAGGTTGCCGACCTCGGTCCACCAGCAATCGACCGTCTGCACGCAGCGCGTGGAGTTGAAGATAATGTCGCCGTCGGGCAGGTACGCCCCCTCGTAGTCGGCCACGCCGAGGCCCTCGGTAATCTGGCGCACCCGGCGCGTGGCGAGGTCCATCTCGTACAGGTGGTAGTCGTCCTCGCGGTCGGACTTCTTCCACGAAAAGAGGACGCGCTTGGCGTCGTACGAGACGTCGGGGTCGCGGATGACGCCGTTGGGGTCGCCCAGCAGCACCTCGGTGCGAAAGTCCGAGCCGTCCCACGCGAGCAGGCACAGGGCCGCGCCCGGAACGAAGTGGCGTTCGGCCTGCGCATCGGACTGGCCCTCGGTGTACGCATAGTGCGACCCGCCCAACGTGTAGTGTTTCGTGTAGATGATTTGCGGGGCCTTCGCGATGACCGGCCGCAGGCGCTGCGTGCGCCGCGCGCGGCAGGCCTCGGCGTACAGCGCGAGCCACGCCGGATCGTCCACGGGCGCGTTGGCCTTTATGAGCGTATCGAGGCGGCCGGCAAAGGCGGCGCCGGCGTCGCCCAGTTCGGCCAGCACGGCGCCGATCATCTGCCGCTCGGGGGCGGCATCGCGGCCGGCATCGAAGTACCAGCCGAAGTCGCGATAAGAATCGAAGTTGTCCGCGGCCGCCACGCGACGCGGGTTGTCCTGCATAAACCACTCGGTCTCGGGGAAATCCTCCCAGAACCTGCGGCAGAGGTTCTCGAGGACGGCGCCCCGGTCCTGCGGCGGCGCGACCGTGCGGCTCTCGGCCTGGGCCTGCGCCATGTTGCGGCGTGTGGCGACCATGCTGGCCGCCCACGTCGGCTGGCGGGAATAGAACTCCGCCGCGCGGGCCTGCGCGGCAAACCCCGCGAGAACTGATGCAACCGCTATGAGCGAAAAACCCCTCATCCGTAATCAGCCTCTCTCTGAAAAGGTTATTTTACCCGCGCGAGTAACACGTCACTCACGAGGGTGGCATGGTCACGCTTTTGCGTGACCATGTGCCTCGAACGGCGACTGGCCCATCACTGCGACATGGTCACGCAAAAGCGTGACCATGCCACCCCCCTAAGACTGAAGCCGTACCCGCGCGGCCAAGCCGGCGTTACATCTCGGCCGCAGCGATCAGCCGCTTCGCGAGGACATGCGCGAGGACCAGCAGCGCATCGAGCGGCAGTTGCCGGTGGGCGCCGCGGTCCACGAGCATCTGCACCCGCGCGGGAAATTCCTCGTCGGTCTGCCAGAGGATAATCGTCATCGGCACGCGCGGCAGGGCCGCGAACTCGTAGGCCGCATCGCCCGCCGCAACCGGTTGGCCGCCGATCTTCTCCGACGCCCTGCAAAACGCCTCGACGCGGTCGCCGAAGGCCGTGGCCAGCCGCTCCGTCGGAAAGTCGTGCGGGCCGCGGAAGAAGAAGTCGCCCGACGGGATCGACCGCGGACTGACCCTCTCGCCGGCAGGCGGCTCGTCCTGCGCCGTCAGCAGGTACTGCACGCACACAAGCGGAGGCTCGTACCCGCCCGGGCCGCCGGGCACCTCGACGCGCTTCGCCGCCGGCAGAACGCGCACGACCTGGCCGCACAGCGGCACCACGTACGCCTGCCCTGCGGCATCGAACTCGACCGCCGCACGCCGAGCGACCGCCTCGGGCGTCTCCGCCTTCAGCCGCTGCCACAGCACATCCATCGGACCGGGTTTATCCGCCACGCTTGACTCCGCGTAGTGCGTCGCTTACGAGGGTGGCATGGCCACGCGCCGTTGCGTGACCATGTCGCAGTGACGGGCCAGGCGCCGTTTGAGGCACATGGTC
>Ga0315280_10010181_pt1 | contig 11854 bp, 13 predicted proteins | sample YL17G06_40_MG_FD_203697 | JGI IMG/M metagenome (GOLD analysis project Ga0315280, IMG submission 203697) | Sediment microbial communities from Yellowstone Lake, YNP, Wyoming, USA - YL17G06_40 | ecosystem: Environmental > Aquatic > Freshwater > Lake > Sediment | place: USA: Wyoming | collected... | reverse complement strand
GGCCGGACTTCGACGAGGACCAGTTCCGCAAGGCTATCATCGACTACGCCCACCGCCACCGCCGCTTCGGCGGCCTGGACCAGACAAGCAGTTGATTGCGGATTGCGCATTTGGGATTTCGGATTGCGGGTTGGCTCGCCCACCGAGTGACGGATCGACCGGTTGGCCGATTGACCAGTCAACGAGTCAACCAATCACCGTCTCTTGAGCATCGTATATGGCCCGTCGGGGATGATTGCGACGCGGGCCTTGGGGTGGGCGGCCAGGAATTCATCGAGCGCCCTCTGCGTGCGCTGCTGGGCGTTTCCCTCGCCCAAGATCGGGGTGACGGTGATGTGATGCTGCATCCCAGGTGGGATGCCGTCGCTCACGAACCATAGCCGCTCCTGCCCGATCCGCGCCAGCGCCCTGGCGTGCATCTGATAGCCCCACTGGTCGTGCTTCGTCTCGCTGCTTGCGGCGATGTCGGAAAGGAACGTCCGCCAGTCATTGTCGTACCGCAGCATCAGCTCCGTGAAGGCGGGCGAGCCGAGCTGCTCGCCGCAGTGCGAGGCGATCAGCAGCGTCGAGTCGCTTCCCAGGGCCGGCAGGGCCGTGCACATGCCCTTGCCGGTCTGGTAGAAGGTCTCATCCAGCGGATAGCCCCCGCCGTTAGTCACCACCAGGTCGAAGGGCCCGTCGATCTGGGCCGAGGTCCACTTGACCACCTCGCGGCAGCCGGCAAGGTGCGCCTTCTCCAGCTCGCCGCAGTAGACGCCCGCCAGCCGCCTGTCGCGCGTGATCGCCACGTTGAAGAGGAAGTCCACACCCACGGCCCTGGCGACCTTCAGCGCGATCTGGTGGCAGGGGTTGCCATCGAGTATGCCGGTGTCGGCCTTGGGGTTGGCCAGCGTCTCATACCCGTGGAACCGCTGCACGGTGGCCAGGTCCACCAGGGCGGGGCAGACGCCCTTTCGCCCGCCGGAAAATCCGGCCATGAAGTGCGGCTCGATGTAACCGGTGACGATCCGCAGGTCGGCCTGGGCGAAGCGGCGGCAGACGCTCACCGGCGGTGAGTCGCTGACCTTCACCACCGCTTCCGGGTCGTGGGCGCGGTGGTCGATCACCTCCACCCGCCGCCGCAGCTCCGCCCCCAGCAGGGTCTCGCGCTCCTCGGCCGTGCTGGGCCGGTGCAGGCCGGTGCCGATGATGATCACGATCTGGCGGTCGGCCACGCCGGCGGAGTTCAGCACCGCCAGGATCGCTGGCAAGAAGTCCTTGTTGGGCACGGGGCGGGTGATGTCGGATATGGTGATGGCGACCGTCTTGGGCCGCTTGGCTGCGACGATCTCCGCAAGCGGCCTGCTGCCGATGGGGCTGGCGAGCGCCGCCTTCACCGCCCCGGCCGGATCAGCCAAGGCCGGGACGTGCTGGCCCTCCAGCACCGTGGTCCCAGCCGGCACCTTAAGCTCTATCCCCTCCTTGCCATACAGCATCTTCACTGTCCTGGTCTTGCCCAAGTCCTTGTCCAATCCACCTCCTGTTGTCAGTTTAGCAGATCGCGCATCCCTTTCCCAACAGACAACCGGCCGACAGCAAAGCCCCTCGCGCCGTGCCCCGACGGCCCAATAGAAAGCCCCCTGCGTCAGCAGGGGGACGTTTCGGCTCCCGAGGATATCTCACGGCGGTGGGGAGATAAGGCCCGAAGGGCCGGCAGATAGTAGCCGGGGGCGTGAGCCCCCGGAAGGCGGCGCGCCAACTCCCCAGCCCCAAGGGGGCGACAGAATCCCGCGGCGGCGCAGGCCGGCCAAAGCGCCTTGTCTGGCCGACGGCGTTTCGATATACACGAGACTGTAGGAGCCGGCGCGAACCGGCGCGGGTGAACAGGATATGGCAGCGATGACAGCCGATACGGTGCGCTCCGCCGGCGTTGTGGGGGCAGGCGGGGCGGGCTTTCCGACGTACGTCAAGCTCTCGGCCAAGGCCGACACCGTCATCATCAACGCCGCCGAGTGCGAGCCGCTGCTGCACAAGGACAAAGAGGTCCTCAAGGCCCACGCCGACGCCGTCCTTGCCGGCCTGGCCGCGGCGATGCGACTGGTCGGGGCCGGTCGTGGCGTGATCGGCATCAAGGAGAAGTACGGCGACGTTATTGCTGCACTGCGGCCGAGGCTCGCGGCCAACATGACGATTGCCCCGCTTCAGGACGCCTACCCAGCCGGTGATGAGTTCATCCTGGTCTACGACGTGCTCGGCCGGGTCGTGCCGCCCGGCGGCATACCGCTGAACGTCAACACCGTCGTGATGAACGTCGAGACGGCCATGAACGTTGCCGACTCGCCCGCCAGGCCAGTGACCGACAAGTTCCTCTCCGTCGCCGGGGCGGTCGCCGAGCCGGTCACGCTCCGCGTACCGGTGGGGGTGAGCCTGGCTGAATGCGTCGCGGCCGCGGGCGGGCCGAGGGTGAGCGACGCCAACTACCTCGTCGGCGGCGTGATGATGGGCTACCTGGAGGACAACCACAACGCGCTGGTGGACAAGACCACCGGCGGCGTGATCGTCCTGCCCAGCGACCACGTGATCGTCCGCCGCCGGCGGCAGAACTGGCAGGCGATCCAGCGGATCGGGCGCAGCGCCTGTGACCAGTGCGTCTTCTGCACCGAGCTGTGCCCGCGGTATCTGCTGGGCCATCCGATCGAGCCGCACCGGGCGATGCGGAGCCTGGGCTTCACGCTGATCGGCGAGATGAACGTGCAGGGCACGGCCTTCTGCTGCGAGTGCAACCTGTGCAGCCTGTATAGTTGCCCTGAGGATCTCGACCCCAAGAATGTCTGCGCGACCAACAAGCGACGCCTGGCAGAGGCAAAAAGCCACTGGGAGAATCCGCCGTTCAACCCCGCCCGGCCGACGATACACCTGGCCAACCGCAAGGCGCCGATGAAGCGGCTGATGGCCAAGCTGGGCCTGAGCGGTTTCAACAACGTAGGCCCACTTCGGCCGGAGCGGCTGGCCGCGGCGAAGGTGGGCATAAAGCTCAAGCAGCACATCGGCGCCCCGTGCGAGCCGACCGTGAAGGCCGGCCAGGCCGTGAAGACGGGCGAAGAGGTGGGCCGCCCGCCGACCACCAACGGCAAACCCGCACTCGGCGCGCCGGTTCACGCCTCCATCGACGGCGTGGTGACGGCAATCTCCGACGGGACGGTTTGGATCGAAAAGAGATGAGCACCCAGGACGAACAAGTCATGGCACCATTCAAGTCTATCGGGGCGGTGGAGCTTTCCAGCATCGGCGTGGGCTATCAGGTGCAGGATGAGATGCTCAAGGCCGCGTCGGTGCGCCTGCTGGTCGCCAGGACGATCTGCTCGGGCAAGTACTTCATCGTCATCGGCGGGGCGGTCAGCGACGTGCAGTCGTCCGTCTCATCCGCCCTCGCCGGCGCTGGCGAGGCGCTCATCGACCACCTGGTCATCCCCAACGTGCACCCCTCGGTCTTCACGGCGCTGGGCCAATCGGTGATCCTGGCCGCCGGCGAGGCCCAGGCCCTCGGCGTGATCGAGAGCTTCAGCGGCGTGAGCATCATCGCCGCCGCCGACGCCGCCGCCAAGGCCGCCAAGGTCAAGCTGTTCCGCATCCACGTCGCGATGGCGCTGGGCGGCAAGGGGTTCTGCCTGATGACAGGCATGGTGGCTGACGTCCGCGCCGCCGTCCAGGCCGGCGCCAACGAGGTCCGCAACAGGGGGCTCCTGGTCAGCGAGGTCGTCATCCCCCGGCCCAGCCCGGAACTGTTCAACGAGTACATCTAGCCCGCGGCTGGTCAAGTAGTCGATCAGTCAATCGGTCAACCGGTCAATCGGTGAATACCCCGATCCGGGCCACTGCGTGTTGCTCCCACTCTGGGCATCCTACCCCACACGTCTACCTGTGCGCCAACGAGTTAACCAGCCAACCAGTTAACTAGGTTCTGTCTGACAAATAGGTGTCGGTCCAGAGGACCGATACGGGCATACAAGGAAATGCCCGCAAATCGTAAAGCTTTGGCTCATCATCCTGCCTAACGCGGTCCAAACAGAGCATTTATCAGATACAACCTAGTCAACCAGTCCTCCCCTCGTCCACCGCTTGACTGACTTCCGCCATTTGGTGGCAGAGATCTGCTAGATTCTTGCACAATTATGCTTGACATCGGGCCTGGATGGTGGCAGACTGGTAATGGATTCCTATCTCGCCGTGGGCGATATAGATCATGGCGACAGAACTGACCATGGATGACCGCCGGAGCACGGAGGCGCGACTGCTGGCCAAGAAGGGCTTTATGTCTCTGGCGGAACTCACTCAACAGTTGGGAGTTTCCGAGAGCACGATCCGCCGTGATTTGGAAGTACTCGAGGAGCAGGGGCTGCTCCGACGGACGCACGGAGGTGCGGTGTACGTGAAGGACTCAGGCAGTCTTCGCCTTGCGTTCGCCGACCGGGAGACGACGGCGGCTGCGGAGAAGCAGGCGATAGCCAAGGCTGTCTCGCAGCTCATCCCACCGGGGCGGACCATCATCATCGACGGCGGTACGACCTGCTACGAGGTGGCGAAGGTGATCGCGGGTAGGCGGCTGAACGTGGTGACCAACTCGTTGCCGATCGCGGCGCTTCTGTCTGGTGACGTGGAGACCGAGGTGACGCTGATCGGCGGGTACCTCTACCCGCGGACGGGCGTGGCGCTGGGCGCGATGGCCGAGCAGCAGCTAGCCGCCCTGCACGCCACGCAATTGATACTGAGCTGCGCCGCTGCGAGTCCGGAGGGTGCGTTCAACCCCAACCAGATGATGGTGGACGTCGAGCGGGCAATGATGCAGATCGCCGACGAGGTGATCCTTGCCGTCGACCACACCAAGCTCGGCATGCGCTCGGTCGTCAAGCTGTGTGAGCTGGACGAGGTCGACGTGATAGTGACCGATTCCGGCCTGGACGCAGAAAGCCGCCAATGGCTGGAGAAGCTCAGGGCCAAGGTGATCATCGCGTAGGAATTGCGGATTGCGGATTGAAGGGTTAATGCCGGTGAGCTGTCAGAAGCATGTTCGTGCTGGCTACTGGGTACCGATATGAGCGCGTTGAAGATACCGATGCCTCGCGAGCAACTGGAGCGGATTGTGCGGCAGGTGGTCCGCCAGCAGTTCGCCGCGCGTCTGGCGGCCGGGGAGATGCAGCTATCGGCGGCCTATACGCCCAACCTCGTGGTGAACATCTCCGCCCGGCACATGCACATGACGCGCGAGGACCTGACGAAGCTATTCGGCCCGGGTAGCGAGCTGACGGTGTATCGCTGGCTCTATCAGCCTGGGGAGTTCGCCGCCGAGCAGCAGGTGACGGTCATCGGCCCCAGGCGGCGGGCGATAGAGAACGTTCGCATCCTCGGCCCGCTGCGGAGCCACACGCAACTGGAGATCAGCGCCACCGATGCCGTCGCGCTGGGCATCGACGCCCCCGTCCGCCCGTCGGGCACGCTCGAGGGCACGCCCGGCTGCATCGTCCTTGGCCCGGGCGGCGCGGTCGAGATGAAGCAGGGGGTCATCCGCGCCGAGCGCCACGTGCACATGACGCCGGCCGACGCGGCCGTGTACGGGTTCAAGAACCGCCAGTACGTCAAGCTCCGCGTCGAGAGCGATTGCGCCACGACGTTCGAGCGCGTGCTTTGCAGGGTAAACGAGAAGTTCCTCCTTGAGGTCCACGTGGACACAGACGAGGGCAACGCGTGCAACCTGGTCAACGCCACGGCAGTGGAGCTGCTGGCGTGAAAACAAAGAGCGTGAACCACAAAGGGCACGAAGACAACAAGACACGGCAAACCACAGAGGATGCAGAGAACACCAGGGACTGAAAGACAGCAACAGATGAACCACAGAAGACACAAAGGACATAGAGACAGCAGGCAAGACAGAGACACGGGGACGTTACCGCATCGGTCTGATCCCTTTGTGCTCTCTGTGCCATTTGTGGTTCGGCTGTTGAGCTTCGTTTGTCATCGAGCAATCAACGTGTCGTGAAGGAGAAACAGAAATGGCACTGCAAGCATTGGGCATGGTCGAGACGCGGGGCCTGGTCGCGCTGATCGAGGCCTCCGACGCGATGTGCAAGGCCGCCAGCGTCGAGTTGGTCGGCTGGGACCGCGTCGGCGCGGGCCTGGTCACCTCGTTCGTTCGCGGCGACGTGGCGGCGGTAAAGGCCTCTGTCGACGCCGGCGCCGCGGCCGCGGCAAAGGTCGGCGAGGTGGTCTCCGTGCACGTGATTCCTCGGCCTCACGAGGAACTGGACCAGGCCATCCCGAAGAAGGGCGAGGCGAAGAAAGCCGCCGCCAAGTAGTCCCCGTCGCGAGCAACGGCAGTACGCTGATTGAGAAACCTCCCCGCCACGCGGGGATGAGGAGAAATGGCAATGGAAGCATTGGGAATGATCGAGACCAAGGGTTTCGTGGGCCTGGTGGAGGCCTCCGACGCCATGTGCAAGGCCGCCAGCGTCGAGCTGATACGGCGGATCGACATCGGCGGCGGATACGTGACCACGCTGGTCCGCGGCGACGTGGGCTCGGTGAAGGCCGCCGTCGAGGCGGGTGCCGCCGCCGCCGGAAAGGTCGGCGAGCTGGTCAGCTCGCACGTGATCCCCGCCCCGCACGCCGGGCTGACGGGCATCTTCATCTGACACCAGGCACTAGGCAATAGGCACTCGGCAAGAGACATCAGGACACAGTGCAGACGGCATGAAGATATTGGTGCCCAACATCGGCTCGACGAGCTTCAAGTTCCGCCTGTTTGAGATCACAGGCGGCGGCGAGCGTGAATTGGCTGCCGGCTCAGCCGACCGGATCGGTGGTGAGGGCGGCGTGCTGAAGCTGGGTCTGGCCGGTAAGGCTGAGACGAGCCGCGCGGTGAGCTTTGCCGATCACGCCTCGGCCATCCGGGCCGTGCTGGACCGCCTGGCCGAGGCCGGCGTGCTGGATAGGCGGGGCGGGCTGGACGCCGTTGCCTTCAAGGCCGTGGTCGGCGGCGAGCTGCCGGCTGTGACCATGGTTGACGAGCACGTCCTGGCTGAGATGGAGCGCCTGGCACCCGTGGCGCCGGCACATAACCCGCCTTACGTCGCTGCGATGCGGCTGTTTGCCAAGGTGCTGCCGGCCGTGCCGCTGGTGGCGTGCTTCGAGATGGGCTTTCACCGCAGCAATCCGCCGCGGCGGCGCACATATGCGGTCGGCGGCAATTGGGCCGAGTGCGGCGTGCGGCGCTACGGCTACCACGGGGCCAGCCACCGGTACATCGCCTGGCGCGTGGGACAACTCCAGCCAGAGGCCAGGCGGGTGATCTCCTGTCACCTCGGCGGGTCGAGCAGCATGTGCGCGATCCGCGCGGGTGAGTCCGTTGCAACCAGCATGGGCCTGTCGCCGCAGTCTGGCCTGCCACAGGGCAACCGCGTGGGCGACTTCGACGTCTTCGGCGTGAAGCTGATGATGGGTAGTACCGGCCGCAGCTTCGATGAGCTGCTGGAGGAGCTGGGCAGCCGCAGCGGCCTGGCCGGCCTGAGCGGCACCAGCGGCGACATGCGAGACATCCAGCGGGCGGCCGCAACCGGCGACGAGCGGGCGCGGCTGGCGCTGGAGGTGTTCACGACGGCCGTGCGGGACTACCTGGGAGCATACCTGGTCGAGCTTGGCGGGGCGGATGCCATCGTGTTTGCCGGCGGGATCGGGGAGAACAACCCCAACCTGCGGGCCGACATCTGCCGGCACCTGGCGTTCGCCGGCATCGCCCTTGACGCGGCCAAGAACGAATCAGCCGCCGGCGAGGCCCGAATCGACGCTGCCGGCTCAAAGACGGCTATATGGGTCATGCCCACTAACGAGGAACTGATCGTCGCCCGTCAGGCGGCGGAGATGCTGACGAGACCGAGTTCGGGGTCCGGACCTGGAAGTTCGTAATACGGAAACGACAGAACCGGCGGAAGGCCGGCTTTGGAGAACAGCGATGGAAGAGGCATTGGGAATGATTGAGACGCGAGGTTTGGTGGCCGTGATCGAGGCGACCGACGCGATGCTGAAGGCCGCCAAGGTCAGCTACGTCGGGATGACCAAGGTCGGCAGCGGGTACGTGTCGGTGCTGGTGACCGGCGATGTGGCCGCGTGCAAGGCGGCGGTCGACGCCGGCGCGGCGGCGGCGGGGCGGATCGGCGAGGTTGTGTCGGTCCACGTGATCCCGCGCCCGCACGGCGAGGTCTCGAAGATCCTGCCGAAGAGCTAGCGGCGCGAGGCAGCCGGCGGGCCGGCCTATAGCTTGGCAGCCCGCTGGGCGGATGCGCGCCTGGAAGGAGCGGGCATGTTCATTGCCAGGGTTCGAGGAAACGTGGTCACCACGCAGAAGGTGGTCAAGATGACCGGCAGGAAGCTGCTGATGATCGAGCCGCTCCGCGTGGAGGAGGACGGCGGGGAGATGAAGCCGACAGGCAGGTGCTTCGTCGCCGTCGATTCCATCGGCGCGGGCACCGACGACCTGGTGCTGGTGACCCAGGGCTCCAGCGCCCGCATGACCGAGACGACCAGCGACGCCCCCGTGGACGCGGTGGTGGTCGGCATCATCGACACGATCACAGTGCTGGGGGATTTGGTCTACAGGAAAGGCGAAAACGACTGACAGAAGGAAGTAGCCGGCCTGCCCGGCGTAGCCGCTCCGTCGCCAGAGCTTTGGAGCGTCGGCGACTTGGCGAAGCCGGGTAGCCAGCAGTGGGAGAAGGACACTCCAGGATACCGGCTACTGATGCTTGGGAGCTTGCCATGACTCAGACGATTGACGAGACAGTGATTCGCCAGATGGTCGAGCAGGTGCTTCAGCACGTCCAGACCGGCTGGGGCAGCCGGCCGGCGCCGCCGGCCGGGCGGGGCGCGCCGGCGGCGATTTCATCGGCCCAGCCGGCGGCGCCTGCTGCCAACCGGTTCGGGCAGTTCACGGACGTGAACGAGGCCGTCGAGGCCGCCAAGGTCGCCCAGCGGGCGTTGGCGCGGCGGTCGCTGGTCCAGCGCGAGATGGCCTGCGAGGTCATCCGGCGGATCATCAACGACCAGGCCCAGCAGCTCGGCAGGATGGAATACGAGGAGACCCGCATCGGCCATCCGGAGCACAAGGCGCTGAAGCTCCAGCTCATCGCCCGCATCGCCTCGGGGGTGGCGGGCCTGAGCACCGACTGCTTCAGCGGCGACCATGGCATCACGCTCGACGAGCACGGGCCGTGGGGCGTGATCGGAGTGGCCACGCCCGTGACGCACTCTCTGCCCACGCTGGCCAACAACGCAGTGAACATGATCGCCGCCGGCAACAGCCTGGTCTGCAACCCCCACCCCGGCGGCAAGAAGGTCGCCGCCCACGGCGCCAGGCTGTTCAACCAGGCGATTCACGAGAAGCTCGGCATCGACAACCTGATCTGCGTCATCACCAACCCGACGCTGGAGACGGCCAAGGCCGTCTTCGAGCATCCGGATATCCGCCTGCTGACCGTCACGGGCGGCATGGGCGTGGTGGCCGCGGCCCTGCGCTCGGGCAAGCGGGCCATCTGCGCCGGGCCGGGCAACCCGCCGGTGGTGGTGGACAGCTCCGCCGACCTGGACAACGCCGCCCGGTGCATCATCGAGGGCGCCAGCTTCGACAACAACCTGCTGTGCCTGTCGGAGAAGGAGGCCTTCGTCGAGGCGGCGGTGTTCGAGCCGATGATGGAGGCGATGAGCAGGGCCGGGGCGTGCCGCCTGAGCCCGCAGCAGATGGACGAGTTGGCCAGGATATGCATCGAGCCGGCCAAGGGCCACGACCACCCGGTCGCCAGCCGCAAGTTCGTCGGCGCCGAGCCGCAGGTGATCGCCCAGCAGATCGGCGTGCCGGTCCCGCCGGAATGCCGGCTGCTCTTCGGGCAGACGGAGCTGATGCACCCGTTCGTCCAGGCCGAGCAGATGATGCCCGTGCTGCCGTTCGTGCGGTGCGAGAGCTTCGAGCAGGCGGTGGAGTTCGCGATCCAGGCCGAGCACGGCTTCGGGCATACCGCGGTGATTCACAGCCGGCTGGTGGACCACATGACCTACATGGGCAAGGCGGTGGGCACGACGATCTACGTCAAGAACGGCCCGTCGCTGGCCGGCGACGCCGCCGGCGGCGAAGGCCACGGGAACTTCTCCATCGCCTGCTCCACCGGCGAGGGCATCGTCACGCCCCTGACGTTCACCCGGTTCCGCCGCTGCTGCATGGTGGACAACCTCAGGATCGTGTGAAGGCAACAAAGGCAACGACATTCGACACAGAGACACAGAGCGACAGAGTGTGTCAAACAAAGCAGACAACAGCACGCGACACAGAGGCGCAGAGGAAATGCTGATTAGAGTTTGGAGTTCGAAGTTCGGCGGTCGCCGGATTGTGATACCCGCTTCGCAGTCCGAACTCCGAACCTCGATCTCCGAATTGTCTCCGCCCTGCGACTTCGTGTGGAGCCATGATTGATGTTGCTGGCAGTGGTCGAAGGAAGCGCGGTGGCGACGATCAAGCACCCATCCATGACGGGCTGGAAGGTGCTGATCGTCCAGCCGCTGGACATAGCCGGCCGGGCCGACGGCGACCTGATAATGGCGATCGACATGCTCGGGGCCGGCGTGGGCACCACCGTCGTCATCAGCAACGACGGCAAGGGCGCCCGCGAGATGATCGGCCATCCGAACACCCCCGTCCGCTGGGCGGTGATAGGGATAGTCGACTGACGAGGACTGCATCTTGGACGGCGAGCTGCTCAACACGGTGACAGAGCAGGTGATTCGGATGCTCCGCCAGCGCGGCATCACGGTGACGGCGGGGCCGCAGCGGCCAGCCGGTGCGGCGCCGGCGGGCCCGCGCGCCGCTGCGCCGAGGCAGGAATCTCCCCGGCCGGCAATGACGGGGAAGGTTTTCATAACGGCCGAGGCGCTCGCCCAGCGGATCACCGCCGGCGGCGGGGGGGCGGTGACGCTGGCGCCCAACGAGTTCCTCACGCCCGGCGCCGTTGACCTTGCTGAGCAGAAGCGCGTCACGATACGTCGCTCCCCGGCCGTGCTGCCGGCCATGACTGATGCAGCCTCCGCAGCGGCAGGGGCCGTCGCGAGGCAGTCTGAGGTGACATCGGCCGCGCAGGCCGCCCCCGCCTGCGCCTGTAGCAGCATCGGCGTGGTTACCGCGGCGGCGAATGAGACGGCCCGCAGCGTGCTGGCCGGGTTGGTGAGGGAGGGCGTCGCCATGGTGGACATGACCAAGGGCGATTGCTGGACGGCCGACCTGGCCCGCCTATGCCAGGCCGTCGCCTCCGGGCAGGTGGCCGCGGGGGCGGCGATACTGCCCTACGCAGCCGACGCCATGGTGCTGGCCAACAAGACCAAGGGCATCCGCGCCGTACAGGGCACCAGGCCGGAGAGCGTGGCCGCAGCCATGCGGCACTTCGGCGCCAACCTGCTGATACTGGAGCACGCCTTCAGCACCTATCACCAGATGCGGACGATGCTGCGGGCATTCGCAGCCGGCGCCGGCGCGCCGCCCGGAGGCCCGCTTGCGGCGGCGATCAGTGAGCTTGAGGGAAGGTAGGCCCATGCGGATATCGCGCGTCATAGGCAAGGTCACGCTGAACCGCCGGATGGCGGAGATGCTGCCGGGCAACTACCTGATCGTCCGCCCGTACGACCGCGGTGCGCTCCTGGGCGAGAACGAAGGCAGCCGGGAGGAGACGGTCGTGACTTACGACAACCTGGCCGCACGCGACGGCGACCTCATCGGCATGGTCGAGGGGCGGGAGGCATCCGTGCCGTTCCACCCAGCCAAGGTCCCCTACGACGCCTACAACGCGTG
>Ga0315280_10010179_pt1 | contig 11854 bp, 7 predicted proteins | sample YL17G06_40_MG_FD_203697 | JGI IMG/M metagenome (GOLD analysis project Ga0315280, IMG submission 203697) | Sediment microbial communities from Yellowstone Lake, YNP, Wyoming, USA - YL17G06_40 | ecosystem: Environmental > Aquatic > Freshwater > Lake > Sediment | place: USA: Wyoming | collected... | reverse complement strand
ATGTGGAATTCCCCGCTCGGTTCCACCCTCTTGTGAGGAATATGGCGGCGGGGTGTCAATCACATAGGTCGGCGTTTTTTGATCCTCGCGTCTGAAGCGGTAAAGCCCAAGCTCTTCCCATCGCTTCTGCCACTTTGGCTCGACTTCGCGCGGGTTATACTCCTTTGTCACTTCCATTGCATGTGCCACCTCCTTTTTCCTACTTTTTACAGATCATCTCATATCTTCGTATTCCCTTTTCGGTTATAACATATCTTGCCAATACAGATTCTTTTGATTTTTTGATAAAGGTTTCTTGGCGAAAACCTACAAGACCCAATTGTGACCACTAACCACTGCACCATTGTTTACAAAGGTCCCGGATACCTAACTCGCACTTATTCCCTCTTTCTCTTTTTTATTGCCTCTTTCCGTATGGTTTCTTCCTTCTCAAGTTCCGTGAATTTCCTCTCAAGTTCATGCATTAACTTATCGTAAGTTTCCCGGGAAATCTCTCCTTTCTTGAAGTATCTTACCGCGATCTCCGCTTGAGCCTTTCGGATATCATTTTTCTCTTCCTTTATAGATTTCAGTCTGCTCGCACGCCTTTTTCTCAAAGCGATTGAGGAAGAAGTAACAACTGCGGCTAAAGAAATAGCTACAGCTAATAAAACCAGAAGAGGGGATGAAGGGACTTTTGGAGGGGTAACAGAGATAGCAAAACTGGATGTCCCCAGATTACCGTAGGGATCCGTCGCGGTTATCTGCATTATCCACCCTGTAACGTTTTCAGAAGTGATTTTACAAGACCCAATGTAAGTTTCATTTCCCCCCTTTGTAAGGGACATATTTTCTCCATCCTGAAGAGTTGCAATAACTATTGTGTTTTCAGGGAGGGCTCCAGTTGGATATGATGCCTTAACTTCTATATCGACCACTTCTCCCCTCACAAACTTGTGGGTGGATGGGCGCAGGAGGTCGAGATCGATCACGGCGGGTTTGATTTCTACAGTGGTATAACTTCCACCTGCTTTTAGTTTGCTGCCTACTATTTTTTTGACCTCTACTGAGATGCACCACTTGCCGAGGGGTTCATCCCAACCAAGGGTGTAGCCTAGGAAATACCGCCCCGGAGAATTCTCGATGAAAGAAGAGAGGTTATCCCCTTTACTGGAACGACAACTTATAGTAGCGTTTTCAACAGGGACCCCTGCTTCGGTCACACCTGCTTCGGTCACATTTACAGATATAAGAACCTCCGTGCCCCTCGTGTAAAAGTGGCCCTCTGGAGGGCTCCAAATCTCGACGGTAAAATAAACTGTATCTGGAGGTAGTTCTACACTTATGTTATCCGAAACTGTGTTACCCCCAACCTGCAAAGTTACATTCCATGTTCCATTGGGATCCCCAAAAGAAATTTCATAGTCAGAGGCGTATTCCCCGTTATCTACCAGAATTGCGGCTCTTCTCTCCCATTGATCGCATGAAAATATGAGAGTCGCATCACAGTTTAAGGAAGTTGCTCCGTTGTCACCATATGCTGTGCCAGAAATATGAATCTGCTCCCCCTTCACATAATTTTCCTTGTCAGTAGTTAGAGTTAGGGCTAGGTTCTCCGACCCCTGCATCAAAAGAAGTGAAACACCTCCAGAGTGTCCACGAGTAATAGCCGTAGCTACAGGGAAACAAAGCATAACCAGCAGCCACATGGTGAGCAGTTTCAAAATTGAACCGTTCATGTTAAATTCCTCTTATACAGCATTTTCTTAAGCTTTCTGGCCTCATTCTTCAGTTTTATTAGTTTTTCCAAGCTCTGGTGCATCAGCGAATCATATGTCTCCCTAGGCATCCCTCCTTTCACGAAGTACCTTTCCGGGAGTTCACTCCTTAGCTTCTCTGTTGCCCTGATCTCACTATTAATCGACTTCAGTTTCCTGACTCGGAGCTTCTTGACCACGGGCGGGGTCGAGGCTAGGGCGCACGCAATGGCCACAGGAATAGTTATCCACCAGTACCTAATGGGGTAGCTCGATGGGGAAAGTTCCTTGACGCTCAGGGTAACCTCACTCGACGTGCCAGAATTGCCGTACGCATCAACAGCTGAAACCGTCAACCCCCACGTACCGATGTCTCTGCTACTAACGGAATACATTCCTCTGTAGACCCCCTCCCTATCATTCAGGAGAGCTAGATTCTCTCCGTGTAACGAGTCGACAATTACGATCGCTCCATCAACGGGACTTCCATCTGGATAACTTATTCTAACCTTCACGCCCATCTCGTCCCCAACCTCGAACGTCCGCTGGCTTGGTTCCAAAAGCTCGAGCTCGAGGTTAGCAGGCGCGATATTAATGGAAGTGGAACCTGTTCCTCCTTTGTAAACGCCCTGTACCGTCTTTTCTCCCAAGATCGACAAAGTCCATTCTCCCACGGGGTCATCCCACCTGAGGAAATATGTGATGGAATAGATTCCAGGTGATCCCTCCGTTAAGGTGATAATCCCTCCTAAGGAGGTGGCTAAGTAAACACCCGCTCCACTTATCTTCTCGGCCCCTTCCGTGAGCTGGACGGTAACCGTTACTTCCGAGCCCCTCAAACATACCGTGCTCGGGAGTGGGCTCAGGAAGGTAACCGTGTAATATTTCCACGCCGCCGGAATCGAAACCGCGACAATAACATTCTCATAAGACTGACCGAGGTTGCCGCGATTGTCCACCGCGCTGGCAGAGATAGACCAATTCCCCTCCGGCTTGTCAAAGGTTATGTAATAATTCTCCGAGTATGTACCCTCGGTGATCTGAGCGACGAGTTGATCAGACCACTTACCAGATTTCAGGGTGATCGTCGCCTGACCATTCTCCACCGGATTCCCCTTCGGATCCTTCGCTGTGCCGGAAATCCAGATTTTCTGACCCTTCTCGTAAGAGCTTCGGTCGGTAGTGAGGGTGATAGTCAAATAGGTTAAAATGCTTACATTGAGGTCCACTTTTCTTGTTAGTCCTGACCCCGTGCTAGATATACGGTAGGTAAAACTCCCTCCACCCGCAGATCCAGTGGTAGTCATGGTCAACGTCGAGTCGTAAGGTGGAGTACCTGAGTTAGGGTTAAATCGAGTAGAGACGCCAGTGGGAGTTTCCCCTATCCAAGAACCAGAAAGGGAAACATTTTCAAGGGCACCCTGATCGAACTCAACTGAAACTAATACAGTAGACGTATCACTTCGCATCAAAGATATTGTGCGTGGAAATGCAGTGACCGAGAAGAGCATGCCGTATACGGTTATCTGGATATCGATGGTTCGTTTAATTCCAGATTCGCTGGTAGCATTCACTCGGCATGTGAATGTTCCAGTTGTTGCGCTAGGGCTGCTTACGGAATTTAGAGTTGAGGTAAACGAAACAGGACTTTTTTGAGGGTTAAAATCCACGGTTACTGAACTTGGTGGGATCCCAACCCATTCAAAATTGAGCTCAACATTTTCTGTATCGCCGAAAACGTGATTGACAGAGAGAATAACTGAACAGCTGCTTCCTCTCATCATCTGGACAGTTGTTGAGCTGGCGTTCAGTGAGAAGTTGAACACCGTCAAATATCTTGTTCCGGAGAAAGCCCCCGGGTTGCCTGCGCGGTCCCAAGCTCGGACGCGCCAGTAGAGCTTGCCTGCCACCTCTTTTGTTAGGCTAAGGGTTGAGTTGTCTGAGGTGTTCTCGGTTACGAGGGGGGAGTTGAAATCTGAGTCGTTGTCAAGCCAAAGTTCGTAGTTGGCGATGTTGGAGATATCCAATGTTTTCGAGGTGTTATCTGCTGCCGCCGTCCAGCTGAAGGTCACCAGATTATCGTCCATGTTTTCGTTGTTATCTGGAGAATCTAGGGAAGGTGCGAGCGGCGGGGTTTTATCCACAATGAAATTCCAAACATCGGAAGAGTTCTCCCCCTGAGGGTTGATCGCCACGACCTTCCAATAGTATTTGTCGTCTGCTAGGGAGTTCTCATCTGGTGTGGTACAGTTGTCTGTGGTTGCTCCCAAGGTGATGTCTATCGAATTGTTTCCGTCAGCAAAGTTAGGATCGTTGTCCACGAGGAGGCGGTGGTTGTCTGCGTTCTGACCAATAATCCACTGAAATATAGGAGTATTGTCGCTCGTGCTTGAGTTGTTTCCGGGCTGACTAAGTTGCGGCTTGCTGGGTATGGTCACCCTGAACGAGCGCGTGACCGAATTGCCGCCAATATTGCCCGCGTTGTCCATAGCTCGAACTCGCCAATACCATACCCCTTCTTGGAGGGTGGGCATCACCTCCCATTGGTCAGTTACAATCCAGCCGGAGTCGCGGTCGATGGACGTGAAGCCTGGATTATCGTCGACGTAGCACCGATAGAGGGCGGGGAGCGAGTTCTCGACCACCGTTGACCAGTCGAGCAGGGGAGTGTTATCGTTTAGGTTCTCTCCATCATCCGGCGAAATCAGGGCGGGCGTAGCGGGTGGGACGGTGTCTATCAAGACAGTCCAGGGCGACTCGAACATGCCGGGGTTTCCAGCCCAGTCCCAAGCTCGAACCCTCCAAGAGTAGTTCTCGTCCACGAGCGCAGTCGGGGTGTAGCTGGTTGTGATGTTGTCGGCGGTGTTCTCGAGGCGCTCGGGCGATGTGAAGCTGGGATCATCGTCTATCCATACCTCATAGCACTTGACGCCCGAGGAGTCGTCCGTCGTGGCTGACCACGTGAATGTCGGAGTGCTATCATTTATCTTCGTCCCGTTCGCTGGGGCAGATTTGGCTGGGGTGCCTGGGGCGGTCGTATCCACGAGAAAGGTCCAGACCGGGGAAGAATTCTCCAGCGCCCCCTTGATCGCTATCACCTTCCATGAATAGTTCTCGTCCGGGTAGCCTGGCGCTGGTTTAGTCCACGTGTCATCGGCCGCCCCCAGCAGCACGTTTTCCTCGGGTGAGGTGAAGTTCGGGTCGTTATCCACGAGGAGGCGGTGGTTGTCTGCGTTCTGGCCGACGCTCCACCGAAAGACAGGAGTGTTGTCGTTCGTGTAGCTGTTGTTCCCTGGCTGTTGGAGTTGCGGCTGGCTTGGGGAAACCACTTCCTCTGCCCCGATAGTGCAGGAAGGCTCAGGTGAAATATACTTGCGGACTATTATGCTATCCCACCAAGTCGTGTAAGCTGAACCTAAGGCATCGCCCACCAGCCCTATAAACCCCCCATTGTTGGTGATTGTATATGTTCCAAGTAAGGTTCCAAAATCAGAAGGTGAAGAATCTGTGGTTTGCTTGTAGTAGAATGCCGCCGACGTGGGGGAGGTAGTGACTATCGTCAGTTTATACCAGATATTAGTTGCGGCGTGGAATCCAGAACTGGGGGCTGCCCAGGATGTCCAGCTTGAGGTTGTCGCAAATCCGGACCATTGCCCGCCTCTACTATCAAGCCTGTACATCTGCCCCGCTCCGCTAGAATTAACTAAGAAGAATAAATTACCCAACCCGTTGGTCTTAACGTTGAAAGTTAAAATTCTCCTTGGAACCAAATTGATGTTTCTGTACATGTAGCTCCCATTAGTAGAAACTGCGTAGTAGCTCGGTACGGGGTTTCCTTCAGTGTTGCTTTGTCCAGAAGAACCCACCAAAGTCCAGCTAGCTACTTGGTTTCCCCTGTCGATATAATCAAAAACGGCGTTCTCGTTTCCGGCGTTGACCGTTGAGGGGTTGCCATAGTACACGTAAATCGTGTTGTCCGAGTTCTCCACTCTTCTTACCCAGACAGTCGCATTGTCCACTGTGTAGTTTTCAATCCAGTACGACAGCACGCCCGCCGTCTCGTTTTCGAGAAAGCGGAGGTCGCCGTAATCGCTTCGCATATCAGAATCATAGGGAACCACGATTTTTATTTGGTAGTTATCTGGATGATTCCCAGTTATTGTTATAGATCTTCGCCTGGTCCAATTGATATCCCACCACCCCGGGTTAGCCAAAGCCGGCGGGGCGGTGCCCATTAAGAGCAACAGGACCACAGGAGCGAGCATGGAAAGTACAAGGCAACCGATCAAAGCTTTAGATCTCCAGTTCGAAAGTTTATTAGTGTAAGAGGTCTCCATCATCGAACTCACCATTCATTTTCCTCTCTCAAGTTTCCCCTGTAGTCTTCTGGCCTCATTCTTCAGTTTTATTAGTTTTTCCAAGCTCTGATGCATCAGCGAATCGTATGTCTCCCTAGGTATCCCTCCCTTTACGAAGTACCTCTCCGGGAGTTCTCTCCTGAGCTTCTCTGTCGCCCTGATCTCACTATTAATCGACTTCAGTTTCCTGACGCGGAGCTTCTTGACCACGATCGGGGTCGGGGTCAGGACGCAAACAATGGCCACGGGGATGGTTATCCACCAGTACCTGATGGGGTAACTCGAGGGGGAAAGTTCCTTGAAACTCAGGGTAACCTCACTCGACGTGCCAGAATTGCCGTACGCATCAATCGCTGAAACCGCCAAATCCCACGCGCCAAGGTCCTTCTTGCTAACGGAGTATGTCCCTCTGTAGGTCCCCTCTCCCTCATTCAAGAGGGTGAGGTTCTCACCGTCCGGTAAGCTAGCGGCGGCGATTGCCCCATCGACGGGACTTCCGTTAGGATAGCTTACCCTTACCTTTATATCCACCTTCTCTCCGACCTCGAACGTCCGCTGGCTGGGTTTCAAAAGTTCGAGTTTTAGATCAGCGGGCGCAATGTCGAGCGAGGTGGAACCAGTTCCCGCCTTGTAGGTACCTTGTACCGTCTTTTCACCCAGAACCGACACCGTCCACTCTCCCACGGGGTCATCCCATCTGATGGCATATACGAGGGAATAGATGCCCGGTGATCCCTCAGCCAGGGTTATGATCTCCCCTGAGGGGGTGGCTATGTAAACATCTGCTCCGCTAATCTTCTCGGCTCCCTCCGTAATCTGAACCGTAACTGCAACCTCCTCCCCTCTTGAACAAACCGTATTCGGCGGAGGACTGAGGAAAGTAATCGTGTAATATTTCCACGCCACTGGGATCGAAACCGAGACAATAACATTCTCAGAAGACTGACCGAGGTTGCCGCGATTGTCCACCGCGCTGGCAGAGATCGACCAATCCCCCTCCGGCTTGTCAAAGGTTATGTAGTAATTCTCCGCGCAAGTGCCATCGGTGATTAGAGTGACGAGCTGGTCGGTCCATTTACCGGATCTCAGGGTGATTGTCGCCTCACCGTTCTCCACCGGATTCTCCTTCGGATCCTTTGCGGTGCCGGAGATCCTGATTTTCTGTCCTTTCTCATAACTGGTCTTATCGGTGTTTAGGGTGAGAGTCAGGTTCGTAGCGATGTCCACAGTAATGTCATCAGTCCTGGTCAAACCACCGCCATTTCCCGTAACTCTATAGGTGAAGCTTCCGGCGGTCGCGTTCTTGCCCGTGGTAAATCTCAGAGTTGAACGGAAGGGAGGGAGGCCGTTCTGGATGCTGAAGCTCGTCACAACGTCGGTCGGGGCGGCACCGATCCAAGATCCGCTCAGAAAAACCGTCTCTTTCTTTCCCAACAGGTAATCCACCGAAACCGTTGATGTAGCTGTATCGCCTCGCATTAGCTCGAGGACTCGTGGGTATGAACCAACTGTAAAAATTGTGGAAACTATCGTGACCTCAACATCCGTAGTATGGCTCATTCCATAGTCGCTTGTGGCCATAACGCGGTAAGTAAAAGTGCCTGGGCTGGCCGATGACCCGATGTCAAAGGTCAGAGTGCTCTCAAACGGCATCTTGTTTTCTGCAGGGGCAAAGCTGGTAGTTAAATCGTCGGGCAAGTCACCATTCCAACTCCCGCTGAGGGCCGCATTTTCGCTTGGCCCATAATCCTTGACGACGGAGAGCCTTACGGTACCTTTGGTCCCTCTCATAATTTCGAGAGATTCAGGATCTGCGCTTATGGAGAAGTTTTCTATCACAAAGGTCCAGGCTGATGAGAATGGGCCTGGATTTCCTGTGCTATCCCACGCCCGAACGCGCCACGAGTAGTTCTCACCTGGGAGCTCAGTTGTCGTGGTATGGGTGCTTATTGTGAGGTTCTCGAGGATCTCGGGGGAGGAGAAGTCCAAATCGTTGTCTACCCAAAATTCATAGTACCTGACGCCGGAGGCTTCCCCCGTCCCGGACTTTGAGGTGTCGTCCACCGTCAAGCAGATAAGGGTCGGCGTATTGTCATCCGTGATTGTCCCATCTGCGGGGGTCAAAAGGGTCGGCGCCTCTGGGGGAACCGTATCTATCATAAAAGTCCATATCGATGACCATGGGCCGATATTGCCAAGATCGTCCCTTGCGCTGATCCTCCACGAATAATTCTCATCCGCAAGTTCTGAAGTTGGAGTATATGTGTTGTCAGACAGCCCGGAAACATTTATTTCCGGCGAGGTAAAATCGCTGTCGTTGTCAACCATCAGATCATAAGTAACTGGTGGAGAATTATCGCTTACTATTGTCCATCCAAATGTAGGAGTGTTGTCATTAATTTTTGTTCCATTCGAAGGTTCTAAGAGCATCGGCGTTTCGACAATTGTGTCTATAAGTAATGTCCACGTGCTCGACCACGTTCCCCAATTGCCTGCGTTATCCCGCGCTCTCACCCTCCATGAGTAGTTTTCATCAGCGAGGGTGACCGTTGGGGTGTATATGTTGTCGATCAATCCCGAAACGTTGATCTCTGGTGACGAAAAGTTACTGTCGTTATCGGCCTGTATGAAGTAGGTGACCGGTGCGCTGGGATCGGATACAGCGTTCCACCTTAAAGTTGGGGTGGCATCGTTCGTCGCAACCCCGTCTGCAGGCTCCAAGAGCGTCGGTGCCGATGGGGCGATTCCATCGATCACGAACTTGAAGTTATCCGACCATATGCCCCAGTTGCCCACTTGGTCTTTCGCACGAACCCGCCAATAATACGTCCCGCCAGTGGAGAAAGTATTGTTATAGGTATTTTCACCAACCGCCGTGTTTTCGTGAACATATGGAGAGGAAAATCCACTTTCGTCATCTATTTGTATATGGTAGGTGACGTTAGGTTCTGGTCTAGTCCAAGTGAACGTCCTCGCCAAACCATTATCAAGTCTGTTGTTCTCCGGCGATACAAGGGTCGGCTTACTTGGCGGCACAGTATCGATTGTAAAATTCCAAATATTGCTTGAGTTTTCGCCCCCATTACTAATAGCGACTACCTTCCAGTAGTAAACGCCGTCGGCATAGCCCGGACTCGGTTTTGTCCAAGTATTGTCGGTCGCCCCCAGAAGGACGTTGTCCACCGGAGAAAGGAGGTCGGCGTCGTTGTCCACCAATATGCGATGGTTGTTAGCGTTCTGACCGATTATCCACTGAAATGTAGGAGTATTGTTGTTTGTGATTAAGTTGTTCCCTGGCTGTTGGAGTTGCGGCTGGCTTGGGATAGCGACCTCCTCAGCCCCAATAGTACAAGAAGGCTCAGATGATGCGTATTTGCGGACACGAACCCAGCTCACGGTGATATCATCGATGTCAGTCCCCCCGGCAGCGCTGCCCGTGAAGTAACCAAGCCAGAGATAAAATGGCTGATTCCAAGTTCCGCTGTAAGTGAGGCGATTGAGATCAGAATAGTTCATGTCTCGGATGAAATAACTTAGTTGTGCGCTGCCGTAGAAAGAATAACCGATCATGTAGTTCGTACTAAGAGTTGGTGTGTACAGATTTGCCCCGCTGACAATATTATACGAAGCGCTGGTTCCATTGGCTCCCCATAAAGTAAGATTGTAGGCGGCTCCGCTTGGTGTCATGTTATAGACCAAAGCATTTGATCCTCCATTGCCGCCTTGGGTGGACTGCGCATTTGCTATACAGATACCAGAATAATTTGCCGCCCCATTTAGGTACTTTGCCTTCATCTCAAAAGTTAGGTTTTGAGGTGAGGAAGCGACAGTTGCCTTAGTGTAAATATCCCCAGTGGTAATTGTGATGCCATTGTTTACGGAATAACTGCCAGTTGCTGTCCACCTGCCTGTATCTAAGCTAGTTCCAACAAAACCATCGAAGAAAACAAATGTATTGGCGCCAGAGGAAGCAGAACTCGCAGAGGGATTGCCATAATACATGTAGATGATGTTGTCGATGTTTTGTTGAGTGTTCTCGACTCTCCTGACCCAAATAGTCGCATTATCCACTGTGTAGTTTTCAATCCAGTACGACAGCACGCTCGCCGTCTCGTTTTCGAGAAAGCGGAGGTCGCCGTAATCGCTTCGCATATCAGAATCATAGGGAACCACGATTTTTATTTGGTAGTTATCTGGGTGATTCCCAGTTATTGTTATAGATCTTCGCCTAATCCAATTGATATCCCACCACCCAGAGCTAGCCGATACTCGTGGAGCGGTGCCCACCACGAGCAACATGGCCGCTGAAGCGAGCAGGGAAAGTACAATACAAACGCTCAAAGCTTTAAATCTCCATCTCGGAGACGCATTCGTAGAAGGGGTTTCGATCATTAAACCCACCATTCATTTTTTCTTGGGGGCGCAAGGCAAACATTAACCCCTCGAAGGAATCGGCTCAAAAATCTCGGCCTCAGGCGAAACCACAAGGCCGCGTTTGGTTATCTGCAGGGGAGCAACGAAGGATGAATGGGCGTTCCCCCGCATCTTAACTACCTCGATTCCCCTCATCCTACCCTTTCCCGTCCTGAAGTTGTACAGAGCAATTATCCCATCAGCCAAGAACTCCTCCACACCTGTCTTCGAGAATTTGTGGGGCGCTTCCACTGTCTCCGTGACCATAAAACTCGTGACACCAAGCTTTTCGAAGTACCTGAAGAGCTGCTCGATGTATATCCTGTACTGCTCGATCCTCCCTGAGAAGGCCGTTTCCATAGCGGAGATCGAGTCCAACGCCAGCATGTATGTGTTGAATCCTGGAGGTATCAGATCGAGCACTATATCGATGTCCACTGGTAGCCTACCGGCGGCTTTTTCTAGCATCGCCTCAACGGACCTAGCTATTTCTATCGGTTCCAGTCTCTTGATAGCGAGTTTACCCTTGCTCGCCCGCAAATAGATCGTGTTTTCATCATGCTTTGTCTCCTTAATGTCAAAGCCGAAATTTTCCAAGTGAGATTTCAGTCGCGATGGCGCCTCTTCTAGGGTCAAGTAGACACAATCGTGGCCTTCATTTGCCGCATGATAAAGCGTTTGGAGACAGAAAATGGTCTTGCAGGTACCTGGACCCCCAGAGACGAGAATGCTAGTGCCCTCTATTAGACCTTTGCTGGTAAGTAATCGGTCAAACCCAGGAATCCCAGTATTTACTACCCTCTTTGCAGGAATTCCAGTATTTACTACCCTTTTTGCCTCTAACTTCGCCTTTTCGGAACTTAGAATGTGTATACCCGTTTAATGGCTCGACGGGTCATCTTATAGTAATTATGAAACTATCCTCCATTTTAGATAAAAGTCCTTTGCGCGCGGCCCAGATGAATTTCTATGTAATAGACGGGAAAGCTAAATACGCGTCCTTGACCGGGCATCAATTCTTTATTTTTAGAGGATGGACCAAGTTGATTTGGAGATTTAATGACGATGAAAGATAGAAGGAGGAAAGTCACCCCTACGATGATGAGTGAGATGAGTGGGCTTAGAAAAGAAGGGGGCTGTAGGATAGGGGGTGAATTGTCAAATCACGATGAGGTTAAGCGATTCGTGTGCTCAGTTATGAAGCTCCGAAAACGGCGATTAAAATGTTGAGGCTTTGTACGTATTTAGCTGTCTTAAAGCGTGAAAGTTGTCTGGGTGTGCGTGTGCGGCTTTCCTGATGGGAAACACCGTTCAGCGTCACAGCTGTGACGTTAGGATCGGCACCGC
>Ga0315280_10010178_pt1 | contig 11854 bp, 8 predicted proteins | sample YL17G06_40_MG_FD_203697 | JGI IMG/M metagenome (GOLD analysis project Ga0315280, IMG submission 203697) | Sediment microbial communities from Yellowstone Lake, YNP, Wyoming, USA - YL17G06_40 | ecosystem: Environmental > Aquatic > Freshwater > Lake > Sediment | place: USA: Wyoming | collected... | reverse complement strand
TGAAGGTGGGGGTGAATCGTGGGCCATCCACCCTCACCCGGCTCGCCGAGGGCTCGCCGACCTCTCCCTGCGAGGGAGAGGGGTTGGCACGCGCGTGGCCTATACCAACCAAAATGGAACATACCCGCCGCCGCAGGTATGTTCGCGCAGAGTGGGGATCGGGCGGCGCACCTGGGGGAGCCCGGTGGCTAGGCCCCGACTCGTTGGGACCACCATGGCGGCCCTTCGGGCCTAGCCATCTGGGCGCGGGGTCGCTGATCCCGCGAAACGCGGCTCGCCTGCGGCGGGTAAGCCTCGGCGCTTGCCCGCCGCAGGCGGGAGGCCGCGCCCAAATCGCCGCGACAGGCGGCTCCCATAGATGACACCCACTGAAATAGAACATCCCCGCTGCATCGTAGGACTTTGCCCCTGCCGAGCAGAATTCCTGGCGCTGACAACATCAGATGGTGCGGCCTCGCCGCACTGAGGAAACGCGCGGAGCGCGATCGGGGGTGACAGCGATGCGACGAACCTGGTTGGCCCTTGCTGCGATGGCGTGCTTTGTCGTGCTGGCCGCGGGCGCGGCGAGCGCTGAGAAAGGGGTGCGAATCGTGAAGACCGCATACAAAGGTTGGAGCAACTGCTATCGCCTGACCAATGGCGAGATCGAGCTGATCGCGACCCGCGACGTCGGCCCGCGTATCATTCGCCTCGGCTTCGTCAACGAGGACAACGTCTTCGGCGAGGACCCGCAGCAGGTCGGCAAGACCGGCGGCCAGGAGTGGCGCATCTACGGCGGCCATCGCCTGTGGCACGCCCCCGAGGCCCAGCCGCGCACTTACTTCCCCGACAACTTCCCCATCGAGGTCAAGGCGGGCAGGAATTCGCTCACCCTCATCCAGCCCACCGAGACCACCACCGGCATTCAGAAGACCATCGAGCTGACCATGGATGCCGAGCGCAATCACGTCGCGGTGCGGCACGTGCTGCGCAACCAGAGCCTGTGGGCGGTGGAGCTGGCGCCGTGGGCGCTGACCATGATGACCAAGCGCGGCTTCGCCATCATTCCGCAGCCGCCATATGTCTCGCATCAGCAGCAGTTGCTGCCGGCTCGCCCGCTGGCGCAATGGGCCTACCTCGACATGGCTGACCGCCGCTGGCGCTGGGGCAAGCGCTACATCACCCTGCGCCAGGACCCCAACGCCACCGAGCCGCAGAAGCTCGGCGTCGGCGATCAGGAGAACTGGGTCGCCTATGCGGTCAAGGACTACCTGTTCATCAAGACCTTCCGCTACCATCACGCAGGCGGCGCACCGCCCGGCGCGACCTACCCCGACTTCGGCTGCGCGGCGGAGGTTTTCACCAACGCCGATATGCTGGAGCTGGAGACGGTGGGCCCGATGACATCGCTGCAACCCGGCGCGGCGGTCGAGTATGTTGAGAACTGGTTCCTGTTCCAGGGCGCCAAGGTGGCCAATGACGACGGCGCCATAGATGCGGTAGTGCTGCCCAAGGTCAAGCAAGCCCTGGAGATCTCCGCGCGGCGGCCGCGCCGGAGATAAGACCCCCTCCCGGCAGCCGCCGCATAGAGCATGGTGGCGCAGCCGTCCTCGGCTGCGACTTCTGTTGCGCTGTGTAACGGCGCCGCGGCATCCTTCGCCACACTGGGGGCGACATAGAAGTGACTCGATGAAACACGCGCTAGTGGTTCTGCTGGCGGCGGCCGCAGCGTTTGTCTTGCTGGGGCGTCGCGGCGAGCGCGATGGTGGCGACCGCCGCCTCGCCATTGAGTTCTGGACCTACAGCGGCGGAGGCTCGGCGGATGCGACCGTCCGCTTCTGGGAGAAGGTCGCGCGCGACTTCGAGCGCGCCCACCCCGGGGTGCGTGTCCGCGCCGTGACCAACATCGCCCACGGCCAGTACCTGTCCGTGCTGACGACGCGCTTCATCGGCGGCAATCCGCCCGACGTCTTCGTCCTCGACGATAACATGACCCCGGACCTCATCCGCGAGGGGCTGCTGCTGCCACTCAACCGCTTTGTCGCCGCCGACCGCAGCTACCACGTGGCGGATTTCCCGCCCACCATGCTGCGCGACGGCTGCACGGGAGCGGTGCGCTACAGCATTCCCCTCTACGGCGGGTACGGATGCCTCTTCTACCGCACCGACTTGCTGGCGCAAGCAGGCGTCGCGCCGCCGCGTACGTGGTCCGAGCTGGTCGCTGTCTCTCGCACGCTTCGGGTGAAGCTCGGCATGGAGTATCCGTTCGCCATGGAGCCGACGGCGGCTTTCTGGATGATGCCCTTCATCTGGCAGAACGGCGGCGACATCCTCAGCCCGGACCATCGCCGCGTCGTCATCGACACGCCGCCGGTGGTCGGCGCGATCGCCTTCGTGCGCGACCTGATGTACCGCTACCGGGTCATGGATCCTTCGCTCGCCTCGGGCGCGACGCTCGATGCGCTCTGGTCGTCGGGGCGGGTGGCGATGATGATCAACGGCGGCTGGAGTATTGGCACCAGTGACGTCAACTTCCCGCAGTGGAGGAGCCGGTGGGAGGTCGCGCCTCTGCCCGCCGGCAAGCGCGACGTCGGCTTCTACGGCGGCCAGCACCTGATGATCGCCAAAGCCTCCCAGCACCCTGAACTCGCCTGGAGGTTCATGGTTTTCGCCACCGCGCCGCGGCGCCAGTTGCAGTGGTCGGACATCACCGGCTCGCCGCCGTCGAACCTGCGGGTGTTCGACATGCCGGCGTTCCAGCGCCGCCACCCGCATTTCGTGCGCATGCGCGAGGCCATGCTTCACGGCCGCAACAACCCGCTGGCGCCGTTCTTCAACAAGATTTGGTATGGCCGCTTCCAGAGTCGGGTGTTGGACGTGGTGATGAAGGATCCGCGCGCCGACATCGCCGCCGCGGTGCGCGCCGCCGCGCGCGAGATGCAAGCCATCGTTGACGACTCCTGGACCGTGCATCCGCAGAGGGACGGCACAACGGGGGCAGCCCCGTCTTGCCCTGTAGGGGCACGGCATGCGAGGCTGTTGCACAATCCCGAAGTGACGGGTCGGGGTGGAACCCGACCCCTACCGTCCATGTTCGTTGGCGTAGGGGTCGGCCTCCCGGCCGACCCGCGACGGGCGTCGGGCGATGCGGCGTCTTGACTGGCCCGAGCGTTGTCGGGCGCGGATTCACATCCGCGCCGCCCGGGCGCTATTGGGGACAGTTACCTATTTCACGGTAGGAGTATGGGCGTGCCGCACGAGCCTTGGGAAATAGGTAACTGTCCCCGATCCCGAGCCCGCCGCTGGCACGAGGCCGTCACCGGCGCCACCTTTCTGCTGCCGGGCCTGGCGATCATTTTCCTATGCGTCGCCATCCCCGGCGCGCTGGCGTTCGGGCTCTCCTTCACCCATTGCAGCCGCTTCCTGTCCATCCAATGGGCGGGGCTCTACAACTACCGCAAGCTGCTCGCCGATCCGGTGGCGCTGAAAGCCTTCGCCAACACCCTGCGCTACGTCGCGGTTTTCGTGCCGCTCAATCTCGTTATTGCGTTGACCATCTCGCTGCTGCTCAACCGCGAGTTCCGCGGCATGAAGGCAATTCGCTCCGTCTATTTCGTGCCGGTGGCGGTGTCAGGCGTCGTCGCCATCAGCATCTTCCGCTTCCTGTTCGATCGCGACTACGGGCCGATTAACGCCGCGCTCGGCACGCTGGGCTTCGAGAAAGTGCCCTGGCTGTGGAGCGAGCACTGGGCGATGTGGGCGATCATCGCGCTCGCGCTGTGGAAGAGCGCCGCCTTCTTCTCGCTCATCCTGCTGGCGGCGCTTCAGGATGTGTCCGCCGACCTTCAGCAAGCCGCGGTCGTGGACGGCGCGGGCCCGGTCGCGCGATTCCTGCATGTCACCCTGCCGTCGATCTGGGGCGTGCTGATGACGGTCCTCATCTTATCCAGCATCGGCGCTTTCCGCGTCTTCGAGCCGATGTTCGTGCTCACCAAGGGCGGGCCCAACGACGCCACCCAGACCATCGCCCTCCAGGCATACGACACCGCCTTCACTGGCGGCGAGCTGGGCTATGCTTGCGCCATCTCCTTCGCGCTGCTGGCGGTGATCCTGGTCGTCACCGCGGCGATGAACAAGCTCACGGCGCTTGGCCGCGGTCGCCGCTCCGTCGCCATAGCTATGGAGCGTCGGCGACTCGGCGAAGGCGGGAGGCGGGCATGAGGCGCCGACGCAGAACCCCGCGGCAGCAAGCGGCGACCTTCGTCTACGGCGTCCTGCTGGCGGCGGGCGTTGTCGTCTTCGGGTTCCCGCTCTACTGGATGGTGCGCGGCGCGCTCATCAACCAGGCGATGTGGATGCGCGTGCCGCTGGTGTGGCTGCCGCCGCTGAAGAGCCTGTCGCTCGAGGCGTTCGCGGCCATCTTCGCCAGCGAGCAATTCCGCATGTCGCGGGTGCTGCTCAACACCGCGCTGGTGGCCGTGTTCATGATGGGCTTCAACGTCATCTTCGATTGCATGGCGGGCTTTGCGCTGTCGAAGATGCGCCTGCCGGGCAAGGGCCTGGTGCTGGCGGCGCTGCTCACCACCATCATGGTGCCTTTCGAGGGCATGATGGTGCCGCTCTATCTCACGGTGACGCGGCTCGGCCTTGCCGATACCATGCTCGGCATCATCCTGCCCGGCGCGGCGAGCGCGTTCTGCATCGTCCTCATGTGGCGCTTCTTCAACACCGTGCCCGACGAGATCATCGAGGCCGCGGCGGTGGACGGCGCAAGCTGGGGGCAGATCCTGTTCTCGGTCGCCATGCCCGCGGCCGCGCCGGCGATCGCGACCATCGCCGTCTTCACCTTCCTCGCGGGGTGGGAGGCGTTCGTCTGGCCGCTGCTGATCACCGACCCGCAGAGCAAGTTCGACGTGCTGCAAAAGGTGCTCGCCAACGCGACCTACGCCAGCATGGGCGGCACCACCCAGACCGAATGGGCCTATCTCATGGCGACCGGCCTCATCTCGACTCTGCCGGTGCTGGCGCTTTTCCTTCTGTTCCAGAGGTTCTTCATCGCAGGACTGACCGGCGGGGCGGTGAAAGGATAGGGCGCGGGAGGTGGATCATGTCCGGCTTGCGACTCGCAATGCTTGCGCTGGCGCTGCTGTCGAGCGTGAGCGTGGCGCTCGCGCCTGCCCTGAGCGCAGTCGAAGGGGCGCGTGAGCGGTTGCTGATGGATAGCGGCTGGCGCTTCGCCCGCGGCGACGCGTGCAGCGCCGAGCGCGATTTCGAATATGGCACCGGCGTGCCCTGGGCCAAGGACGGCGCAGCGCCGGTCGGCGCCATGCGCGAGAACTTCGATGACAGCAAATGGCGCGCCGTTGATCTGCCCCACGACTGGGCGGTCGAGCTGGAGTTCGCCCCGCCCTCCGCTGAGAACTGGAACCTCATGGCCTGGGGCTTCAAGCCGTTGGGCCGCCACAAGCCCGCCACCAGCATCGGCTGGTATCGCCGCCGCTTCGACCTGCCGCCGACGGACAGCGGCCGGCGCCTCGCGGTCGAGTTCGACGGCGTATTTCGCGACTGCATGGCATGGCTCAACGGCCATTTCCTGGGCCGCCACATGAGCGGCTATGGCAGCTTCGCCTACGACATCACCGATTACGTCAACTACGGCGGCAAGAACGTCTTGGTGGTGCGTGTGGATGCGACCGAGCACGAGGGCTGGTGGTACGAGGGCGCCGGCATCTACCGCCACGTCTGGCTGGTCAAGACCGATCCGGTCCACGTCGCCCACTGGGGAACCTACGTCACCTCGCAGACCGTCAAGGGCGTCACGGAGGTCACCGCTCGCACCCGCATCGTCAACGAGAGCGGTCACGACGCCTCCGTGCAGTTGATCTTGACGGTCATTGACGCCGACGGCCACACCGCGGCCAGCGTCAAATCAAAACCGATCGCACTTGAAGCATGGACCGCGATTGAGCCCGTCGAGCGATTGCCGCTCAAGGAGCCGAAGCGGTGGTCGCTCGACTCGCCCCACATGTATCGCCTGGTGACGACGATCGCCAACAATGGCGTCGAAGTTGACCGCGGCGAGACGCCGTTCGGCATCCGCACCATCACGTTCGATCCCGACCAGGGCTTTTTCCTCAATGGCAAGCCGCTCAAGATCAAGGGCGTGTGCTGTCACCAGGATCATGCTGGCGTGGGGGTGGCGCTGCCCGATCGCATCCAGTACTACCGCATCGAGCAGCTCAAGGCCATGGGCGTCAACGCTTACCGCGCCGCGCACAACCCGCCGGCGCCGGAGCTGCTCGACGCGTGCGACCGCCTGGGCATGCTGGTCATGGACGAGCAGCGCCAGATGGGCAGCGCGCCCGAGGTGCTCGACGAGCTCGAGCGCATGGTGCGGCGCGACCGCAATCACCCCAGCATCATCCTCTGGTCGCTGGGCAACGAGGAGACGGCGATTCAGGGCAACGACAAAGGCGCGCGCGTCCTCGCCGATATGAAGCGAGTGGTCAAGCGCCTTGACCCGACGCGTCCGGTCACCGCGGCGATGAATGGCGATTGGGGCAAAGGTTTTTCGACCGTCGTGGACATCCAGGGCTGCAACTACATGAAGTCCGGCGATGTGGACGCTTACCATGAGCAGCATCCGACGCAGCCCATGATCGGCACCGAGGAGGCGAGCACGCTGTGCACCCGCGGCATCTATGCCAACGACGCGGCCAAGGGCTATGTCACCGCCTACGATGTCAACGCGCCCGCTTGGGGTTCTACCGCCGAAGCGTGGTGGAAGTTCTACGCCGCCCGGCCGTTCATCGCCGGCGGTTTCGCGTGGACCGGCTTCGACTACCGCGGCGAGCCGACGCCCTACGCGTGGCCGTGCGTCAACTCGCACTTCGGCATCATGGACACGTGCGGCTTCCCCAAGGACATCTACTACTATTACCAGGCGTGGTGGACCGACCAGCCGGTCCTGCACATCTTCCCGCACTGGAACTGGCCCGGCAAAGAGGGCCAGGAGGTCGCGGTGTGGTGCTACAGCAACTGCGACGAGGTCGAGCTATTCCTGAATGGCAAGAGCTTGGGCGCCAAGCAGGTCGAGCCCAACTCGCACGTGGAATGGAAGGTCGCCTATGAGCCCGGGGTTGTCGAGGCGCGCGGGCATCGGGGCGGCCGTGTGGCACAAGCGCCCTCGCCTGTGGTAGTCGCCACCACCAAGGTCGAGACCACCGGTCCTCCCGCGAAGCTTGCCCTGACCCCTGACCGGCTGACGATCAACGCCGATGGCGAGGACGTCGCGCTGGCGGTGGCGGCGGTGCTCGACGACAAGGGCCGCGCCGTGCCGACGGCCGATAACCTGGTGAGCTTCGAGGCGAGCGGCGGCGCGCGCATCATCGGCGTGGGCAATGGCGACCCCAGCAGCCACGAGCCGGATAAGGCCGCCCAGCGCAAAGCCTTCAACGGGCTGTGCATGGCGATCGTGCAGGCGGGCAGGGAGGCCGGCCCGATCCGCCTTACCGCCACCTCGCCCGGCCTGGAGCCGGCGAGCGTGACTATCGCGGCCGCGCCCGCCACCCCGCGCCCGAGCGTGCCGGTGCCGTAGTCAGCAGAGAGCAAATAGCAGACAGTAAGTGGTGAGCAGAGAGCAGATAGCACGCAGTAGTAACAGCTAACGGTTGACTGCTAACTGCTGACTGCTAACCGCTGACTGGAGGTTACAGTGACCGACAACGCAATGACGCCCGAGGTTGAGCTGGCGGCGAAGGAGCAGCGCGTAACCGAGCTCCTCGACCGCGAGGGCCTCGACGGGCTGCTGCTATCGAAGAACGGCAATTTCGCGTGGATCACCTGCGGCGGCGACAACCACGTCGGGGTTAACACCGACACCGGGGTGGCGCACGTGCTGCTGACACGAAGCGGCAGATGGATCATCTGCGAGAACATCGAGGCGCGGCGAGTCATGGACGAGGAGGTCGCCAGGCTTGGCTTCACCTGCGAGTCCTTCTATTGGTACGAGGGCAGCCTTCAGTGCGCGCTCGAGCGGTTGGTTCCCGGCGCCAACATCGCCTCCGATACCGGGCTAGCCGGAACGCGCAGCATCGAGGCGCAGCTGCCGCCGCTGCGCGCGAGTCTGCTTCCGGGCGAGGTGGCGAGATACCGCGCTGCCGGCGCTCTCACCGCCGAGTGCATGACCGAAGCGTGCCACAAAATCAAGCCGGGCATGACCGAGCACCAGGTTGCGGGGCTGCTCGGCGGCGCCATGCTCGCGCGCGGCGTGTTCCCGGTGGTGCTGCTCGTCGCCGCCGACGAGCGGGCCTTCACCTACCGCCATCCCATACCGACCGACAAGCGCATCGAGCGCCACGCAATGATCGTCACTTGCGGCCGCCGCCACGGGCTGATCGTGTCCATGACCCGGCTGGTGCATTTTGGCGCCCTGCCCGACGAGCTGCGGCGCAAGCATGACGCGGTGACCAGGGTTGACGCGGCGCTTTTCGCCGCCACGCTGCCGGGCGCGCGCATCGGCGATGTCTTCCAGGCCGGAGTCAAAGCGTACGCCGACGCCGGCTTTCCCGATGAATGGCGCCTGCATCACCAGGGCGGCCCGACCGGTTACGCCAACCGCGACTACCGCGCCACCGCCGCCAGCGACCAGCTCGTCGTCGAGAACCAAGCCTTCGCCTGGAACCCCTCCATCGCCGGCACCAAGTCCGAAGACACGATCATCGCTTCCCGCGACGGCATCGACGTCATCTCGTCCACGCCGGAGCTGCCCACGCTTGAAGTCACCGTCGGCGGGCGAGTGTTCCGCCGCGCGGATATTGTCTGCATCGCGCGCCGCGCGACTCCGGAGTGACGCCGGAGCGTCACCCGGCGTGAAAGGCGCACGCGTGAAAGGGACAACTCACGCTGTGGCAACGTTGCTGAGGTGATGCTTGGCGCCTTCGTCATCCCCTTCGCGCGCGCCTGGAACTGCGGTGAGGCCCGCCAACAACGAACATGATCATGCCTATCGAGCATATTCCGGATTGGGAAACGCGCCTGGCGCGACAGGACGCATTCTGGACGCGTGAGATCATCGACCGCCCCGTCGTCAGCTTCACCCTGCCGCGACCGAACCCGGAGTATCCCTGGCCGGCGCCGAAGAAATGGCCGACCGTGCGCGACCGCTGGATGGACACGCAGCACATGGTCGAGTGCGCCCTCGCCAGCGTCATGAACACAGAATACCTCGGCGATGCCCTGCCCAGCGCCTGGCCGAACGTCGGCCCCGAGGTCTTCAGCGCCTTCTTCGGCTGCGAGCTGGTGTACGGCGCGACGACCTCGTACTCGATTCCGATTCTGAAGGATTGGGCCGACGTGGGCGACCTGCGCTTCTCGGAAGACAACTTCTACTGGCGCAAGATCATCGAGATGATGGACGCGCTGCTTGAGGCGGGCAAGGGCAAGTTCTACACTGGCATCACCGACCTGCATGTCGGGGGCGACGCCATCGCCGCCTTCCGCGACCCGCAGCAGCTCAACATTGACCTCATTGAGGCGCCGCAGCAGGTCAAGGCGCTGGTCGATCGCGTCACCGATGCCTACTTCCGCGTTTACGACTTCTACCACGACAAGCTGCGCGCCGCCGGCCAGGCCATCTGCACCTGGGCCGGCATCGTCTGCACCAAGAAGTGGTACGTGCCCTCCAACGACTTCTCGTGCATGATCTCCAAGCCCATGTTCGACGACATCTTCCTGCCCGGCATCGTCCGCGAATGCCGCCACATGCAGGCCAGCATCTATCATCTCGATGGCCCGGCCGCACTGCGGCACCTCGACAGCCTGCTCGACATCCCGCAGCTCAACGCCATCTCCTACGTCTATGGCGAGGGGCACGGCCGCGCGTCGGATTGGATGGCGGTCTATAAGAAATGCCAGGTGGCCGGCAAAGGGCTGCAAATCGGCATCGGGCTCGACAAGCTCGACTTCTTCATGGAAAACCTGCGGCCGGAGGGGCTGTGGCTCAGCCTGGGCGGGGTGCGCGACCGCGCTCAAGCGGACGCCGTGCTCAAGCGGCTCGCGCTGTGGAGGTAGGGGTGCGGCATGTGGCTAGTGCTGTCTTGTATGTCTGTTGTTCCCTCGGCGCCGCGGCGAGCACGGCCTGAGACCCCTCTCCCTCTCAGGGCTTACCATTACCCACATCGTGCTCGCGGAACAGATCGAGAGGATGTTCGCGGCAAGCGACGGGCTGGTCTCACCTTGCGCCAACGGGAATGTGGCGGCCGATTTGGAGTGCGGCGGCTGGCCGCCGCTTTCAAAGCGGGAGCGCAGCTCCCGCACTCCATAAGGCACGTTCCGCCGCCAGGCGAGATGTGGGTAATGCTAAGCTCTCAGGGAGAGGTTGGGTGAGGGTGACCTCCCACGGAACAGCAATCTCGCAAGAAAGCACTAGGCAGGCCATAGCCTGCCGCCACGGCGGCCTGGGCCTAGCCGCCGTGCCCCTACGGTACACGCCCGCCCGACGCCGCCGCGAGCGGGCACGTGGCCGCGCTTCCCTACGGCAGAAACCCGACCGTCTCGTCGCCCGACAGCCGCAGGCGATCCCATTCCGGCGATGCCAGCGTGCCGTAGACCTTGTCGCCGGCGACGTCTTCGATCGCGACCGTTGCCACCTCGCGCTCGGCGCCATTAGCTTTCTGCGAATAGACGAGCATGTCGGACGTGAGCAGCTTGCCGAGGGTGGCGCGCACCGTGCGGGTCAGCTCGCGGCTGTCGCCGGGCTTTACATCTTTCGGGCGCAGGTTCAGGGTGTAGTCCTTGGCCGTCCACATGTCGCGCACTGCCGCCGGCTGGCCGCCCTCAGGCCGCTTGCACTCGCGCGCCCGGCGCTGCGCGTTCTCGACCCGCTTGCCGGTGTCGGGGTGGCTCGCCAGCCAGCCGATCACTGGCACCTTCGCCTGGCCGCGTCCGTACTTTGCCTTTAGCGTCTCCAGAACGTGGGCCATCGCCTGCGGGTCATAACCTGCGGCGCACGCCAGTTGCACGCCGCCCGCGTCCGCTCGATACTCGTCATCGCGGCTGTAAGCAGCCCCCGCCAGACCTCCGCCGATCTGCGCGCCCGTTCCCACATTGTCCCCGCCGCCCGCCGCCTTGCCCAGGAGCGCCCCCAGCACGGTACCGATCAGCGTCTGCTTCATCTGGTGTCGGGAATGCTTCTGCGCGACGTGCGTCGCCTCGTGCCCCAGCAGCGCCGCCAGCTCATCGTCCGGCCGGTCGGCGAGCGCTTGCATCATGCTGGAGGTGACATAGACCCGGCCGTCCGGCAGCGCCATCGCGTTCAGGTCCTTGTCCTTCAGGATCTTGAAGCGGAACTTGGTCTTGCTGCGCTTGAAATCCGGGTAATTCTCGCGCACGGCCCAAAAGACGATCGTGCCCACGCGCTCGAGGCGCGCGTTCAGCGCGGGGTCGGTGACGACACCGTACTTGCGCTCCAGGTCCGCGCCTGTGTCGGCGCTGGCGAGCCGCAGCGGCGCCGTCCCGGCGAGAAGCGTGATCGCAACCACAACCGCGAGCCTAACCCATCTCATGCTATGGCTCCCCCGGAAACGGGCTGCGGTATCATTTGCCGCCGCTATCAATATCCCCTTGCCGCCCGTCGGCACAAACGACCTAGCGAGGCTCGAGCACTACGGGAGGGGGCGCAATGGTGACTGCGCCTACCATTCAGCGGCGAACGCCGCAAGATCTCGATCGTAGGGGCACGGCATGTGGCTAGTGCTCAGTTAACTTATTCCTATAATAATATGGGATACAACCGCTTGAGCTTGATGCGTGCATCGGCGGTGGTGAATTGCCAGTCCACCTTGGTCTGCGCTTGGTTGCGCTGGCCTTCCCATAT
>Ga0315280_10010177_pt1 | contig 11854 bp, 17 predicted proteins | sample YL17G06_40_MG_FD_203697 | JGI IMG/M metagenome (GOLD analysis project Ga0315280, IMG submission 203697) | Sediment microbial communities from Yellowstone Lake, YNP, Wyoming, USA - YL17G06_40 | ecosystem: Environmental > Aquatic > Freshwater > Lake > Sediment | place: USA: Wyoming | collected... | reverse complement strand
AGATAATCAGCCAATAGTGACCGCTCCCTTCCAAGTTCTAATGTAATCTCAAGAGTCTGTGTCTTCGCATCTACGTGATATTCCACACTTAAAATGCGGAAATCAGCATCGACATTCTCATTCGGCAAGGTTACATGGATTTTGTCAGCTTGCAAAAGCGGTGTAGTGCCATAATCAATCACAGTGCTACCTACTGTGAGGTACTCGGCTGGATCTTTCAGTTGAGCAAGAATAGCCTTAGCCCTTAACATGCATTCATTGTCGCTGTAAAGTTCCTCATCAACTTCAACAAGCTCCCTTAAGCCATAAAGTGATTGACTTCCACTATCCTCTTGTGTGCTGCTGTACCTACGTCCTCCAAAGAATAAGCCGTCAACCCAGAAACTGCCCGTACCAGAGCCCGTAAACCAACAGTCAAAACGAATCTTCTTTATTTGGGTCCAATCAAAGCCGCTTTCAACGTCCCAAACATCAGCGTTTCCAACTCCAACTTTAAAGTCTCTTTGGAACCATTCTCCAGCGCCAATGGTGAACATGTGAGAAGCGCTCTTATCCGTAATGTCATAGAGGATTACGTTTACGTTTCCGTTGAAAGTGCTTTCGCGCATAATCCAGAAGCTTAAAAGAGGATAAAGATTTCCGTTGACTTCTTTGCCAGCGTTCAAAGTGAATATACAAGCTGCATAATAGAGATTTGCGGCATACGTTTTGATACTTCCAGTGCCTTTTTTCTTTGTTGCTGTGTCAAAGCTTACTGTACCTGAAACACCACTCCAAGCACCATCAGTGGGCGTTAGGCTTTCAGTCCAAGCATCTTTGTCCGCTGGAACACTCTTATCTGCAACACCATAACTCGTAATTTTATTTCTTACGCAAGAAATCTCCTTGCGATATTCACTTGCCTCAATCTTCTCAGTTAGAGACACAGACGAGGTTTTGCTATTCCTTGCAAAAAACTCAAATTTGCCGTCAGGGGCAACACGAAAATCGTAACCGATCACGCCAGCCTTATCAGAGGCTCCCGCAATGATCTTCAGAATGTCAAACACCGGAGTATTATCGTACTCCAAAAGAGTGAACGTTGTGTCCGTATTCTCGACGAGCTCTGTTCCACCGCGATTATGACTTATCCCAGCAAAAGAATCCATGAGGTCTTTAACTATGGCTTCGCCTTTTTGACTGGAATACGTCTTCGTCACAACCCGGCGGAAAAGTTTCTCGCCCCAACATCGACCACTCACACGCAGATAATTTTCATTGGGGCTTGATTCATACCTTATGCTCTCAGTTCGAGTTGTAATGATCTGCGGACAATTCACGCCTCTACCAATGTCGATATAGCCATCTTGACCAACAATGATCGGGTAGGTTCCGCTGGGACTGTACTTTTTATCCCAATTCTGCAGAAGCAATTCCCAACTGCTAACCTCCTTCGTGGCCCCTAAATGTACTCTGGCTTCAATAATGTCGCCTTGTGGAGGCGTAACAGAGCCAAGGACCACGGCAAGTACTGGAATGCTAACACTCATGGTGCCCCTTCAACTCCCCTGCGATAGAGGTCTAATTCCCCAGCCCTCGTTATGCCTCGTGTGCGTTCTGGCGTCTCAGCAGCAGTCGCGTTATACTGTTTGACGCTTGCGGTTGCAGCGTTCATTTGACTTGCGAAAATAGCCATGGCTGCTGCTGCAGCAATAACTATTCCTATTCCCACACCGGTTAAAGCCAGAAATGTTGCGTGGCTAATGTTTAAGGCGTTTTGAGCCGCAGTTGCTGCCCACGTAATAGCCGTTTTGATGCTATGTGCTATGCCTGAAGCGGTTACGGCTCCTGCTGTAGCTGTTTCGGTTGTTCCTTCAATGGCAACGGCAGCCGTTTGTCCAGTCATCATTATTGTAAGAAAGTTATACATTCGTGCACATGTGGAGACTAACATTATTACCATCATTATGGTACGCAGGTATTTGCTTGTCTCCTTATCCACAAGTCCAAAATCCGTGGCGAGTGTTATGAGCTCTGTACCCATCATGGCGGTAGTTCTGATGCCGCCGGCGATAGTGCGCAAGCTCACGGTACAAGATTCAACATGTGTTTGCATGTCAGTGAAGCTGGACCCTGCAGCCTTAACGTTCCCGCCCATGTCCGTTACAGCACTGCGAACAGACTCAAAGGTAGGCGTCGCCTCATCAACTGCTCTGATCGTAACGAAGATCTCGCCTAAAGCGCTCATCCCTGTAAACTCCTCTCAGCTTGAATGGCTGCATCCCAAGCCCACGCAAAAACTTGACCGAGTTTTGGCCAGTTCAGTTGAAACGCTTCCGTCAAGAAATAGCGTGGCGGAGTGCGACTGGTTCCAAACTCTACCATATAGGCGTAGGGAGCCCATGCACCTACCTTCAAAATCCAATCCTCAACACGGTGGTAAATTGTACTTCGCAAGAAGCCAGTCCTAACCGGACACATGCGGAAAGCTGCAATGTGAATATCTTCGCCGACACGTTCCAAGGCGCGTTGAACAGCCGTGTGCATCAAAGGGGGCAGCCTATCAAATGCCCTCTGTAGCTCTTCAATTCCTTCAACGTTCATTCCAAACTCAAGGCTCAATGCAGTTTTGCCTCACGCTTCGCTTTATCCATCTCTTCTTGCGTTTGACGGTCTATTTCGCCTAAAATAACGAGAAACTCCTGAATCTTCTTGGCTGGCTCTCTTGCGAGTTGGCTTGGGAGACATTTAAACTCTGTACAGAGTCTGTACTCTGTTATGGCTTGATGGGGTTTTCCCCGTCTCATTGCCCTTAAGAGTTTTTTGTTTCCTCAACAGAGACCATGTTAAGCTTGTTCACGGTTTTGCTGAGTAATTCGCCGAGGCCTATTGGAATGCCTTCTTCTTCGCCTTCGCCGAGTAATTTCTCAAGGGTTATCGGTTTGCTTGTAGGCTGTTCTTTAAGTGAAGCCCATATGGTTTCAGCTTGGATTGCAACGTAATCTGTTGATATTAGTGTGCCTGTTTGAGGGTTATAGCGTGTGTATTTCTGCAGTATGCGGTTTCGTTTAGCCCAGCTGATCTCTTGGAAAACGTAGTGGCCAGCATACTCCTTTCCAAATCGTTCGTCAACTTCAACGCTTTCGGTTCGCATTAATGATCATCTCCATAGTTGCTAAACGATTTTTGATTGCAGTATTCACGTCTTCAAGCACTATATTTTGCATCCACTTGGGCAGCCTCAGAATGCGTTCTCCAAGCCTTTCCCACATTTGCATCCACTTTTTCCGCAGCTCTGCTTCACGACCGAAATCTTCCAAAAGCTTGACTCCAGCAGTCACTTTAACAACCTCAGCTTATCGCTACCTGTCTGGCTACAAATGAAGCTTTAAGAGACACCAAGTCTTCAACTTTAGTCGGTGTTTTTACATCTTCCCATTTGCAGTTGCTGAAAACAGCTTTGTTGCTTCCGCCTAAGCCAAACTCTAAGCTGAACTCCGTATCGTTTATGACATCATCAAACTCGTCTTTGCTTTCAAACTCGAATGTTACTTCACCTGTTAGGTTTCTGTGTCTATAAGGTAGATACTTTAGAAGATATCCACTTGTGGTGCGGATCACAGGCACAGTCTTAAGATTGTTTTCTATGTTGAATTTCCAGTCTGTTACATGCTCAAGTGCGGTTCCGCCCTTTTTAACGTAGCTTTCATAGAATGGAACGGCGCCTACACGGTCTCCGTAAGTTGCTCCTGTGATTTTAGCTGTGCCAACCGCTAAGTCTTGAGTGAGAAGCTCAGCAGTTGCCTTAACAATGTCTTCTATGCTGCATTCAACCGATGCTTTATGGATTTTGCAGCCTGTGTATAATAGCGATATGATGTCGGTTGCTGATGCGAACATTCCCTTATAATACAATGCTTGAATGCTTAATGACTTATTTAGTTCTACTTTGGCGTATTGGAGAAAGTCTATTGGTGCATCGCTTGGCAGTGGATAAGCGATTTTTAGGCTTACGCTTCTTAATCCCTTTTTGATGGCTTGTAAGTCTATATTGCCTACTCCGCGGATTTTTATGTTGGATGGGTTTATGGCTGGTTCAATGTTTTCCGCTGGAACACCGAACATGGGGGGGTTTGAAGGTGTCTGTCCATATGTGGCTTCTTCAACGTAGTATATGCGGCTTTCATGCGCTCCATACGTTACAGGCATTTTCTTTTCTCAACTCCTTTTTGTCATGATTTAATGAGTGTGATGCGTTAGAATACCGCTCCAACATCTTCAAACATCCAGCTTTTAAGCTGAAACTCGCTGCGGAAAATGAAGGGTTTAACATCCACACGGTCAGCGTCTCGAAAGCTGAAAACATCCAAGTACGTGATTCCGTTCACGGTTACGGTGCAGCTTACATAATCACAATATAGAATGGCTGCTGTAGTGCCGTTGCTTGGGTTTGTTGTTCTGGCAAGAAGCCAAACATAGCCATTGGAATCAATAAAGTAACCCAACGCAGTTGAGATTGTTATTGTGAGCGTTTGGTCTTGGTCTCCTGTTCCAGTTTGAGCTTGTTCCCATGCAGAAGAGATGTGATTCCAAATCTTGATTGTTATTCCGTTTCCAGCAGGAGCCGTGCCATAACCCTCAAAAGCGAGCACAATCTTCTTGACACAATTGATCCGGGGGTCGAGTTTAAACCTGAAAAGCATCAAAGCGTATTCGCCGTTAACGTTGTCGCTTTTAGAATAGCGAATGTCATCGCTGTACCAGATTTTCTGATATTCCAGACTTGTTAGCTCTATCCAGCCAGCATCTCCAGGAACCAGTTCGCTTGGTGCTCCCCCACTAAAAGCCTTGTGAGTTCCGCTGGGATAGCCCAGGCCAGCAAAATAATAAAGTGTTACGTTGGGCTGGTTGCGGTTCTGCCTTACAATGCGGTTAACTTCTTCAACCATTTTCTGGCGTATGAGTCTTCCAGGATCACTTGAGGCAGGCCTATCCGTAGCCCACACGTTAACCCTTAGAGAGCCTAAGCGTCTGCGGATTCTTCCGCTCATCTCAATTTTTGTGTCTCTGCTTTCCGCAAGCCCCACAGTGATTTGTCCATCATAGTTTTTGAACAGTTCATGGTCATACCACTCTTTGCTGACGTAAATGCTTGCAATGGAAGTATCATTCTTCACAACATGCATGTTTTTGCTGAGAAGCCTAATAGTTGTGGTAACAGCGTCTTCGACTTCGCTCATTGACTAATCAATCTCCTACATACGCTTTTGTAATATTCTGGGTCTCCATCCAAATCAAAACGTTGAACGGTCATAACTTCATAATCCACGCCCACACGCCTAATCTTATCATGCACTCGGACCGGCAAGAAACTGTAAACCGTGATATGATCTTCAAGGATGTAGCCAGGCTCGATAATGATTTCGCCTGCTGTGCCCATTGTAACTGTCCCTTTAACGTCTATGGCTTCACCATAGGAAACTTGCTCAGTTGCTTCACGGATTGGGTATAGAATGAGATTCTCACCTTGGGACTCCAAGATGCGGGTGAAATTTGTAATTGGGTCCAAATAGTTTAGATAAAGCTGTGAAAGCCATGCAACGGTTGCCATAGCTTGCTTGTTTTCTTCATAGCTGTAATCTGTGAATTTTACGCCCCAGAACATGAATTGTTCTTGATGTTTATCGATTATTTTCATACTCAATTGAAGGCTTGGCTTATCATGGGCTGCGCGAATTTTCCAAAGGATTCCGCTTGTAACCGCATCGTAATAATCGCAGGCTGGAAATCGGCTAACAATGTCTATGTAGCCAGCCCAGCAAATTGCTGGATTGTAAGCTGGGTATTGAGCGCTGGCTCGTATGCTATTGATAAAGTTGTAGACTTTCTGAACGGTTACACTCCAGCCTTCATAATCATACAAGCCAAGTAAGGCATAGGAGAATGGGTCATCGTAAATCTCGTTTTCACTTATGCCGACTCGATGCCAATTTGAATCTGCAGGGTCGTAGTAGAGCCAAAGATTTTCAAAACCTTCTCGAAGGAAAGTAACAGCCTTTGATATCATGTCTTGGTAAGTGTTGGCGTTAACGGTGTCGTATTTTTCGGCAAGCATTTTCAAGCCAATAAGCCCGTAGAGACATTCAGTATCCATCTGGAGAAGCCAAGCGTCTCCAATGGTGACACCTCGGGCAAAACCGCCGTAAGTTTGCTTATCCTGCATGGTTTTTAGGAATGTGGCTCCGGCGAGCTTGGCAGCATTCAGGTATCCGACTGTTCCAGTTAACTCGTAAGCCCTCAAAAGTGATGGAATGACTCGGCATGCGTCGACACTGTAATAGTATGTGCTGTTTTCAGTGGATTTGAACCCGCCATAAGCCTTCTTCGCTGGGTCTGTGCATTGTTGCGTCAAAATCCAACCTGCAAGCGAGACAACTTTGTTGTAGATTTCAGTTTGTTTGCTGGCGTACTGCGGATTAAAGTAGGCTTGATAGAGAAAGTCGATTGGAAAGGCTGCAGCGAAGGCAGCTCTTCCCCATGTTAAGTCTGGGCCTGAGCCAGGAATAACGTAAACGTAAGGGGCATAATCCTTAATGAAGTTGTAATATGCTTGTGGAACGTTCACTTTTCCATCAGCTCATCTATCAACTTTTTAATCTCACAATGACTGCAAACGGAATAATCGGCGACAGAACACTTTTCGCACACAAGCTTGCTCAAGCGTTTCAGCTTCTCAATCATCAAACAAATTCCCGCCACTCAGAAAGCCCTAAATCAAGCAAAGCAAAGCAACCAAACCAAAGCAAGGAGAAAGGAGAGATTTCACTAAAGCCTTCTGAGTGGTTTCGGGTTTCAGGACGATGTTATGATTTCAACATCGTAGCCGTTATCCATGAGCTGCTTAAGCTCTGCGCTTGTCAAAACCATCTTAACACCATTCACTTTAGCCACGATATAGTTGCCTTTGCCCAAGACCTTGCTCATCTTTTTTCACTTTCCATTCTTTTGAAACATGAACCTCTAAAGGGACAATGATAAACGCCGACTCTATCAGTTAAAATCGCATGAGCACAATAGGCTCCCCAAAAACATTCGTTTTTAACTATACTACGAGCACTCATGGATTGATTAGTCCTCCGCGGTAAGTGGGAACTTCGTCTTTGGCTGAAGCCTCAGCAGCCTTCACGGGCAAAGCAAAGTTGACCAGGACTCTGAGCAGGTCGTTGCGGAATCCCTGAACCGCGCCTTCAAACGCGAGTCTTCCAATAGAGACTTTTGTTATGTATAAGTCTCCGAGGCGATAGTCGAAGGCACCGAGGAGCATGCCTCCGCTTGCAGCCACGAGAATACGGAGTGAAGCCAGGTTGAAAGCAGCCATCTTCGCCCAATTATACCGTGGATCAGTCACAAGCAAATCCTGGCCTACAATACTATTCACGTATAAGTTTGCATAATCAACATGAGCCTGAAAACTCGCTTGGGCCACGGGCAAACCAAACACCGTGTAGCTCAAGCTTGCAGAGTCATAACTTGCGTTAAGCTGACTCTGAATATCCGTGTAACTCACATATTGAACGGTCAAATCATCTACCTACTTTTCTCCCATGAGAAAAATTTATGCGACTAAAAAGGGGGAGTTTTTTATGGTTTATACGCAGGCTTCTGACTATGGCGTTGGAGGCGGGCCAGTTGCTGAAGTCTGCACTTTTTGACGATCCAGCCAGTCGGCATACTCGTTTGTTACGAACATTAGTATGGAAGCTCCGAAAACTATGCCTGCCACTTCCACTGGAGTCAAAGTAAGCCAGCCCAGTCCATAAGCAATCCCAGCGATAACGAATATACCCAGTCCAAAGTATATGCCGAAAGTAATGCCCACCAAGAACCCGTTGGTTATGCAGAACATTAAGCCATAGTTGTGCGACTCTTTCAGCCATTTACCGTATTCCCAGCTAATGCCAGTCAAGATACCATTCCCGAACACGAGACCAGCTATAACAGTTGGCGTCAGTGCAGCAGGAATGAAACCCAGACCATAAGCATTTGAAGCCAGAATGAATATGGCAACGCCAAAGAGTAAGCCAAGAGTTATGCCGTAGAGTAGGCCTTTCGTCAAGTTGAACTGCAATGGCATTTTTCTTTATTCACCTCCATGAGGCGTTATATTATTCGCCGAGTTTTAGCGTCGCTCGCCACACGCTTGTGCGGATCAAAATTTGACTACACGCACGAAAGCCCTCGGCAAGTGGGCAAAAACGTGGAAAATAAGAAAATGGGGAAATGAGTCGAAAAGTTGAAACTAATTCTAAGTTGTCGCCAAACCCGTAATCTTGCTGATTGCCTCTCCGCATGTAACAACTGGCGCGAACCTTGTCGTAAGACTGATGTCGATGGCGTCAAACTCTTTTTTAATGTCAATATCAGTAAGCAGAGGACGCTTTATGACGAAGAATCCCAAGGGCGCATAGCTCGCTGACAAGTTTTGCCCCGTACTAAGCAGGTAAGCAGTACCAACTGGCACAACATTGCTGACATAGAATTGTAATCCGTACACTGTTCCTATGGCGCCGCTTTGAACCACTGCCTCGCCATACTGAGCATACAGTGAAAATTGGGGCAAGTACTTGAGATCACGTGCATTAATAGGGTTAACGAGCAGAGAATCTGCGATGAAGTTGTAGCTGGCAATTTTTGCGTCAGCCCAAAGCAGATCCTTCGTACCAATGCCACCGGTTATGGTGAACTCTGTTCCTGTGGCTCCGAGGCTTTTGCCCGTGCCAGCACTGCTACTACCAGCTGCAGCATCAATCACTGTCATGCAGTCCTTGTCGATTTGATAAGCCATACGCCTCGCAAGACGTCGGAGCTGTTGTTCAATCACAGGAATATACAAGTCTTCAATGAGCTCACGTGGAATCCTTTCTCGTAGCCCTTTCTTGTAAGGCGTGACAGTTACGGTTGTTAAAGGTGTAAAGTCCATCGGAATTTCCGCTCCTTCGCTGATCTCGCTGATGCCAATGCTTCTTGAACCTTGTTCTTTTGCAAATGTGGCTGTTCGTCCTGCAACAAGCGGAAACTCTGGCAATAACCGTTTTACGACAAGAGCGGGCATAGTCAATTCTATAATGTGCTTGTGGAGAGCGGGATACGCTATAGCGCCTGTGTCAACCCATGTAAAAGCATCACTAACCATAGCCATTCAAAATCACCTTTTACCAGAGATCAATGTATGCGGTGCCACCGCTTGCGGCACCTGCGCTTACTTGGCCTACGATCGTGGTGTTTAAGGTTGTATTGTCTGCTATCATTCGTGTGCCATTCTGTGGCTTCACTTGATCGCCTGCGGCTAAAGTGCCATAAGCGATTACTCTGCAAATTCCTCTTTTCACAACACTGACTCTTTTGCCGCTTGCAGCCTTCGTAAGAACTATACCTGCAAATTTCTTAGTGCCCACAACGACTGTTGATCTCTTAACGGTCCAATCTCCGCTGTACTCGACAAGATCGCCTATGTTAAGGTCTTCGCCTGCAATAAAGGTCACGATATAACGATCAGAAATGAGCGGTGATGTTCCTTCATATTGTTGAGCAGCCATCTAAAACACTAACCTTTGAAGGTTTGCGTCTGCAACATCCTATGAGCTTTGAGAATATCCTTGAACCAATCATAATTGCCCAGTACATCCTTCTGTATCTCATCAACAGCTACGATGCCCTTACCAGTCGCATGTTTAGCTTCAGCCTCAGCCCCCTCAGCTTTTGGCGGAAATCCTCCAGCCTCTTCGCCTTTTTCTTCTTCTGGTTGTTGTAGCTGCTTTGTAAGCTCGCTTAATTTTTTGCTCAAACTCTTCTTTGTAGCTCTTTTAGCCACTTCACCTTCAAGCTCAGCCACTTTCTTCTTCAAAGCTTCAACCTCAGATTCGCTTGCAGATGATTGAGTTATCTGTTTCTCGAGTTGCTGCAGTTGCTGCATAAACTCTTCATACGTATGCTGTTTCGGTGCTGTCTCTCCTGGTGCTACGTTTACTACGCCTTGTGCCTGATGCGGAGAAGCCTTCGCCTGAGCATTCTGTTCAGACAAAGGTTTCACCTCCTTTTTTGCTTCACTATTTTTGTTTTCAGGTTCTTGCAGCCCTTCAGGCTTAGAACCCACATCTTTGTTATCTTCCGATAACTGCGAATTTTGAATATTCTTTAAAATAGCATCATATTGAGAATCATTCATAGCAGCAAAAAAACCAACAGGTTGAAACTCCGTTGTCTTGTAAGCTGGGCTTGCAACAATGCTGAGCTCTCTTACTTTTGGCTTATGGACTATCTCCCAAGCTCCAGGGCATAAATGCACAAGCATGCCCTCTTTCCGCGTGGGCTTTTTACATTTACTGCATTCTACATCGTCGCTGTCAACCTGAGCAGAGACATGATTAACATAATTGCGAAGGATTTTCTCGATAAGCTTCTCTTCGCCAACTTCAGCGCGGAAGAGAACTTGATTGCCAACATGTTTAGCCTCTGCCACTTTACCGATAACCATTAGCGCACTCTCTGCATGGTCCACACGAAGTTGAGCTCCCATAAGACTTTGAACGAAAAAGTCAAGATCTTCCTCCGGAACCTGCCATTTGTTGGCGTTTACGCTTGTGTCAATGGCTACGCCTTCAATGTTGATCAGCTTCTCTTTTAGGGCATACTCTGCAGAAACGCCCTCTTGAGCCTTGAACGGAACAAAATATCGTAGCTGCATTATTTATGTCACCAAAAGTGCACGTTTACCTTGCGATCTAAACCAGGCTTCTTGATAGGCTCTGAAAGCTTCAGTATCTTCGAGCATACTCTTCTTCGGCGCATAGCCTTGGCAGCCGGGAACACTGCACTTCGGATGCTCCATGCCTAGCTGCTTGTAATGATTCAAAAGGTGATCATGCGCCTCTTTCTGCTGGGCTTTAGACAAGCTTGTGTGCGTGACACGGGCCATAGCGTTCCGTAAGTGTGGATCAATTTTCCCGCTACTATCATGATGCAGAAGATTACGGTTTGTCCATTCTTTCGCATAAAAACTCATTTTTGATCACTCTGAAACGTTTGAAATCTCAACATAAGCGTTAACGAATCTACGGCGCCACTCGTCCCATGCCCTAAAATCAAGTAAAGTTCGAATCTCTCCTTTCAAATGCGTATCAAGCCAACTGCGGACCTGCTCACGAGTCTTAAACCGTTCCTTCTCAAACATGTAATTCTGGATCTCCCACCGGTCCGAGCCTTTCACTTTGCCAAGTGTGATTTTGACGCCTTTACCAAGCTCCTTAACCCTGAACTTCTCAAACTTTCCCGGGTCCTGAACCCTGTACCTGAAAACTTTTGGTTCTTCTTCTAAGCCTGGCATCTTAATTCGCCAACCATTCGCAGATTGAGAGCAACCTTTTCAAAATGATCTCTTTAACCTTCGCAAGATGCCGGTCTGGATCAATGAACATCACGTAAGTCTGCATCTTCGGTGAAGTCACAACGCCCAAGTATCTGTTGTAATGGTATTTGCTCCTGTCCATTTTTCCATAGAAAAAGCGTCTGACCCGACAGAATAGACAAGCAAAATGGGGCCTATGCATGCGGTTTGAATGGCCACATAAACTGTGACAGGGCATGCGGATCCGAATCTTCAATTTTTTACTCCTCGCTCTGTAACGCCTTAACAACACCGTTCACAGTCTTATCGACAGCTTTGCTGGTTTCGCTCTTGGGCTTGGCAGGAGGAAGCATGTTTTCAGCTGCTAACGCTTCATCAGTAGGCTGCTCTGGATAGCCTAACTGTGGCCGAGCTTCACTTCGCAGAATAATGTTCTTGTCCACAAGATCACTGATGAACTTGGCTTTCACG
>Ga0315280_10010176_pt1 | contig 11855 bp, 14 predicted proteins | sample YL17G06_40_MG_FD_203697 | JGI IMG/M metagenome (GOLD analysis project Ga0315280, IMG submission 203697) | Sediment microbial communities from Yellowstone Lake, YNP, Wyoming, USA - YL17G06_40 | ecosystem: Environmental > Aquatic > Freshwater > Lake > Sediment | place: USA: Wyoming | collected... | reverse complement strand
AATTGTGGTTTGTGGTGAGTATCTTAAATGGTACTGTTGTCCGCCTAGGGAAGAGGTTGGCACTGTTGCTGAGTCTTGGATTGAGAGAGGCGATTTAGTTGCTGCACATTACTGTTTAAACTATGCTGCGGACTTGTTGATTAGGATAATATTTGCCTTAAATAGGGAGTTTTTGCCTGCGCCTAAATGGAGAATGTTCTACTCTTACAGTTTAAAGTGGCAGCCAATGAATTATAAGAAACTTATCAAAAAAGCGATGATTATAAGGAGTTTTTCGGCAAGAGATTTCAACAGAAGATTGAAGACTATGCGAGGAATATGGCATAAAATTGTACCTAAAATAAAAGATGAGACTGGACTAACCCCAGAGCAGATTTCTGAATACTATGTTGAGAAGATACTTCACCAAACTGGGATACCTTCACGCCATTAAGAGGATGAAATGAATTCCAGAATAGGTAAACTTTTGTTTACATTAAGAAGCTGCAGACTTTGATTAAATATGTAAGCCTTTCCAGACTCGGGATATTCGTCTCACCCACCCATAATCTAAGCACATCTAATTCTGTGATTGTTTGTTCAAGAGTTAATCTAATGTTATAAAAAGAGGGAATTTAGAAGGGAAGGTTTTGCTCACTGCTTCTCCTTTCTGCGCTTAACACGTTTGACATAGATGGCTGTTGCAGCTGTTGCAACTACAATTGTTGAGGCTAAAACAATATAGGGAGCCGACGCGTCAGACTCAGGCTTATCAATTGGAACAGCAAAGCCGCCAACAGGTATGTGTAGAGGCTCTGCTACGACAAAAGGCGAAAGGCTATTGGTCCTTCCAGTAATGGTGTTGCCATCGACATCGACTGATGTAGTAATATCTTTCCACTCTTCACCATTCCAATGTAAGAGCTTTAACTCTTCTTCAGAACCACTAACCCAGAATTCTCTGTAAGGAAATGTTACTGCAATGGAGCCGGTATATTGCGAGGTTGTTGATACCTCAAAAAAGCAATCTATGGGTCTCAATGTCGCAGGAAATGTTATGCGTGGTATAAAGGATATATTAATGTCCGTTTCTCCTTCTTCAGTTATCTGAGAATAAATCATATGAATCTCTTTTCCTAACCCAACTAACACATTCGTGCCTACCGGCGTAATAACACCAGAATGAGAATCTTTCATGACTTGCGGATCCGAGTCTTTCTGATATTCTTGCAAATTGTCTTTTGGACTACCATCGGGATTTTTATCACCATCAGGATTTCCCTTAGCATCATCTATATTAGGTCTGAGACCGTATTTTATTTCCCACCAGTCAGGCATACCATCACCCTCGGGCTTACCATCTCCGTTAATATCTTCGCTATCTTTCATAAGACTCTTCTTAATCGAGTCGAGGACTTTATTTGCATTGTCTTTACACTCTTGAGGCAGACTTTTCGCTCTATTGATTGTATCTATTAAATTATCCAAAGCATCAAGAACCTCTTTCCCTTTGCACCCTTCAATGGCTTCGAGAAATCTGTCTTCTGCATCACCAATGGCTATTACATCCTGAGCCGTCATTGTGACCCCAGCCCAGCCAAATAAATTCTTAGAATACTTTATCCAATCCCGAGAAACATCTAATCGTGCGGACTCCCTTTCAATCTTCTCGGGGTCATTAGGATCTACCCACTTTTTATATTCGATTTTAGCTGTAATGCCAAATATTGCAAAAATATTTTGGAATTGTTCGAATTGGGTGATTACTATCTTCACAATACCTTGTGCTAGCTGTCTCACCTCTGGGTCTGGATCATGCATCGCTTCCCTTACCTTTTTAAGAGCCGTAGTGTCTGGTGGATCTTTCTTTATTTGCTCCTCGATTTTTTTTATCAGTTCTGTCCTTGCTTTGTACCTCACCCAGAACTCATCATCCCCCAGTTTTTTGATTAAGTCATCGATCTCGTTTGCTCTTACTTGAGGAATCATTGTTAGCATTGATACAGCAATGTTTATGCTCAAAATGATGAAAACGACCAAAGCGATCTTTTTCATTTTCTCCTTTCTCCTCTTTTCAGCACTTTTAATTTGTATGTGCTGTGGATATATATATTGTGAAACCTTCTTCTATGCATATTCCTTGGTAATGATGGCTTATGTTTTTTTAATGCAGTTTTCCACATTAATCGATTAATAAAAACTGTAGAGGAAGAATAATCACGGAATATATCTAAGACTGGTGTCTCTTCCAAAACAGGTAAACTTTTGTCTGCGCCAAGAAACTAAGCCTTTTCAAGACCTCTGCTAAACTTTTTCCATCAAGCCTTTCTATTTTCGCCATAAACTCCTGATGAGTCGGGTAAACTTTAGGCAAAGACATAAGCCTCTTTCTTAAGGTTCCTTCCTTTATGGAAAGTTTCTCTAAAATTTGAACAACTTTATCTTCTCCAATACGCCTAATATTCCGCTCGTTATATTTTACACTTCCAAGCATTACAGGATTAAACCCTAAAGCGTAAAGTCGCTCTATGGCTCTCAGCACTTTCGGGTTAGACGTGCTCTCCATAATCTTCTGCATTCCAGACTTTTCGAAAAACGGGTTATATTTTGCCATAACTGCCAAAGTTTCCACGTAGGGCGTTCCAGCTTTGGCTAACGTTTCCTTTACAAGTTTTACGCCTAAACCTATTGTGCGATATTTTGGATACACAATCACGCGGGATATTGTGCTTATTTCCCTTTGAAGTTTATGAAAGTTGTCTTTCCAGACTTTGCCTCTGCCAAAAGTAGTAGGCGGCGGATAACTGTAAACGATTGCTCCGCAGAGCTCGTCTCCACGTTTTAAGGCGAAGATTTTCCTTGGCGGTGGGCAGCGGCTTGACCGATAATGGAAAAGGCTCAGCTTCTTGTAATCTGCAAAAGTGCCTTCTTCAATATGCATTTCTTCTGTTAGGCTGCATTCTGTAGCTGACGCATTCGAGTAATAGTTTACGCTGATTTCTTTGCCAAAACGTTTGTGAATATGAACGCTCGGCTTTAAATCTTCAAAAAGGTCAATGTGCGTCGTCGCCACTATAACAGCTTTGCCCATTTGCCTTGCAATTTTCTGAAGGTTAAAAGCCACAATTCTAGCCGTGTCACGGTCAAGCATGCTACAAAACTCGTCGGCGATCCACCATTGCTTGCCACTTTCCATCAGCTTTGCTATTTTGTAGCGATATTTCTGTCCGTCGCTTAATTCTCGAAAACGCCTAATAAAAAGGAAGGCGTCGTTTAAACCAGCTTTGCTCAACAGCTCTAGACTTTCGCCGAGGTTTTTGCCAACCGTATCAATTATTGGCTTTTCTGGGTCTGGTTGAATGCTTGCCATGTCTATAGCTTCTTCGCCTAGGTCTTGCTTTAAGGCTTTTAATAAGACGCTTTTGCCTGAGCCGCTATCTCCAGTAATATAGACAATATCCGTGGAGCCTATCTTCAACTCAACATTATCCAAAATAACAAACTTCTGCTCTTGGTTAATGCCTAACCCGAAGGCTTCTGCCACATCTATTGTGCGGGGTGTTATCTCAGTGGCTGTTTCATAAGCTATGTTAAAAGTGAATTTGCCTGTTTGCTTATTGTAGCGTCTTGCGAGTTTTGTGATTTTGAAGTGTTCTTGTTTGTGTGTGCGTGCGTGCAACGGTGTTAGGCCCCTCTATTTGGATGCTAACATGTTTTTTGTGTGATGAGTATGCCTGTGATTGTGCCTGTTAGGGCGGTTATTGCTGAGAATATTTCGCTGTTCCATTTGCCGAGGATTGTGATGTGTGTGATTTCTAGTGTGGATAGGATTAGTGTCATGGTGATTGTGAATTTTACGCCGTAGACGAGTCGTGGGTCTGGTGGGATTTCGCGTTGCCGTATGTGTTTTGTTAGTGCTTTTTTAATCCAGTCTTTCATGGTTTGTCACTTTTTGTTGTTTTTTGTTGCGTTGGGTTGATTGTTTGCCGCCTATGAGGAAGCTGTGTAGGAGTTGTTTGGCGTCTTCTGGTTTTATGTGGTTTTTAATTATGACTGTGATGTTTATTGCCCAGGCGGTTGGGACGGCTGTGTAGTCGATGTCGTATAGACCGTCTGCGTAGCGGAAGTTGTTTTGGGCGAGGATTCTGTGTTTGTTTTTTTGTCCTAATAGGCCTATGAATATGCCCCAGCTTGTGACGGGTACGTCTATGCCGTTTAGGCCGCCGCTGAGGCTTTTGCCTATGCTGGCGTCAAACCAGTCAACTTTGACTAGGTCGCCTAGGGTTAAGCCTTTAACTTGCTTAACAACCTCCTTCATACAATACCATCAAAAGAAAACGAGAACGTAAAGAGAATATAAAGAAGAGCGAAATTTACCAATTCACAAATTTCAAATGCAAAAAATTTTCTTAGCGTCCTAGGGCTACAAACATTTTTATGTTCCAGTTCAATAGATAATTAACCAAGGATGCCCATGAAAATTCAAAACATCGGAATAAAGAATTTTCGAAGTCTTCGTGACGTATCGCTGGATAGTGTAGGCAATCTCAGCGTATTGATCGGAAAGAATAGTAGTGGGAAATCAAACATTCTAGAAGCGTTAGTATTGTTCTTCAACGATTTTGCAATAACTGGAGGTACTACAGCAGGATTAAATGAATATTTTTGGCATAATCGCCAAACCTCTGACCCTATAGAATTTACGATCACTATTAAATTAGATGAATCTGAATGCAGAGGAATTTTTCCAGAAGACATTCTGAAATTTGTAAAGGAGAAATTTGAAAATATCTACGATGAACTCGCAATTACTAGGCAAATAATTAATGTTCAGGGAACGTGGAAAACGGAAACTTTACAATGGGCAGAGCTACCTTTGATAAAATCAGACGCAACAATAACCCCAGAACAACTCACAAAGGTTTTGTCCGAGAAAATAACTCCTCCGGCAAGTTTACCTCAAGTAACACCTCAGATGCTGAGTACAATATTTACAAAAATAACTGAGAAAATCAAAGGTAAATTCAAACTAATAGCTGCCATAAGAGATGTAAAACAACCTGTGGCTCAGCGAATGACTCTTATTGACTCATCAGTTCAAAGTCGTTTATGGTCTTTAGATCAGAGCGTAGTTGCGTCTGATGAGGTTAAATATACTGAAATAGAGAATAGCTTCAAACGGATAACCGGCCAAACGCTGGATCTAGCTCAAGCACAGACTTTCATAAGAAAAGGAGTTAGACGCTTTCCACTCTATTTTGAAGGGGGAGGCATTCAAGCTATCATAAATATGATTTTCGAATTGAGGTCAGAACCAGAAAAAGGTTATATTTTTGGCATAGAAGAACCTGAGACTCACTCACATCCAGAGCTTCAAAGAAGGTTCTTTAACGATATCAAAAGGCTATCTGAACAAAGTCAAATCTTTGTGGCTACGCACTCGCCAATCTTTGTTGACAGAACTGACCTTGATAATACATGGATAGTTAAGATTATGGATAATGAGACTAAGGTTGAAAGAATAGCTGAATTAAAAGAAATAATCAACGAGATAGGAGCTAGACCTAGCGATATCTTCTTTTTTGCTGACCGTATTCTATTCGTTGAAGGAAAAACTGAAGAAATAGTTCTACCGGCTTATGCAAAGCAATTAGGTCTAGATATGACCGACGTAGCTATAGTGCCCGTTGAAGGAAAGAATCAAGCTAGACTTAATTTGAAAACATGGATAAAGATTACACGTAATACCCTTCCTTTATTCTTGATACTGGACAACGATGCTAAAGATGCTGTCGAAGAAATAATAAAAGAAGGATTTGTAGGGGAAGATAATTACCATCTTTGGCAACGAGGCTCAATAGAGGATTACTACCCTCCTGAAATCCTTGAAGATGCCTTAAAGGAATTGAACTCCAGATATGGCTTGAACTTGCAAATACAAGAGATTCTGGAAAAGATAAAAGACGGCAAACTAAAACCGTCAAAAATTGACCTTGGAGACAAGCGTAACTTACTGGAGAAGTCATGGAAAGTCGCCTTGGGCGAAGCTGTAGCTAGGTTGATGAGTATGAAAAGGGTATATGTCTTTGATGAGATAAGGCGGGTTATGGAGGCATTTTTGAAGAGCTGAACTATTTCTCTTCCTAGACTTGCATGCAGAATGCTGAAATTACTTTCCATCCCAGAAAAAGTTCTAAAATCTCTCAATTGGAATGAAAAATCCTCAGGTAAGTAAGCATCTAGTCCTAAGTTCAGTGTTAAGGTTCCAAAACTTATTGTCTTGACCATCTTTTTGATGCCCTGTCTACGATAACGTATCCTAGATGCAACGACGTTCTCATTTTTTAAACAGTTTAAAATCATTTGCAAAACCTTTTCAAAACAATTTGAATTGGGCAAATATAAATCCAAGAAGAACCTTCTAGTAAAAACTTGTGAGAACATGTCAAGTAGTTTCAGAGGCATATTTACAGTCGCTCTTGGTTTGATAATCATAATCGCACTATCGCTAGCCTTCAAGAATCTCTTTACCCCTCCTCCGCCTACGCTTCAAGTAACTGTTGCGACTTTGGACCCGAATACAATTAACATTAACCAAGCTGCAATATTGTCATTCACAATTAAAAGCAACGATAAATCAGAGAGTCATTTCTTGCGAATAGAATTTGAGTCTCATGTACTAGTGACTTTTTTCATTGGCGACCAGAACCTTCCTTATGAAAGCGGTAAATGGTACTTCACTCAATCAATCAACCCGTCCGCGACGATCACCCAACCTTTTGTTGTAAAGGCTGGATTAGAAAGTGGCATTGCCGAATTAAAGTATCTGATTTCAGTCGATTTTTATCTTGATGGAAACCAATTTGACAGTAAGACCTTCACACTAACTGTAAAACGTTGACCATAAGTGATGCAAAATTGAATAGAGATAAGCTGATAGGGATTTACTTTGTAGTTGTTGTACCTGCAATTATTATAGTGAGTGAGATTTTTTACTTTCTAACCTCTCTCTTCTTAGGGACACTTGCCATATCATTGCTTGCACTCGTCTATGTTGCTCTTCTCAGCGACAAGGTTGATTATGGTCCTAAGCAAATCAGAAGAGTGAGAATACCACAGATTCGTGAAGACTTGGAAGAATTACTGAAAACTACGACTTATAGTGGCGAACTAATCTTTGTTTATCTGATTTCTGTTTTTGAGGATAATGAAAGACTTTCTCAAACGGAACTCGTTAATCGAGTTAAAGGAAAATATGAATCTTCACTGACACATCAATCAATAAGAAAATACATTATAGAGCTTGAGCGACACGGATTGATTCAGTCTCCACCAACTCCCAGAGAACGAGAGTATAGGTTGACAGAACAAGGTAGACGGTGTTCCAAAGCAGTCAAAGTATGCTTTCCCAAAACCTATTTCTGGTTCATTGTTCGGCATTTCTTGAAAATCAGAAAATTATCCGAGTTCCCTCAGAACGAAACTCAGAATCCTTAGAAAAAGTTACTCTGCTCATGAAAGCACGTTGGAGACATCGGCAAACATTTTCCTACACCAAAATTCACCCAATCATCAAATTAATGTAGAATCCATTGTAAAAGACTACGTTAGAGGGTTGTTATGTCTGTTATTTCTATTGCTACCACTTTCCCTCTCTTATCATAATACACTATCACCCTTCCATCCCCAGCAGGCTCACCATCAGCATACTCCACATGTCTAAACCTCACAAAAACATCCCTCAACATCACCCCTATAATCTATCATAACCACTTATCTCGGCAACCTGACACACCAAAACAAAAAGAAACAACACACCACCAACAACCACATCAACTCTTAGAAATAAAAAAAAGTTGAGCGTCAACCGTTAAGCCTTTCATGCTAGTCTATGTGTATGTGTACGAAGCCCACACACTCGTCGAGCGTGAACCAGGCACAATAAGACTTATGAACTCCAGATAAAGCTTCGTCATATAACCCGACTTCACCAACTTACTCAAAAACCTTTCAAGCCCAGCCAAGCTCTCAAACTCAAACATCTCCACATACCCATCAGCATTGCCACCAACCAGCTGAGAAAACATCCTATGCGACTTCACTTCCTTAAACGACAACAAACGCCCATCCTTATACCCAAAGAACTTCCTCCACTTCTTCTTATACGCCGCCAACTCCGCCTGCTTCTCCGGCTTTAACACATATGTTTCCACCAAAAAAACACTCAACCCACCACCTCCCTTTTCACCTTTATGCCATGCCTATAACGTCATTCCAAGTAATATTAATAATTTAAGAAACTCCAAAGCCAAATTCAACCCAGCCAAACATTCCCTCACAAACTCTACTAAAAACAAAGCCTTTCTCATTGCACATAAGTATTATAAAGCTTTCAAAACAATACCTTTGCGCCAGAGGTGAAACAAAAAATGCTGTTCATAGCAATAGTAAATTGCATTCCTGAAAAGATGAAAGAACTAGCCCAATTCGCCAAAACCCGAGGACCCACAAAAGGAACAAAAATAATCAGCAACTACGGAACACCAGTAGGCAAAGGCATCACCATCCTAGAAGCCGACACCGAAGAAGCCGTCTTCGCATACTTCTCCCCAATGCTACAATTCTTCAAAAACATCGAAGTCTACCCAGCACTACCAATGGAAAAAGTAATGGAATTCGCAACACTAATCAAACACTAAGCTCCGATACACGAAAGAAACAAACCAGTTCAATAAGAATTATCTCGAAATAAGCACTAGAAGTAAGTATGGTAAAACTCGTAATTTTTGACGCAGGCGGCGTGCTCTACACAGGAAGCATGAAAATAGTAGATGAGGCTGTGAAGAAATTTCTTAAAAAACATGGCATAAATGATTTCAAGAAAAGCCATAAAGTTTGGTCTAAAAATGAAAAACTCGCATCTATCGGAAAAATAAGCGCAAGAGAAGCTCACGAAAGATGGTTGGAAGGTCTCGGCCTATCCAGAGATTTAATAGATGAATGGGCAGAGATTGACAAAAAAGAAATATTGAGCAAATTCAGAAGAACACCTAGAATCAACAAATTATTGCAGAAGCTAAAAAAAGAGTACATTTTAGTTGTTCTAAGCGACTCAATCTTCAGCAAACAAGAAAAGATCGAAAAAATGCAAATGCTTGGCATAAACCACAAAATCTTTGACGAAATCTACAACTCACACGATTTAGGCACTTACAAACCAAGCAAGAAAGCATTCCACACAATTCTAGAAAAATTCAATGCAAAACCAAAAGAAGCAGCCTTCATCAGCGATGCTTGCGATGAGCTAGAAGGTGCAAAGAAAATCGGCTTGTTAACTATCGGCCTCAATTGTGATGGTGGAGACTACAATATAAGAAGGCTGAACGAAATTCTGAAAATTCTCAAAAACCTAAATCAGTTGCCTTAATTATCCGCAACTTCGCCAAAATCAAATCTTTAGGCATCTAAAAACGTCCTCGAACCTACAACAGTTCCAACTCGAGTTTCCCATCTAGAAACACAATGTTAATGCTGTGTTATATCCCAGTAAGAGAAGTTCTGCGATTCGTTTAGACCAAGAGCAAAAATAGCCAGATCGGTAACACGGTTATGTTTCTCTTGATCTCTAGGGTTTCTTTGGACAAAATGATTCCTTTTGAAGCTCCAGAAGCTTTCATAAAGTCAATCACTCCAAATGTGTCTCTGCTACTAATCGTGCGTTGATACTTGACCTCTATTGGAATACACTCTGAATCGCCTGTTCTTACGATAAAATCCACTTCACGATCTTTTTTTCCTCTCCAATACAGAACCATGTTTTCATACGTAAAAAGTTGCTTTTGTCTACTCATCAGAAACGCCAATCTGACCAAATGATCAGCAACGACTCCCTCAGCCACCATGCTACTATTCTCTGGGCTTCTCAGGAACTCCATAGTTGACTCAAATGGTTCTCTTCCAGTCACCCATGCTCTCATCGCATGTAAGAAGAAAGGATCTTGGAAGTGTATCTTCTTTTCCTTCTGATATGCTGGGGCTTGACGACTTGAATCATAACGATGAAAATATAACAATACGAAGCTGTCAGCAAGAGTATCCACATACTCAGCTACCGTATTATGACTTGCAATGTCCGTTCCATTTCTGAGAGTATTCCAGCCAACAGGACTCCCCAAAGTTTCCAATGTTCGCGTTATAACCTGCCGCAGGTAACTCTCCCTTTTTCCCCATTTTGCAAGATCTCCCAACACCACGTCAATATAGGTCTTATAAACCTCCTCAGGAATTTCACCACGCTTAAGATATTCATGGGCAACCCTTGCAGTTCCTCCCGTTAAAAGATAATTATGGAACAATAGATTTAGCTCCTTAGACGATAAGGAAAGTTCTTTGACCTCTTCTGGAATCTCGCCCCTAAGAATAGAAAAGAAAAGCTCTTTCCTCCTATCCCACAAAAGAATATTTTGCTCCCGAATCAAATCTCTCACATCTTTACTCAACGTTTCCGCATATTCTGCAAATTTCATCGGAAGCATGACTTTGTCAAGAACATCTTTGGATTTTCCTCGCCTTCCAGGTAGTTTCTCAGATGCTTTCTTTATATCAAGCGTGTGAGAACCTGTTAGAATCAGAGTTGTTAGGGCTAACTTACCAGTATCCGCAAGATACTTTATGGCTTTTTGCCAATCCTTGACAGAAGAAGCTTCATCCACCAGCAAATACGCCCTAGTCTTTCGAGAACGCATATCCCAATCCAGATAAGATGAAATCGTTTCTGCAAGAGCCTTTGGATTGTCTATAAGATCACAAGTGAAATAGAATATGTTTCTTGGTGGCACCTTCAACTCTAGAAGATGTCTTACCATTTGCTTAAGAAGTGTTGTCTTACCAACTTGACGCGGCCCTCTGAGAGTATAAACTGCATCCGTGTTCAAATCAAACTTATACTTGAGACGAGGATTCCAAGGCACCTTAGATTTAGCTGCTGCCACTATGTACTTATCCTTAAGAATAGCTTTAGGTTTTCTCCACCAAGGATTCTGATCCATCAACTCTACAGATATTGACATATGCTGCAGATTTATTGACAGCTTACTTATAAATAGTTTGTCAATGAATTTGCATGTAATTTATAAAATAATATTAACAACCAATAAAAACTCGCTGCCAAAGCTCTCCTAATTTTAGAGGGTTATTATGTCTGTTATTTCTACTGCTACCACTTTCCCTCTCTTATCATAATACACTATCACCCTTCCATCCGCAGTCGGCTCACCCTCCACATGCCTAAACCTTACAAAAAGATCTCCAACATCATCACCATAATCCACAGTAACAACCTTCCTCGGCAACTTCACCCCATACTTTTCCTCAACTCTCTCCAAAACCTTTCTGATGTCGATGTCTAGGAGGGTTTTGACCTTCTGAACCTTAGTCCCATCGAAGGCAATAACGAACATCACAACAACCCTGAAAACACATTATGCAACGCTCAACCTTAAGAAACATTCTCCTCAACACAGCCTCTAAACTAAAACTTCAACCTCTTAACTAGAGTCAAGTTTATGTAAAGTCCCATCTAATACGTAGTTAGGCAAAAATTGGCTGGATGCCCAGAAAGAAGGAAAATGTTAGAAGATGTTTAAGAAATTCCTCATAATCCACGGATATTCCTTCTCTTTTCAATGCTTTCAATATCGGATAAATGATATCCTCTTTTTCTTCAATAGGATAACGCAAAGTAAAGAACTCATCAAATGTAATTGCTTTTACGTTTAAAATATTCTTTAATTCCATCCGCAACTCATTTTTCTTCATATATATTTAAATCTTATAAAGCACACCTATTTTGATGACCAATACAACCCGACTCTGGT
>Ga0315280_10010175_pt1 | contig 11857 bp, 15 predicted proteins | sample YL17G06_40_MG_FD_203697 | JGI IMG/M metagenome (GOLD analysis project Ga0315280, IMG submission 203697) | Sediment microbial communities from Yellowstone Lake, YNP, Wyoming, USA - YL17G06_40 | ecosystem: Environmental > Aquatic > Freshwater > Lake > Sediment | place: USA: Wyoming | collected... | reverse complement strand
CCTTAAAACTGGGGTTCACACTTTTGTTGTTAGGTATGGAAGGAAGAAGGGTGTTATTGTCGCTGGATTCATGTTTTTGATGGCAAGTTTCTCGCCATTCGTTTATTCAGCTTTTGGTTTACTCCCTTACAGACATTTATTCTTGTTTTTTATACTCTTCCCCCTTTCCATACCCATTATCATGCGTTATGCCGATGTGTTAAAGAACCCGTCAACAAAAACTGTCATTAACATACAGAAGACTACGAGAAAGTATGGAATTATCGGGGTAACAGTGCTATGGGCTTATGCACTACTCGCAAAAATAACCGGTTTTTGAAGAGGGTTTGGTGCGTAGCTTAGAAAAGATATATACGAGTTTTCTGCACCTAATTATAACCTATCACCTAAATGCGAAGTGAATGCTGTGTCTAAAACCGGTTCCTATTCAGCATTTGACTTTTGCCTCTTCCTTTCACATTGTAAGGTAACCATGGCTTCTCAGCCATTCAGCCTGATTCCTCCTGTACCGCCAGAAAATGTCGCCTCTGTCCGATTGAAAGTCCCAAGGAGAAACCAAGACAATGTCTCCCTCTCTGATCCATACTCGTCTCTTCAACTTTCCTCGAATTCTGCACAGTCGCTCTTTGCCGTCTTGACACTTCACCAAGATTCTGTCAAAACCTAGCATCCGAACAGCTATGCCCACCACATCATTTGCAACTGGTAGCACCATATTTCCGATTTCTTCTTCGCTGATGACCTTTCTTTTGCCCAATTTTCTCACATCTGAGTTGAGGCAAGGGTTGCTACCGTTTCAGTTTCCACGAGAAAGACCATGTTTTTCTTGGGTTTGGTTTGGGGGCGTGCAGTTGAACCGAATTTCGAATGATCGCGGCTCATTTGACTGTGATGTCTTAGGCATTGTATTCCTGCTCGTTTCCCATCTTGCGAAATCCAAATAACACGGGCTATTCTGTTGCATTGTGGACATTTCGTGTGGTCACCTATGTTAACTATCTCTTGTTCCTCCTTTCTTTTTGTTGTCTGTGTACGTTTTTCTTCCTGTTTTCTTCCTCAGTGTGCAGTGAACTCGTATGGATGATTTGCATTTTCTACAGTTGGTTACCATACCTGCTCTTGGGCTGCACAATCATGTTTACCTCTTTGATATACTTCGAAAAGATTCAGTTATTCGGTAGGACAAGCCTACAGGATAAAAGAAAACTCTTCAGATAAAATAGTGCTCCCGCTCTTATAAAGGGCATAGACGAACAGGACTCAAGCGCGTCATCTAAGTATCTTTTCATCTCAAAGTTTGGTGGCTGGAAAGAACTGACAGATTCTGCGTTCCATATACTTGTGACTAGGAAATTCTAAAGCGCCTATCACTACACCCAGGATGAGATCTCCCCAGCCAGCATCATCGATTATTATCTCCTTGAATTTTTCTAAGAGAAACGTATTTAGCCCCATAACTTATGCCACGTGTAAATGTTCACGTTTTTGATATGTACAAATCACACTTACATTATGGGGATTCTTCTACTATAACTATATGACGAGTTAAGAGAGTGAGTCTATCTGTCCAAATAATGTTTTTCTCGAAAATTGTCCTTCATAGTTTAAAAAAGCGTCTCAAGGCAAGCGGGAGTTTAAGCTAGCGGTTTATAGGGATTCTGAAAATATAAAAAGAAGAAGTTAGCTTTAGCTAGTTAACAAATGGATGGAGAAGATAAGGTTGGAGTTAAGTCGCCAAAGAACGCGGGAGCACACACTCAATCAATTCAAACATATTAGAACATGCATATCAGCTAGGGAGCTTTGTCTGCTTGTGCGCACCAACCGGGTGGCATTCAATGCAGAAGACGCACGTGAACATTGCGCATTTATCGCTAGACTGTTTACAATTAATCTGGTGGCTTATCCTACTTTCTTTTGTAGTCTGGCAAGCTTCTTCATCTTTTGTTTCTCTTTCCTTTCCTTCTTCTTGAGGGGCTTAGGTCTTCCTTCAGCTTCCATAACTCTCTTTTCTTTCTTTCCAGCCTTCTTCTTTTTTCCCATCATATAGCCTCCCTTTCCAATTACATATGATTTGATAATGTGAGGAGATAATCTTCGTCAATGTAAAATACGCTTTTATTTCATAAGTTTTTGATGTTTCTTCCAGTATGTGAGATGCATAGGGCACTTCATTTTGTCTTTACATTTCTTACATTCAGGGCGAATGCTTGTCCAATATCGTTGACAAGGCAGATTGGTTGGTGGAGGAGTCTTCGGTACATGAGTCGACATCTTTATTCCTTCTGCTGATAACCGACCTTTTCTAGATGTTGCTTCTTCTTTTTCACGTTTTTCTTTCTCAGAGCCTTCATTGTATCCCGCCCTTCAAACTATTCCTCAGACTTATGTAAGTGTAGAAAGTGAGATATAAATTACTTCTTCCTGTATTTCATTCACTTATGACCTAGGCGTAGTCGGTTGCACGCATTGAAGTGCGACCAAAATCTTTAAGTGCTTCCTTGTCAGATTGATGTTGCTCTAATGTGGTGTTGAAGATATGTCGAATGAAGTTTCGTCTGAAAGTAAAGAGCCTATTAAGGTTGAGAAGTTAACTCCCACTTCGAAAGATGTTAACATTGTTGTGAAGGTTGTTTCGAAGGGTGAAGCTAGGGACATCACGTCTAGCAGAGACTATTCCGTTCATAGGGTTGTTGATGCTTTGGTTGGCGATGAGACGGGATGCTTATACCTGAATCTTTGGGATGCTAACGTTGACAAGGTAAATGAAGGCGATACGATCAGCGTTAAGAATGGTTATGTTAACTTGTTTAGAGGCTCTATGCGGTTGAATATAGGCAAGTATGGCAGTTTTGAGGTCTTGAAGGAGTCACCTATCGGAGAGGTTAAACAAGAAAATAATTTGTCCAGTAAGCAGTATGAGCAGGAGAGACGTTTTGAGAGACGCGACTATGGTGGCAGTAGCTATGGAAGGGGCTACGGTAGAGGAAGAAGATACTAAAGCATATTTCTAATGTTAGTTTCTTTTGGTTCATGGCGAAATCTGGGAAAGAGCTTATCAACTCTCACGTTCTATATTCCATAGGGTAATGAGATGCCGAGAGATCCCGTGTGTGGCTTAGTGCTTGACGAAAAAACGGCTAGATTCAAAATTAAGCATGAAGGAGAAACATACTATTTCTGCACAACGGTATGCAAGAAGAGGTTTAAAAGGAATCCGAAGAAATTCGTAAAGTAGGACAAAGTTTTACGGTTAAAATAAACCCATATAGGATTTATGTTAGAAAATCTCATGTTCATGCATGTTTAGTAATAAAGGTATATATAGTTCAAAAGAGAAAGTGAAGGCAAAGCGAAAAAGAGAGGTGAAAGACATGGCGAAGGGTACAGTGACGAGATGGCTCAGCATGAGAGGCTTCGGCTTCATTAAATGCGAAGATGGCAAAGAAGTCTTTGTTCATAACTCGGAGATTCAGGGTAAAAACAGCCTAAAAGAAGGAGAAAAAGTAGAGTTCGAAGTGACAGAAACAAGTAGAGGACCGAGAGCCGTCAAAGTTAAACCGATTTCCGAATGAGCGGACCATTTCGGATGATTTCAATTATTTTCTTGACAACAGATAAATCATCGTAGCTTTTTCTCCGCTTAACTGCGAAAAGACACCGTTTTAGCACGTATCTTATGAAATGGTGACGTAATTGTTTCTCCTAAGCCAGTCGGCCTGACTTCTTGTGTACCGCCAAAATACGTCGCCCCGCTTATCAGACTGAAAATCCCAAGGAGAAACTAAAACTATGTCTCCATCCCTTATCCAAACCCTTCTCTTCATCTTGCCCCTAATTCTGCAGAGGCGCTCATGACCATCCTGACACTTAACCAAAATCCTATCAAAACCAAGCAACTTAACTACTATGCCCAGCACGTCGCTTGCGGCGGGCAACACCATATCCTTAATCTCTTCTTCGCTGAGGACCTTCTTTTTACCCAAGGCTCCACCTCTACGGAAAAAGGAAAGGGCTAAACTCATAAACTTTGCCATATAGCTAAAGAGTGCACTCAACTTCTAGAAGCTGGCTCTGAATACGTAACAGACCACCAAGACAAAAAGCTTTTCAGAAAAGAAAGTGCCTTTAAGGCTGAGCTGTAAAAGTTCAGCCACCCCTCTATTTTTATTGCATTGTCTTCGTTTTTTGGTCTAAAAAAAGTAATACAATGATAAGAAGCGAAGATAATTTCTCATTGGATTCATCGTATTCTGTTAATGAATGAGCAAGTCTGTTTCTTATATTTTCTCCTTCCTTTCTTATCAATAAAACACGGAGATATTGATATAAATCGTTACCAAGAATTTTTCTTGTTCGACGTAATTTAAAAAGATGCCCAAGAGTTTTTTCTTTCTTTGTTGCTTCAGGATTTCGTATGTTGGTGTTACGTAGTGGTCTATGGGGGCTCAGTAGGCTTTGATCTATTTTTTAGCCATTTTGCAACCTGTCTAAAATGTGGAATGGAACTTTGGTTAATTATTGGAAGTTCTCGGGCACCAAATCTCTTTATTGGTTCATATTTGGGCATTGAAGCAAACATAACACTAGCCCAATACATGGTACCTTTCAAAGCTTCTTCTATGATTATTTCACTATCAGGTGGATAAGGCAAAGCAAGGAAAACTATTCCTTCAGCCCAATTTAATGCTAAAGGTTGCCCAGAGCTCACTATCAATTCTACTCTTTCAAAAAACTCTTTTGCTGAAAATTCCAGACATTCAAAAATAACAATTTTCTTTATGGGTTGAAAAACGATTTCAATCTCTTTCTCCTCTTCCATTTCTTTAACTCTCATAGGAGATTGTGAAAGCTCTCTCTTAAATCTCTATTTGCCTTCAAATATGTGCTGACTGCCCTTTTGGGGTTATTTTTGGTCCTCTATACTAAAGATATGCTCGTTACAAAATTCGTGCCTATTACTCTGCTCTCATTGTTGCAAGAGAATGCTATATTATTAGGTTTGTTCAACAAAGATTTTTTCCGATTGATAAACAAAAAAGGGAGGAAGGCCATTCTTCTGAAGATTTTAGATTCATCCATTTTATGGCTTTTTCTGGAGTAAATCTATAATGGTTGAAAGAACTGTTTTATGGGGAACAAAATGGAAATAGGAGTAGAAGTTAGGAGAATCGATTCTCAGGGACGTCTTATTCTGCCCTCTGATTGGCGTAAATCTGAAATTGCAGGAACTCATGAGGTTTATGTCGTCAAGCGGAAGGGGTATTTGAAGATAATCCCTAAAAATAAAATGGATTTAACTGTATTCTTTGACAAAGTTGACTTAGGCGTTGAAGCCATTGGAAATTGGAAAGAATTTGAAAAGAGATTTTATGGAGGCAGCAAATGAAGTTCTAGAAAGGATAGCAAGACCACCAAAACTCTAATTAAATCTCTTATTTCTAACTTCTATATTAATCGGTGTTTAAGATGATCATATCTAAGGTTGGGAAGAAATATACCCTCATTATACCTCAAGAGGTGAGGGAAAAAGTCCCCATTAGAGAAGGAGAACAAATAATCTGGACAATCAAAGAGGAACAAATAATCCTTAAGTCGATTTCCTTCCTCCGCCTCGCTGGCACGGTTAGATCTAGCCCTTTGACAAGCAATAAGGAAGTGGCGAAAGCTTTAGAGAAAGAAATAGAAAAAGATGTGAAAGAAGCATCTTAAAATATACTCCGATGCCCTCATCACATTTTGACGATTTGGGCGTGGGGAACACCTGAAATATTCAGAACAGCATCAGGGTGAATCAGCCTCTTCTCCAAAGCCTTCTTAACAATATTCTGCCCAACCATGTTCACGATCGTGGACTGCTCCACTAGGTCGATGGCTTCCTCCACACTCATCTTCAAACCCTTATAGAAGTCCTCACGCACACGGAAAACAATTTTTCCTTCTTGAAGCGTGCATCCGAGGAGCTCAACGTCGCAGATGGCGAGGAGCACAAACTGCCCCATCCTCCGCACATTCGCATAAACCAAAACTTGATCAGTTGAAAGCTCACTTTCTGCCTTCACCATTCGCAGTGCTTCCATTCTTTTCTAGTCTATAATATGTTAATGTAGCCTAATAACGTTAATGGAAACGTGGTTCAGACTCTACGCATAGAATTTAGCTCTTCTAAACTGGTCTTATCGAAGACCTTGCTCCACAAGCCTCACAAACCAAAAAGTAGAGACGCTTCTCCTTCACAATCTTCGTGTCCGGACGCCTACACACAGGACACATCACAAACTCATCCGTATACCTCTTAATCAGCCTATCAAGGGTATCACGCTGAAACTTCCCCTGAAAAATCGCCCGACCCCCATCCGTAGTCGCCGCTGTCGCCATCTCCTTTAAAAGAAACTTAAGCACGTGATGCGGATCCCTATTAAGGGCGTCACAAATCTCCTTATAATTATGAAGAATGGTCCTAGCGCCAGCCACAGTAAAGCGCGGCTTAGGAACCTCAAATCTTTTATGCTCAAACACCTCAGGCGGAAGCTGCGAATACGCACGCTTCAACATTTCCTCATAACTCAACTTTTCTACCCCAAGCTTTTACAGAGCCTTTTCAAGACACTGAAGAATAAAGATTATGCCCCTTAAATTCCCTTCTAAAATTTCATTAAACTACAAGGCCCTTTCAGTAGTCGTGTCAATCATTCGTTTAATTTCGTCTCTTAAGGTCTCGGGCAGACCAAATATGCTCACGTCCATGAACCCCCTAACTATGAGGGCTTCCGCCTCGGCTTCAGAGAAACCCCTAGCCATCAAATACTGCACTTGCTCCTCAGCTATTTTGCCAACAGCCGCCTCATGGGAGAGATCCGTGCCAACAACCTTTCCATTAAGTTCAGGAACCGCATAGATGAACGCATTGTCAGAAAGCAGTAGCCCCCTACATTCTAGGTGCGCCTTCGTGTCCTTATGCTCCCCAACCAAGAGCCCGCGAGCATATATTTGCGCGTTGTCAGAGGCTATGGCTCTGGCGATTACTTCCCCCCTACTTCCTTCAGCTTGGAGAACAACCTTCGAGCCGACGTCTATGTAGGAGTTTCCTGTCCCATAAACAATGGAGTTGAACCTAGCCCTAGAGTTAACGCCCCTACAGTAGGCGACAGGATACATCTGAAGACTCTTAACGGGCTTAAGACACACATAATTGTTCACGAAAACCGCATCGTCCTCCAAAAGCGCCGCAGTTCTGGGGCGCACATCAAAATTTTGAGCCCAATTATGAATCATAGTGAAAGTAAGCTTCGCCCCCCTTTTAACGTAGAACTCTGAGATTCCAACGTGCAGCCCCCGCTGAACATTAGGATGCACAACACATCCAGTTATCATTTGAACCTCCGAGCCCGGCTCCGCAATTATTATGTTATGAACGTTCTGGTTTAGGTTGTCCCTTGACGTGAAAAGGCAGGACTGAACTGGCAATGTGACTTTCTCGTTCTCCAAAACCCTTAGGAAATATCCTTGATCCCACTTTAACTCAGCCAAAGCAGTATACTTATCGGTATCAACGGCAATGAGCTTCCACCAATAGTCCTTTAACCAATCATGCTTTTCAAAGGCATTCTTTGTGCTCATAACCTCCACTTTGCCCTTATACACGTCCTGAACGCCTTGAAAAACAGCAGAATGGTCAATCTGAAAGTATGTTCCAGCCCTCTCTTTTTCGTCAGACCTAACCCCAACTTTTAGCGACTGTTGAGCAATGTCTTCTGGAAGGGACGAAACTGGACACGTAGCCCACGGGTTAGAGCCCCTCGAAAAGCTATTTAGGTCTATGTCAGGACCTAGGCTTGCTGACTTATCCTTTGCACGCAACGCTTTTTCTTCACTGCTGGACATTTTTCGCACCATTTATACCCCTCACTCAATATTTGACCCAAAATTTCAACCGGCTTACCAGAACAGGCGATTAGCCCGTCGATCAGCACGTGGGCACTTTGCGTATTCACATAACGTAAAACGTAACCGAGATGAGTTATTAGGAGGCCTGATCGCCCCTTAAGAAACTTATTGACGACCTTTCCAATGAGCTCAAGGTTTTCCACATCCACACCGGAATCGGGCTCATCAAGCATAACGAAATAGGGTTTCTGCGCAAGCACCTGCAGAATCTCTGACCTTTTCAGCTCTCCACCAGAAAATCCTAGGTTTAGGTCTCTCTCAAGGAACTCTTGAGGCAATCGCATAGTTTCAGTTAATTCGTTCACTTCTAAGCCTTTCCCCGTGAAGCTACGCACAATATCACCTAATTTTACTCCCCGTATGGCAGGCGGATTCTGGAATGTAACGCCTAGCCCGAGCTTAACCCTTTCATTTATGGGCAAATCCGTAATATCCGTATCATTGAGCAGAATTCTGCCTGAAACAATGCGATAATTCGAAAAGCCTAAAACAGCCATAATAAGGGATGTTTTTCCCGACCCATTCGGACCGAAAAGGACATGTGTCTCTCCCTTTGGGATGTCTAAGTCTACTCCATTCAGCACCCTTTTCCCAGATACCTCAACGCACAAATCCTCTATTCTTAACGCGCTCAAGCTAATCGCCTATTAATAGACTGGGCTTCCTATTTTAAAAGGGTTTCAAGCCTCATAGTTTGGCGTCCCTTTTCATTTCCTTGTTTTTGTGGGTAACCGGCTGAACTGCAGTCCTCATAATCTACTCCATAACAGCTCTAAAATCAGCCTAGCCAAAAATCAAAGTGAAGCCTAAGAATAATGGGCCGCCAGCTTTCCCGGCTTCACGTGGCCGAAGACCACACTAACACCGGAAACGGAGCGCGGTTTAACTTCCGAGTTCGGAATGGGATCGGGTGGGTCCCACGCCCTTTGGCCGGCAACCCAACAGTTTCAGCTATTTTTCCCTTCATTAAGCTTTCGCTTAGGTCTCAGAAACCTATATATGCGAAGCATAGAAATTTTCTTTTGGTGGGGTCGTAGTCTAGCCAGGCATGACGACAGTCGGCATGAACTATGCCTAACCGTTAAGGGCTCCAGAATATGGTTCACGGGTTTACGGACCATTACGTGGGATGAAGAGCTTCTGGAGCGAGGAGAAACCCGTAGGAACGGATATACGCCGTTCCGGGTAAAGGTCACCGGTTCAAATCCGGTCGGCCCCACCACACTTTGGGTTCTCTATTTTCTGGATTGCTTGAAACGGTTTGCGCACTTTTCTCATTGAATGTTCTTTTTGTCTAAAAGCAAAAAAAGTCAAGATGTTGGATTAGGCATAGAATTGAATCCAATTCTGAGAAACAGTTAAATAGTAAACCTGCTATCCCCGACTATTGAGGTGTCAATGTTGGTATCCGAGAAAGTAATGCGGTTTCAAGGTAAGAACAAGGATCTGAATCAGTTATCACAGCAGATCGTTCAGCAACTGGCAAGTGAAGGATACAAAACGCAGTCAACCACTGCACCTTTGGGAATAGTTATCCAAGCTAAGAAGGCTGGGATTTTGCGGGATATCATTACTGCGGATAGGGCGTTTAGTATTCTGATAACTGGGCAGCTGAATGACTTTTCAATCCACATTGGCATAGGCAAGTGGATTCAGAACCTTGCGGTAGCAGCGGCTGAAGTAATCCTTCTATCTTGGTTGTTCCTCACTATTGACATCCCAGAAATGCTCTGGACTCGACACGTAGAAAACACGATCGCCAAGGAAATAACACAGATCGTAGGTTAACCCAAGAAGATCAATGCACTTTTTCATCTCCTTTTTCCATTGTTGTTTCCAAACCGAAAGCTAAAGCCAATTTTGCATCTGTTCGTTTTTGCAATAACGCTCTTGTATTTTTTCTGCAAGTTGCTGTCTTCAATTATGAAGGCACCTTCTTTGAAAAGCATCTTGCCATAGGGATGAACCCTAGCCAGATTATCTAGTATCTGCCGGTTGGTTACTACGATGAAGTGCCAAGGCTTGAGGTTTGAAGCTGAAGGGGCTGCCATGGCAAATCTAGATTCCACCTCTTGCCATTTTGCGAATAAAACAAACCGACCTTAAGTAACCGAAAAGATCTGCTCTTTTCTTGATATCGAAAATCTCTTCAATATCACATTTGAGGGCATCCTTAATGGCTTCAGCAACCTTTCTCGTGGTGCCAGTTCTAGGATAAAATACCACAAAGTATTTTCGCTTGTCCCTAAAGTTTGCTGCTCCGACAAGATATTTCATTTACTTTCTTCATCTGAACTGACAAGACGTTTTACCTCATTCACAGCCTCATCAACAGACTCTACTATCTTGTAAAGTCGGAATTCGCCGGGCCGCATGTACATATATCTTCTAAAGTTCTCAATGAGGGTTTTCCAGAACTCTCCAAAGAGGATAATGGGTCTTTCCTGACCAGCGCGAATTCTGGATGCAGCCCAAGCCATGCCGAACTCGGATATTGTTCCAGTTCCTCCCCTAAAGATGATGTGGATATCACTTAAAATTAACAATTGTTTTGTCCGTTCAAAATAGTCTGATGTTACAATCTCTTCATCGAAGATGTTTTGGGGGTCCCTTCCCTCGAAATGTGAATGAGGTACTTCAGGGTAATATGTTACTCCTATCACTTTTCCTCCAGCTGATTTTGCGCCTTCTGTTGATGCTCTCATCACACCGGGTCCTCCACCGTTGTAGATCGTCAAGCCCATCTGAGCTAGATACTTGGCCGTCATGTAGGCGTCTATGTAGGTCTGGTCTCCCGGCTTGAAGTCAGCTCCGCCCAAGAATGCTATTGACCTATACCTTTTCACAATATCACCTTCTAAGAAACTAGTAAAGTTCTTGACATGGATGAATTATGGCAAGATTCCTATTTAGTCTTACAGCATAGTCCAGGAGTTAGAGGTTATGTTCTTCCATGTATGTTGGTGCGCTCACTTCCCATCCGCCTTTGGATTGAAGGTAGTTCTCTAAGCTCAAGATCGATTCTTCTTCGCCGTGGGTCAGGAAAACATGCTTCGGAGGAGATTTGAAGTTGTTGAGCCAGCGGTGCAGGTCGTTCATGCCGGCGTGGGCGGAAAAGGCATCGATCTTTTCGATCTTAATCCGCACCGGATAGGACTGTCCGTGGATTCTGACGGGAGAAACGCCGTCCAAGATTTGGCGTCCCAGCGTCCCAGCTGCCTGGTACCCCACAAAGAGAAGCGTGGATTCTGGATTAGTTATGTTCATGGTTAGGTGATGTTTAATGCGTCCTCCCGTGATCATCCCCGAACCGGCCATGATGATGATTGACCCTTTTATCAGGTTGATCGCCTTAGACGCTTCAACAGATTCCACGAGCCTCAACCCCGGAAAGTCAAAGGGGGATTGACCATCCTTGAAGAGCTCGAGTGTCTCTTTGTCAAAATATTTCTTGCATCGTTCAAAGACCTTCGTTATTTCTACAGCCATGGGGCTGTCGAGAAAGGTCATAATAGAAGGGATCCTTTCCGCACGCGCTAAGCGGTTAAAATGATACAGAAGTTCTTGGGCACGCTCGATGGCGAAGGTGGGGATGAGGACATTCCCGCCCGCCTTTACCGTGTCGTTGACGATCTTGCAGAGTCGTTCATCAACGTCTTGGAGATTGTCATGGTTGCGATCTCCGTAGGTGGACTCCATGACCACGTAATCCGCTCGATCAAAAACAGAGGGATTGCCGAGAAGAGGCTTATCCCACTGGCCGATATCCCCAGAGAAGATAATGTTTCGCGACCCGTTCTCATCTTGGACAATGATCTCAATCATGGCCGAGCCAAGGATGTGGCCAGCATCGTGGAAACAGACCTTAACTCGATCATTCAGCGGCAGAAATTCTTCATAAGGAACATCC
>Ga0315280_10010173_pt1 | contig 11859 bp, 10 predicted proteins | sample YL17G06_40_MG_FD_203697 | JGI IMG/M metagenome (GOLD analysis project Ga0315280, IMG submission 203697) | Sediment microbial communities from Yellowstone Lake, YNP, Wyoming, USA - YL17G06_40 | ecosystem: Environmental > Aquatic > Freshwater > Lake > Sediment | place: USA: Wyoming | collected... | reverse complement strand
AGCAGCCGACCATACCGCGCCATGGGCCCTCCTCCTGGCGCTGCTCACTTTCGCGATCCCCCTCCCAGCAACAAACAACTACTGCAAAATCAGCCCGTTGTACAGGGTTTTGAAACAGCTTGTAGTGAAGATCACCGCCAAGGGAATTGACTACCACGACGGGCGCTTGCCCGCCGACGACGGTGTTTACGTGGAGCCGAAGCAATGAACAAGCGTTCGCCGGCCCATCTGAACGGTCGCGCGCAGCCGGGAAGCCCGGAAGCCACCCCGGCCCCGGCAGCCAGCCGCCCCGGCGCCGCTCTGCCTGACGCGGGACAGGTCCCGCCGGAGAAACAGCCGCTCGTCGAGGAGCTGCTGGTCGAAGGCGCCACCTTCGAGGACGTGGTGGAGGCCGCGAACGAGGGCGCAGGGCCGAAGGTGACGCAGGGGGCGGTGGCGCACTTCTTCCGCGCCAACCTCGAGATCCAGAAGCGGCGCGTCCAGCGGCTGGTGGAGAAAGCGGAGGCGCTGAAAGCCTCCTTGCACGCCGACCCCAACTCCGCCGAGGCGAAGCTGGCGGAGGCCGCGCTGCTTACTGGCCTGCTGCGCCTTTCCCGCGACGGCGCCGAACTCAGCCTGAAGGACGCCGTGTCCCTGCGCCTGCAGCGCGACAACCTGCGCCTCCGGCGGCGCATTCTGCACATGAAAGAGCGCGACGCCATCCAGAAACATCGCCTCAACGCAGCGCGCATGCGCCACGAGTTCGAAAAGTTCAGGTTGACCAAGGAAAAAGCCCGGCAAGCCCGCGAACATCTCCGCAGCCTGAAGCAGGGCCAGCAACTCGGTCCGGAGACGTTTCGCAAGATCCAGGAAATCTATGGACTCCTCAATGAACCCTTCATCCCGCCCCAACTCCCGGCGGAAAACTCGGAACCTCCGGCTGCCTGACGCCGGCTCGCCGGATGGCGGTAAGCACAGGTCGGGTGCGACGGCAACGTCGCCGGCGACCGTACTCCCGGAAAACTCGCCCGCGTGGGCGCCATCCCTGGGGCCGGCGGTCTCTTCCTCGAGGGAAAACGACCGGCAGGTGCCAGAAAGCAGTCGGCAGTCAGCAGTCCGCAGTCGGCTGGAAGAACAGGCGAAAATCGAAAAGCGAAAAGCGAAAAACGAGAAGCGAGTTCCCAATTTCGATTTTCGAGTTTCGGACTCGGCCCATCCAAAATCCACCATCAAAAATCAACAAGCGCAGGAAGTCCCTCTGAAGCCGGCGCTGAATCTCCTTCCCTACCAGCGGCGCTGGGTGGAGGACAACTCGCCGCTCAAGCTCGCCGTCAAGGCGCGGCAGATCGGCTACTCCTTCGCCGCTACCCTGCGCGCCGTGCTGCGCTGCCTGGAACACAAGACCACCTGGATCTTCCTCTCCAAGGGTGAACGCCAGTCGCGCCTGCTGATGGAAAAAGTCCAGGACCACATCCGCTCCTGCGGCATCCTGGCCCAGGCGCTCGAGTCCACGTTCTTCGAGGGCACGCTCACCAAGCAGCTCGAGACGCGCTTCCCCAACGGTTCCGTTATCTACGGCCTGCCCGCCAACCCCGATACGGCGCGCGGCTATTCCGGCCACGTCACCCTGGACGAGTTCGCCTTCCACGCCGACGCCGACAAGATTTACGCCGCCCTCTACCCCACCATCACCCGCGGCTACGGCCTGGAAGTCATCTCCACGCCCAACGGCACGCAAGGGAAATTCTATGAGCTGGCGAAGGCCGCAGGCCTGACCGAGCCGGGACTCGCGACTCGGGACTCGGGTCTCGGGATTCATTCGTCCTGGGGTCACGAGTCCCGAGTCCCGAGCCCCGAACCCCGAACCCCGCGCTGGAGCGCGCACTGGTGCGACATTTACGACGCCGTGCGCCAGGGATTGAAGATTGACCTCGAACTGCTGCGCGCCGGCTGCGAGGATGAGTCAGCGTGGCAGCAGGAGTTCTGCTGTCAGTTTGTGTCCACCGCCGAGAACTTCTTTTCGCCTGAACTCCTAGCCGCCTGCCTCAGCGCCGAGGCCAGTACCGATACGCCCCTCCTCCTCCTGGCCTCGGCGCCCGGCGCTTTTTCGGGACTCGGGACTCGAGACTCGGGACTCGCGACTCGCGACTCGGGACTCGCAAAGGAAGAAGGCCCGAGCCCCGAACCCCGAACCCCGAGTCCCGAGTTCTTCCTGGGTATCGACATCGGCCGCCACCACGACCGGACCGTCTTCTGGCTGGACGAGTTGGTGCCACTGGCAGAGACGAAATACGAAAATCGAAAGACGAAAAACGAAGAACCAGAGACGCTTTTCGCTTTTCGAGTTTCGACAGGGAAACCCAAAATCTTTCCGTCGCTCGCCTGGTTCGCACGTTCACCAACACGCCGTTTGCAGAACAACTGGCCTTCGCGCGCGAGCTGCTTTCTCTCCTGCGGGAAGACGGCCGGCCGCTCGTCCGCCGCGCCGCAATCGACGCGACGGGGATGGGCGCGCCCCTGGCCGAAGCGCTCGCGCGCGAGTTTAGTCCCCGCGTCGAGCCGGTGGTCTTTACCCCGGCGGTCAAGGAAGACCTGGCCTTTCGCACCAAACGGCGGATGGAAGCCCGGCTGTCGCTTCTGCCCGACACGCGGGAGATTCGCCAGGCGTTCAGCGCGGTGAAGAAAATCGTGACGCCCAGCGGCAACCTGCGCTTTGACGCCGAACGCACCGACGCCGGCCACGCCGACGAGTTCTGGGCCAAGGCGCTCGCCGACCTGGCGGCGGATTTCCGTCCTGCGGCGAGCCATAAGGACGCCTTCCTCGCCGACGGCGTGCCGCTGATTTCGCCGCTGGCGTTTGCGGAAGTCGATTTGAATTGGAGTCGGATCGGATGGAACTAGGAACTAGCCCCCAGCCCCCGGAGTGAACAATGAAACTCGGACCACTCGACATTTCCTGGACACGCGGCGCGCGCGCGGCGGCCTCTGACCGCCGGGCCGCCGTGGGGACACCGCCGCTACAGCCCGTCGGCCTCCCCGGCACGCCCATCTTCGGCGGCTTCTTGCGCGACTTCGGTGAGTACAACGCGCAACTCGAGGGCCTCACCGCCATCCGCACTTACGAGAAGATGCGCCGCTCGGACGCGCAGGTGGCGGCAACGCTCCTGGCCTGCGAGTTGCCCATTCGCGCCGCCCACTGGGACGTCATGCCGGCCAGCGAGTCGCCGCTCGACCGCGAGATCGCCGCGTTCGTGCGCGAGAACCTGTGGGGCGGGCTCGAGTACGTCTCGCCTTCGGGCGTCAAGGTCTCGCAGTGCTGGGGTGACGTGCTGCGCAACGCCCTGCTGATGCTCGCCTTCGGCGCGGCCGCCCACGAGGAAGTTTTCGCCGTGGACGGCGCCCGCGTGCGCCTGGCACGCCTGGCACCACGCCTGCCCATCACCTTCTATCGCTGGTTGACCGACACGGACGGCGAAACGCTGCTGGCGCTCAATCAGTACGGCTACCGCAACGCCCGCTTCGAAAGCGTCGAAATCCCCGCCGACCGCTTGGCCGTGTTCACCTTCAACCAGGAAGGATCGAATTTCTTCGGCCGCTCGATGCTGCGGCCCGCCTACATGCACTGGTACATCAAACACCAGCTCTACCGCATCGACGCCATCGCCGGCGAGCGGAACGGCCTGGGCGTCCCCACCATCGAGCAGGGGCCGGACGGCTCCAAAGAGGACCGCGAGGCCGCGGCCAAGTGGGTGACGCAGCTCGCCGCGCACGAAAAGACCGGCGTATCGCTCCCGCACGGCTGGAAGTTCTCGCTTAAGGGCGTGGAGGGCAACGTCCGCGACCTCTACAACTCCATCCAGCACCACAACATCGAGATCTCGCGCACCGCCCTCGCCTTCTTCATGAACCTGGGGCTGGGCGCGCGCGCCGGCGGCAACCGCGCCCTGGGCGAATCGCAGACCGATTTCTTTTTCCTCGCCGTGCAGGCCACCGCCGACCACTTGGCGCGCACCCTGAACGCCACCTGCGTCAAGCGGTTAATCGACTTCAACTGGGAGGGCGTGCGGCGCTATCCGGCCCTGGCCGTCTCCAACCTGCGCGCCCGCAGCTTCGACCAGGTGCTCGATATGCTGGCGCGCCTGACACAAACCGGTGTGGTCGAGCCCTATCCCGAACTCGCGCAGTACATCACGCGGGAGCTGGGATTGCCACAGCCGCCGGAAAGACAGGGACCAGGGGTTAGGGACTAGGGCCTGGGGCTTTCACCTCTGTCCCTCGACTTGCTCTTTGCAGGAGGATTCGATGCTGGCACCAATTTCCCATCTCCAAGCTCAAACGCCAGATCCGCACCTCAGCACCCAGCACCTAGCGCCTAGCACCTCTCCGCCACGCTTCGTGGTCACTCTCAACGTCGGACCGGCGACGGACGGTCTGGTGCGCGTCCCCCTGGCCGTCACCGGCAAGTGGGTGCGCGGCTCAACCAGCTTCGCCATCACCCGCCAGGACCTGGAAGAGATTGTGCGCAACTTCCGCGAGCGACAGAACGGCGAGATCAACGTTGATTACGACCACGCCAGCGAAATGCCGGAGGTCGCCGGCGGCGGGCCGGTGCCCTCCGCCGGACGGATCGTGAAGCTGGATCAGCCGGAACCCGCTCCGGGGCTCGGGACTCGGGACTCGGGGTTCGGGCGTCCGAGTGCGGGACCCGCTTTCCCCGACTCGCGACTCGCGAGTCGCGAGTCCCACTTCATTCTGTACGGCTGGTACGAACCTACGGAACGCGCGCGCCAGCTGGTGAAAAGCCGCGAGTACCGCTACATCTCGCCCGCCATCGACTGGACGGCGCTGAACAAACTCACCGGGAAGCCCCAGGGCACCACGCTGACTTCGGTGGCCCTGACCAACCGGCCCTTCCTCGAAGAACTGCCCCAGATCCGGCTTTCGGACCCGGCCTTCCAGCCGGTGGATGAAAGCGAAACGCGAAATTCGAAAATCGGAAACCGTCCCGCCAATCCCGGTTTTCCAGTTGCGAGTTTCGATTCTCGATTTTCCCACGCAGGAGGTTCTATGAAGCAGGTCAACCTTTCCGTCGCCGACGGCAAATTCCGCCTGGCGCACGACGATTTCAAAGATGAGTATTTCCTGGACCCTGAAGACGTGAAACGGTGTATGCACGAGCTGGGGATGCTGTCAGAGGTAACGTCAGCCAGCCCGACGCTGGCGGAATCCTCGACCGTCATCACCCTGGCCCAGGCCCGCGGGCTGCTCGCGGAAGCCGAAGCCCGCGGCAAGTCGGTCCCCGCCAGCGAAGTCTTCCGCGGCCGGGTGGAACAGGAGCTGGAAGCCGCCGTGCGGGCCGGCAAAATCCTGCCGCGTCAGCGCGACGACTGGCGAAAGATGGCGCTGGCCGACTTCCCCACCTTCCGCAAGATCGTGGGGACGCAGAAGCCGCTGGTGCCCGTCGAGCCTCTGGGGTTCTCCGGCGCCAGCCCCACGGACGTCCAGGCCCAGGTGAAATTCCTCGCCGAACAGCGCATGCGCGAACGCCACCTCAGTTTCGGGCAGGCGCTGAGCGAGATCGGCCGCGAACAGCCCGACCTGGTCCAACAGTACCGCCGGGCGGTGAGCGGCAACGAGCAGTGACGAAACTCGAAACGCGAAATTCGAAACTCGGCTCGCCCGGGTTTCGAGTGCGCGGAACGTGCAACGAGTTTCGATTTTCGAATTTCGATTTTCGGAGGACTCATGGCAGGAGCAACCTACGTTCTGGATAAGACCTACAAGGTGACCGAGGCCGCGGGCATCACGAAGTGGCGCGCCGTCATCCCCGGCACCAACGACGGCGAGTGCAAGTTGCCCACCGCCGCCAATCAACTCTCGCTCGGCATCACCCAGGAAGCCCAGGCGAAGCAGAATCAAAACGTGGCGGTGCGCAAGTACGGCATCTCGCGTGCCTACGCCAAAGGCGCCGTCACCAAAGGAGACTACGTGGAAGTGGGCGACACCTCGGGCGCCTTGCGCAAGGCCGACCTCGCCACCGTGCCCGGCGCGGCGACCCTCCACCACGTCCTGGGCATCGCCGAAGCTTCCGCCGACGACGGCGAGATCTTCTTCGTGTTCCTCTCGCCCAACCCGGTGGTGATGCCGGTCAGTTAACTGAATCATTGAATCATTTGTTCATTGATTCATTGAGAGCAGGCACGCTTCCCACCGCTGCGGTTCCTCAATGAGTCAATGATGCAATGACTCAATGAATCAATTCTCCCGCGGGTGCGGTCCCCAGGGTCAGTCCTCGGGACACTCTGCCCCGCCGGCGAGCGAGCGACCTGCTGACAGGTCTCCGCGTACCGGGTGCCGGGTGTCAGGGGTCAGTGAAAAGCTTTTGCTGACACTCGACACCTGAAACCTGACACCTGATTTCCCCGCGCGCGGAGCGCTCCACGGCCGGCGGCACGACCGAGCAGGCTCAGCCCTGCTCGACAAGGAGAAGAAGCCATGCCTGACATTTCGATGGTACACGTGGATCAAGCCCTGACCGAAGTGTCCATCGCTTACCGCAACCTGCAATATGTGGCGGACGCGGTTTTCCCCGTGGTTCCGGTCACCAAGCAATCCAACAAGTACTTCGTCTACTCCAAGGACAACTTCCGGACCCTCGACGACGCCCGCCGACCCGGCGCGCGCGCCAACGAAATCGACTGGGCGCTTTCCACCGACACCTACTACTGCGATGGCCACGCCCTGGCCCAGGCCATCCCCGACGAAATGCGCGCCAACGCCGATCAGGCCATTGACGTGGACGTGGACACCACGGAAATGCTCACCGATCTCATCTATCTGCAGCGCGAAATTCTCGTCGCCGCCAAGTCCACGGACAGTTCCGTCATCACGCAGAACACCACCCTTTCGGGAACCAGCCAGTGGTCCGACTATACGAATTCCGACCCCATCCAGGCCATCGAAGATCAGAAGGTGACGATTCTGAAGCAGATCGGACAGCTCCCCAACTCGCTCCTGGTAAGCTACCCGGTCTTCAAAGCCCTGCGCAATCACCCCAAGATCATTGAGCGCTTCAAGTACTCGCAAGTCGGCATCGTGCAGGCGGATCACCTGAAGTCCGTGTTCAACGTGGATAACTTCTACGTCGGCGCGGCGATCAAGAACGTGGCGAAAGAAGGCGCGGCGGATTCGCTCGATTACGTTTGGGGCAAGAACGCCCTGCTCTTCTACAAGCCCGCCGTAGCGGGCCGCCGCACGGTGTCGCTGGGTTACCAGTTCACCTTGCTGTTCGGCGCGAATACCGGCGGCTTTCTCGTCAAGCGTTACCGCGACGAGGCGCGCACCTCGGACATCGTGGAAGTTCAGCTCTACTACGATTCCAAGGTCGTGGCCGCGAACGCCGCCTTCCTCTGGCTTGCGGCGGTGGCGTAAACACGCTGGGAGGGGAGGGCCTTGACGGCCCTCCCCCCTGCCCGCTCTCTGCGGGAGCACCGTAAAGGTGCTCCCCTACCAGGGCAGATCGGAGTTCTCCATGGCTTTCACCACCATCGACGCGGTTGCAGCTCACTATCCCGGATTCCAGCGCGGCGTGCCGGACCAGAATCCCTCCGACGCGCAGATCCAGGCCTGGATCGAAGGTCAGAGCGCGCGCCTCGTGGCGCTGGCCGTCGGTCGCGGCTACACGTGCGAGGGGCTGGCCACGTCCAACCCCCAGGCCTACGCGCTGCTCGCGCTCGCCAACGAAGTGGGCGCGGCGGCGGACCTGGGCGAGGCGCTCTTCTCCCTGCTCGGCCCGGAGGCTTCACCGCAGGGCTGGGCCAATCCCAACGCGCTGCGGCGCTCCTTCGAGAACATGCTGGCGGAACTCGCCCGGGGAACCTACGATAAGCTCTTCATCTCCGGCGCGCGCACCGGCGACGTCTATCCGGCGTTCGGCGGGGTGGCGGGCCAGGAGACGGACCTCAGCGAGCCGTCCGAGGACAGCACGGCGGCCTTTAAGAAGGATGACGTGTTCTAAAGTAGGGGCGATTCATAAATCGCCCCTACGGTAGCGGCGGTCTATGACTGCCGCCTGGCAGTTTCGCTTTTCGCTTTGCGAGTCTCGGTATGATCCAGTTCACGTACGCCCTCAACTCGGAGCCGGTCGAGAACGCCCTGGCGGCATTCCAGGAATCGCTCGCGGAGCAATCGCCGGCGCTCACGCGCCTGGCGGATGATTTCCGCGAGATGATGGCGCAGCAATTCGCCACCGAAGGCCGGGCGGAAGGGACGCCGTGGGCCGAACGCGCGCCCTCCACCCTCCGGCGTCGGCGCGCCGGCACATCCATTCTCTATGCGACCGGGGCGCTGTTCCGCTCGCTCGCGGAAGCCGGCGCCGCCGGCCACGTCGAGGAGCTCGAAGGCTACTCCCTCACCCTCGGCAGCCGGCTGCCCTACGCCCGCTACCACCAGACCGGAACGCGCCGCCTGCCCGCGCGGCCTCTCATCGTGCTGTCGGGGGCGCGAGCCGAGCGCTGGATCGAAATCGTTCGCCGCGAGATCGAGGAGAAAGCCTTGCTGCTCAGGGCGAAGGAACTCGGGCCGTAGCGCCGGGCTTCAGCCCGGCATGTGCCGCCCTGAAGGGCGGCGCTACAAGGACTCGAAATGAATGGCCGTTATCAAGCGCAATTCTCGAAGCCGCTCGTCAACCAATTGATCGCCATTCTCCAGCGCGACCAGGAGGCGGTGCTCGACCTCGTCAACGCCGCTCGTCCCCCGGGGCGCGAGCTCAAGCCCTTCGCGGCGTTTCACAAGGAAGTGGTGACGGTGCAGAACTGGCCGGCGCTGGTCCTGGTGGCGCAGGAGACAGCCTTCGACGCGAACTCCGACGCCGACCTCCGCACCCAGACGGTCCGCTTCATCTGCGCCCTGGCCATCACGGGCGCCGACCCGGAATGGCTGTCGGAAGACGCCATGGACTACCTGCGCGCCGTGGACATCGTCTTGACCTCGGCCCCGCTGGCGGACTTCTACACGCCGCTCGCCATCAACCACCGCACGGTTCCCGCGGGCGAGACCACGGGCCTCGATCCCGACGTGTCGAAAATCCTGGATCTGCGCGTCCTCCGGCACGACCTCGGCGTTCTGGTGGGGCGGCGGGGCGGGGGGATGGCGCGCGGCCCGCAGCTCGAGTTCGTGATTGATCTGGAGGAACGATGACCACGAGTAGGCAGTCGGCAGTAGGCAGTCGGCAGTCGGCAGTTGGCAGTTGGCAGTCCGCTGTTGGAAGTCAGAACCCAGCAGTCGGGAGAAAGGTGCTGGCTGCTAGCGATTCGGGGCTGGGGACCGCCAAATTGAAAATTGTCAATTTTCAATTGTCAATTCTGCTGACCCTCTTCGCTGCTGCCTACTCCCTACTCCCGCTTTCCGCAGAAGCCGCCACGCACGTTACGGCCACCTACGACCTGGGCGCCAACCCGCGCGTGATGGCGACGGTGAATGGCGCGCCGCAATACGGGCTGGCGTTCGCGCAGAGAAACAAACGGGTCACCTATGGCGGTGTCGAGTACGGCCCGAGCGTGGTGAAGGCCTACCTCGACGCCAGCGGCCAACTGAACGACGGCGCGGGCAACCTCTGGCTCGACTTGATCCCGAACCTCGGCGCCACGCCCGGCGACAGCTATTACGTGGTGACGCTCAATATCCAGGGGCGCGTCCACGCGGAAATCTGGGTGGTGCCCGACGTGGCGAGCGTCGCCGCGGAGCTCTGCCGCCAGGCCCAGCCACCTTCCTCGACCGCCCCGGCGCTCTTCTACCAGTTCCTCCAGCAAGCCGGCGACGACCTCCCCCAACGGCAGAAGCTGAACTTCACGGGGGAGGGCGTGAGCTGCGTGGATAACGCCGGCCAGTTGCGGACTGACTGCACCCTCAGCGGCGGCGGGGGCTCCGTCCCCAAGGCCTCGGCCACCACCTCGGGCACCGTGAAAACCGACACGACCACGTCCGATCCGGTGGTCTATCTGACGTCCAGCGCTGATTCCCTGCTCGCCGCGAAAGCTCCGCTCGCGCACACCCACCCCGAGTCGGAGGTCACGAACCTGGTTTCCGACCTCGCCGGTAAAGTGCCAAACACGCGCGCCGCCAACACGACCTCACCCTTGAGCGGCGGGGGTGCGCTTTCGTCCGACCTTACGCTCTCCCTCCCGGCCGCCTCCGGTAGCCAGGACGGGTACCTGACGTCGTCGAACTGGACGACGTTCAACAACAAAGAAAATGCCCTGACCTTCAACTCGCCCCTCTCTCGAAGCACAAACACTATTTCCTGCCCAACGTGCTCCGTCTCCGGCCACAGCCACGCGGAAAGCGACGTGACAAGTTTGGTGACCGACCTTGCCGCGAAGGTCCCCACCACGCGCAATGTCAACACATCATCGCCCCTCAGTGGCGGTGGAGTGCTCAGTTCAGACCTCACTTTGAGTTGCCCGACGTGCGAGGTTTCCGGCAACAAGGACGCCGCCAGCGGTTATGCTGGACTGACCAGCGGAGCCAAGCTCAACGCCGCACAGGGCCAAGAGATCTGGGGGGCGGCGGACCTGACGGACTATTCAGGAACCAGTGGCAGCGGCTCCACGGCTATCAAGGCAACATTTACCTCCCTTGCCTCTAACGATATTCTGAAATGGAGCGGGTCGAATTGGGTTAATGCAACCTCAGCGGCTAAAGCTGATGCGCTGGCCAGCGATCCGACGGACTGCGGAAGCAATCAGTACGCCACGGCCATCGCGGCGAACGGCAATCTGACCTGCTCGCAGCCCGCGACCTCGAACCTGAGCGATGGCGCGAATGTCGTCAAGAACAATCAGGCTAATACCTACTCTGGGGGTGGGCTCCAGGACCTGAGCGCGCAGAAGCTCGCCCTGCCTGCCGCGACCACGCTCCCTGCCAGTTGCACCGCCAATAAGGAAATCTACGTGGACACCGACGCCACCCCCGCCGGTCAGCAGGTCTATCTCTGCAACGCCGCAGGCAATGGGTGGAACCTAATTGGCGACGGCGGAGGAGCGGGTGGCGGGGACAATATCTCCGTGAATGGCACCGCAGCGACGGACGCGGACTTCGACGATTCGACTCCTGCGGCGCCCGCGAACGGTTTCAACGTGAAATGGCAGAAGGATGCGCTGACACCCAACAACCTCTCGGCTCACTTGCTCACTACGACCGTAGGTTCCACGACTTGGGGAAGCGGTTCGGCCATCACTTGGACGTTCGACGACAATGCAGGCGCCGACCCGACCATAGCTTTCAACGGTTCCGGCGCCCTGGGTCTCAACGCTGGGGGCACAAACCAGAATGTAACCCTCACGCCCAGCGGCACAGGCACTGTGGTAGCGCCTGGGGCAGCCGGTGACAATCGGATTGCCTTCTATAGTGGCCCGGCAGCTGCATCATTCACCGCAGGCGTGGGCCAGGGGTACATCGCAGCAACAACGGCCTATGCCGGTGCGCTTAATCCCAACGCAGCGAGAACTTCCGCTTTCTTGGGCATCCATGAGAACAACGCCGGAACCAACAGTATGCAGGGACTCTACGGACTTTCTGATGCCCGACATACATCCGGGGCCAGGGTAGATGTAGCAGGGGTCGAGGGCGACGCGTATCTCTCCGCCGCAGGCACTGTTACGAACCTAGCAGGGGTGGCTGGTTATGCTGTAACCAACGCTGGTACGGTGACAAACATGGCGGCGTTGCTGGCATATACCAATACCAAAGGTGGAGGCACGGTTGTGTCCCGAATTCTGTGGAAAAGTAGATAGCGCATTTTCTCCTGCGAAGCCATAGGTTTCTTCTAGGCAGCCACGGCTGCGACGTCCGCCAGGTCGAACCACCCCTGGATCCGCCGCA
>Ga0315280_10010171_pt1 | contig 11862 bp, 15 predicted proteins | sample YL17G06_40_MG_FD_203697 | JGI IMG/M metagenome (GOLD analysis project Ga0315280, IMG submission 203697) | Sediment microbial communities from Yellowstone Lake, YNP, Wyoming, USA - YL17G06_40 | ecosystem: Environmental > Aquatic > Freshwater > Lake > Sediment | place: USA: Wyoming | collected... | reverse complement strand
TCATCTCTCAAACTCCATGCAGGTGATCATGCAACCCCGGAAGGGGAGTACCGGATCGTCAAGAAGCTTCCCAGGAGCAAGTATTACAAGGCCCTGTTGATCAATTACCCAAATGCAGAGGACAAAAGGAGGTTCATTTCTGCCAAAGTAAGAGGCGGAATACCCCGTTCCGTTGGGATCGGAGGTCTGGTTGAGATCCACGGCGGGGGAAAGGACGGCATGACCTATGGATGTATTGCCCTGGATAACGACCATATGGGTGAGATTTTTGCCATGGTCGATGTAGGGACACGTGTGACCATCGTAGGTTCGACAGACTATGAGAACAACATATCATCCGCATTAAATGGATTGTGAACCATGAAGCACAAGAAACATTTCTTTAACACGCTATTTATTTTAGTTGCAATATTCCTTGGTGTTGAGATCGCGGGATTCTATATGGCTTCCCGGAATGGTTCAGGCGATGCGACTCAGTCTTTAAACGGAAAAGCCAGAGGTGAACGCCTTGACGAACTTAAAGCGAGAAGGACGGTGCTCAGAGAACGCCTTGAAGGCCTCGCCCCCCAAGCGGTTTATATCGTTATAGACACTGCCAGAAACACGCTTTATGTTAGGAACAACAAAGCGGTAATCCGCGCGGCGGTTGCGTCAAGCGGAAGCGGCAATGTCCTGATGGAGCCCAACGGACTGAGGAAGTGGGTGTTCGATACGCCGAGGGGAGAATATATGATCGAGTCAAAGAGGCACCACCCCGTATGGATAAAGCCAGACTGGGCATTCATAGAGGAGGGCAAAGCCATACCCAAGAATGCCGAGGATCGGCTTGAGGACGGTGTTTTGGGAGATTATGCGCTCGGTTTTGGGAATGGCTATTTCATACACGGAACCCTTTATACAAGGCTCCTGGGCAGGAACGTGACACATGGTTGCGTGAGGCTGGCCGATGATGACCTCAAAGCGGTTTATACCGCAGTGGATATCGGCACGAAGTTATACATGTACTGATGAAGTCTTTGAGATGGATTCCTATTTTACTTATCCCACTGATAGCTATCGATGCAATCAGCACAGAGGAGGACTCCGTTAAGGATCAAAACCAACTACTTGAGACAGAGCTTAAAATTGCACAGACCCGGCATATCTATTTTATCTTCGATCTCAAGGACAAAAAGGTCTACGTGAAAGCAAGGGGACTCGTTTTCAGGGAATTGGAAATAAAAAAGATCCGCTTCTGGGGAAACGCTTCAGTAGCAAAGGCAGCCTCCCTGATTAAAAAGAGCACGTGGTTTTCTCCGAAGCGCGGAATGATAAAGCCCAGAACCAACAATAAGGACGAAGAATTCAGTATGGAGACATTGGAGCTGAAGGACATGCCCGCCAATTATACCCTGATCTTGGAAGAGAATTTATCGATCTCCGTAAGGCCCAAACCGACGGACATGATCTCATCGCTTTGGAGCATCCAATATCCGGCCAAATGGTATCTGACTCGCCCGGTCCTAACGGTGTGGTATGCGTTATGGAGAAAGCCCTTTACATCTATAGAGATTGTGCTTGAAAAAAATGATGCCCGCACCCTCTACTGGTCATTTCTTGAAGGCATGAAAGGGATTGTGTTTTCACCAGGAAGCCACCCTTAAAAAGAGGGGCTGTCTCAAAGTAGGGGGCGCTCATGATGCCTAAACCGTGTCCAGAGAGGTGATCGAAACCGAGATTTGGGGAAGCTTTTTGCCTCCAAGGACGGCCTCAGCCTCCGCGTAGCGCCTTGGGTGCAGGGCATGGACGAGGCAAGCGGGCGAGCATGTTGAGCGCTCCGGGTGCGGACCATCGGCGGCCGATCTGGTTGAGGCGGAGGAGTATCCGGCTGCAGATGCTCTCCAGCCGGTCAGTAGAGAGCGGGAGCATCTGGCCAGTGGTGAGGAGGTGACGGAGCGGGAGCGAGGCCAGCCCGTTCTCGATGAGGCCCAACTAGGCCTCGGCCGAGGACAGGGGCGCTGGGATAGGAGTGGGCAATGCAGGGTGGGGGGGTTCGTGAGCGTCCCCGCCTAGTCAAGGATGCACGAGGGAGTCACCATGGGAATCGGTCCTATGCTTTTCCCTGCGGATTCCTCGCATCCCGCTAGTTGCGCCGGGCGCTACGCGGCCGCCCTGGCCAGAGGCATGGGGGGGCAAAGACTCCACACACAGTGCTGATGCGACTTCTGTGCGAAGAACGCCAGGCGTCTTCTGCCACAAGGACGCCTGACCCGGGGACTTGTACGGAACAAGAGAATCCATAGTCAGCCAGTGCTGCCGTCTGGAAGCTCACAGAGGAGACGCTCACATGGCCGCGCAAAACGGAATCGTCGAGCCCATCCACGAGGCAGGCGCAGGGGGCGAGGCAAGGATCATCGTGGAACTCCGGACACTGTTTCCAGGACTCGGGGGGGCAATCGTGACCCAGGAGGGTGTCGCCGCGGCCCTCCGGATCGAGTACATCCAGGCCCCGACGATCGGCCACGAGATGTTTATCCGCCACCTCATCGCCAAGAAGCTGGACGACCATTTCTATCGGAGCGGAGTCTACGTGTTCTCACACGTTCCCCGGGTCTTGGGGTCAATCAGTTGTGGGGAGAAAGACCCCCGCGAGGCGTACCTCTACGAATGGGCCTTCGGCAGCGACGGTTTCTCATGGATGGAACTCGGCACGAACGACCTAATCAACCTCCACGACTGGAACCAGTTCGTCGGTCACTTCGCGAGTGCTGGCGTCGACCTGAGCTACGACACGACACACCCTGACGACGGGAGGACCTCCCAAAACGTCGTGCATCAGTATCCGCAAAGTCTGCAATCGGGTGAGATGTGTGCTCTCTGGAAACGGATTGACTTCGGCTTTCGCAGTATAATTATTGACTTCGACCGCTTGTCGGCCTTCGTGCAGGACCAAAAAGCGAAGCTGACCGAGACACTTCGGTATGAGCGGTACGACATGCTCCGTCTCGCGGTTGCTTACCTCCGCCACCGGAAGTACGGAGAGCCTATCAGCGACTACGACCTCGGCCGGCTCGTCCAACTTATCTGCGACTTTCGCCGATCCAGCCTCAGCCACTTGGCCTTCGCCTTCGGTTCTGCCAAGGGCGACGTCCGCCTGATTGATGAGTCTCAGGCGCTCTCGCAGTAGAGTTCAGCCCCGTTCGTAGGCCGGTGCCATTCCTCCGGGCTGCGCCCGACGCGCCTATCGTGCCGGGTCAAGGCCAGCGCGGGGACGCGCGCGGCTTTTGGGCATGACGGTATCTGCTTTTCATGAACGGGCTCGCGCATCGCCTGATCCTAACCTAACGCAAACCCTGTGGCCTCAAGCAGGACCGGCTGACCATTCGAACCCGGTGGCCCTCCCGTGACTTCTCTGGTAGCACTTGGCTTTCTGAAGCACGCCTGACGCTGTTTCAGTTCATGCCTCTATGCGCCTTCTGGAAGACGAGGTGAAGAAGATCCTCCACGCTCGAGCGTTCGAGGTTCCCCGGGGCCTTCGCAATACGACGAGACCTTCTGCGAGGATGCATTCGAGGAGTCCGGAGAGAGGCAAACCATGACGACGATCCAGGAGCAGATGGCGGCGTTCGTCTTCGATACCGACCACGGAGCACTGTCGGCGGAAACACTGGCTATGGCAAGGCTGTGCCTCCTGGATTGGCTCGGCTCAGTCTATGCGGGGAAGGGGACTCGGCCGGCCATGGCGGAGCGGGAGGGCGCATCCGGCCGGGAATTCCTCTCGGACGGTGCGATGTCGAAACAATTGCATCCCGCCAAGGCGGCGGCGGATGGATTGCTGGCCACCTTGTTGGCTGAGGAGGGATTCACGGCGGCGACTCGGATCTTCGAGGGCGAGAAGGGATTCTGCTGGGCCATGGCCGAGGCATGCGATCTCAGCCGCCAGACCCAGGGGTTGGGGAGCGAGCCGCCCCGCATCCTGTCCACATGGTTCAAGGCCCATGCGGCATGGTACCACATCCACTCGGCGATCGATGCGGTCTTGGAGATCCGACGAAAGCTGGCGCTGGGACCCTCGGACATCGAGAGCGTGCGGATCGCCCTCTATCCGGTGGCTCTCGACCTTCTGGAAAAGGTCGAGCCCAAGGATCCATAAACGGCGAAGTTCAACATCCCGTTCTGCGTGGGAACCGCCCTGGTCTACGGACAGGTGGGACTCTCGGCCTTCACGAGCGACCGGCTGGGAGATCCCAAGATCCAGGAGATGGTTCAGCGGATCTCCCTGGTGCGGGACGCGGAGCTGGGGAAGGTCTATCCAGATCGCTGGCCGGCAATTGGGGAAGTCAGGACCCGGACAGGCCAGACCCATGCGGCGCGGATAGATTACCCGAAGGGCGATCCAAAGAACCCCATGTCGCAGGAAGAGCCGATGGCCAAGTTCCACAACCTCTCGACGCCGGCCTTGACCGAGAACCAGCGCAAGAGGACGGTAGACGCGTGCCTGCAACTCGAGCAATGTGAGAACCTGGCCATGTTCTTCGACGACCTCGTTTGAGGCCGGTGCAGCTCGAGCCTCTCGCCTGATCCCCCGGATATGCTGGTGCTCTTCCCAGACTTCAACGAGAGCGCCAAACTGCGTCCTGGCGAAAGGGTATCCGTCGAGTTCACACCGGAGAAACCGGACGAGTACGGCCTTCGGTGCCGGATGGGGATGCTTCGAGGAAAGCTCGTCGTGGAATGAAGATTCTGGGTTGCGCCGCATCCTGACTGAGAGGAGGGACGTGCGATGCTCTACGTGAGAGAAACAAAGAAGGACGTGGAAACGGCGGCACGGGACCTGGAAGAGGCGGTGAGGCGGAACAAGTTCGGCGTCCTGCACGTGCACGATTTGCAGAAGACACTGAAAGAGAAGGGAGTGGACTTCCCCAACGCCTGCAAGATCCTGGAGGTGTGCAACCCGCAACGAGCGAACCAGGTGCTATCCGCCAACATGACGGTGAACATGGCGCTCCCCTGCCGGATCTCCGTCTACCAGGAAGGAGGGGCAATTTGATGCCTGGAGGCGGGATGATGGGTTGGGGAGGTTATGGCGGATTTGGGATGGGCCTTGTAGGTTGGTTTTTCATGTTCCTGTTCTGGGGGCTGATCATCATTGGAATTGTCCTCGGGGTGCGGTGGCTTTGGAGTCAAGGACCATCCGGGAGATTTGCTGGTACGGGTGATAATCCTTTGGTCATCCTCAAGCGACGCTACGCTCGAGGGGAGATTGGCAAAGAAGAATTTGACCGGATGAAACAGGATTTGGCCTAGTCGTCCGGATCTGAGGCGACTCGTCAGCGGAAAAAACTTTCCAGACGCAGGAGGTTTCGCGATGGCACTAGATCCAGTGTGCAAGATGCAGGTGGATGAGAAAAAGGCGGCGGCTACCTCGGCCTACAAGGGTGCCACGTACTACTTCTGTGCCCCGGGGTGCAAAAAGGCATTCGATTCAGCGCCGGAGAAGTACATCGGAAAGAAGTAGCGGGGAGTCCCCAGGCAGGTACCTTCGACTTTGCCGACGGACCGGCCGTCCGGTCCTTATCCGGTTTACTCCTGACAAACACGGAGATCGGCCCCTTGGGCCTGGCAGACTTCCGGGCACGGCCGGCCTGCCAGGCCCATTCGGTGGACACGAAAGGCCTGGATCTCATATGATGCCTGGGGACTAGACATCAGGGGACTGAAGAAGCCAGCCACAAACAGATGAAACTGCAGATGACAGCAAATGAAAACCGTTGGTCCCATCTGACGGCGGCGGGTGTTAGGACAAGGGGGAACGCCCTGATGGCGACCGATAACGGCAGGTTCTGGATGACAGAGGAGCGGAGCTTCGCCGTCCTCCGCGCCCTGTCCATGCTCGGCGGTCTGGTCGCCCTGTTCCTGGTTCCCATCCGTCCCGAGCACCAGGCGCACGTCGCCCCGCTGACCTGGGCCTTCGTTGCCTACAAGGCGCTCCTCTTCTTGGCCATCTGGGCCTGGCCTGCCCGCCTCCGCCTGATCCTCATCGGCACCACCGGCCTCGACCTCGTGTTCGTCTCGCTCTTTGTCTGGCACACCGGGGGTGGAGAGAGCCACTTCTACCTTCTCTTCTATCTCTTGGTGGCGCTGGCTGCCTCCCATTTCGGCCCCAGGACCGGACTCGCGACGGCCGGCGGCGGAGGGCTGCTGTATGTGCTGGCGTCAGTCGTGGGAGCGCCCGCGACCGACTGGAATCACCTGAGTGCCAGAGTTGCCACCTTCTTCCTCCTCGGTGGATCTCTCGGGTACTTGAGCCAGCGCGAGCGGCTGGCCCGGGCCGAGGCCGAGCGGCTGAACGAGGAACTCGCCGAGAACCAGGCGCGCCTGGTGCAATCGGAGCGGCTGGCCGCCATCGGGCAGATGTCCGCCAAGATCTCGCATGAGGTACGGAACCCGCTCGGCTCCATCAGCCTGAACGCGGAGCTCCTGGAGGACGAGTTACAGTCCCTGTCCGGGGAGCGTCGGGCCGAGGCGGCCAATCTCGTGGCGGCGATCCGGTCGCAGGTAGATGTGCTGAGCGCGGTGACCGAGGAGTACCTTCGGTTCGCGCGCCTGCCCAAGCCCAAGCTGGAGGCTGTGGCGGTGGCGCCCGTGATCGAGGACCTGGCGGATTTCGTGCGCGAGGAACTCCGCGCCCGGAAGGTGGAACTGGTGGTGAAGGTGCCGGCCGGGCAGCCCAGACTTCGCCTCGACCCCGGCCAGATCCGACAGGTGCTCCTGAACCTGATCCGGAATGCGGTCGAGGCCATGCCCGACGGCGGCACCATCACGCTTCGCGTGAAGGCAATTTCGAATTTCGAATTTCGAATGTCGGATTCCGCAATCCGCAGTCCGCAATCCGCAATCGTCATTGAGGTGGCGGACACCGGAACGGGGATCCCGCCGGAGAATCTGGACAGGATCTTCGAGCCGTTCTTCACCAACAAGGAGGGCGGGACGGGTCTGGGGCTCGCCATCGCACGCCAGATCGTTGTAGATCACGGAGGGAGCCTGACCTGTGAGAGCACACCGGGGGTCGGCACCATGTTTCGCCTGACCCTCCCGATCCCCGACGGAGGGCGCATCCCATGACCAGAGAGGATGCCCGCATCCGGGTCCTGGTGGTGGACGACGACCAGGCCGTTCGCGAGGCGCTCGCGCGGACGCTGGAGAAACTCGGATTCGACGTCGCGGCGGCCGCGGATGGACAGGCCGGCCTGGATCGCCTGCGGCAGGGAGACGTCCACATCCTGCTGGCCGACCTGAAGATGCCGAAGCTTTCGGGGCAGGAGCTGCTCAAGGCCGCCAAGGCCGTCGCCCCGGAGGTGGAGGTGATCGTCATCACGGGCCACGGGACGGTCGAGGATGCGGTCGACGCCATGAAGGAGGGGGCCTACGACTTCATCACGAAACCGTTCAAGCGGGTCCAGCTCGAGAAGACGATCAAGAAGGCGGCCGAGAAGCAGGCGTTGGTCCTCCAGAATCGCGCCCTGCAGGCGCGCCTGGATGAGATCGCGGGAACCGGCCAGATCATCGGGAGCAGCCCCGCCATGCTCCGCACCCTCGACCTGGTGAACCAGGTCGCGCCCAGCACCGCCACGGTGCTCATCCAGGGGGAGAGCGGGACCGGCAAGGAGCTCATCGCCAATGCCATCCACCACGGGAGCCCTCGGCGGGACAAGCCCTTCATCAAGGTCAACTGCGCCGCCCTGCCCGAGACGCTGCTCGAGTCCGAGCTGTTCGGCTATGAGCGGGGGGCCTTCACCGGCGCCGTTGCCCGCAAGGAGGGGCGCTTCGAGCTGGCGGATGGCGGGACGCTCTTCATGGACGAGATCGGCGACCTCAGCCCGGCGACGCAGGCGAAATTGCTCCGGGTCCTCCAAGGAGGGGAGTTCGAACGATTGGGCGGCACGCGCACGCTCAAGGCGGATGTCCGGCTGGTGGCGGCGACCAACGCCGACCTCGCCACGCGCGTCCGCGAGAAGCGGTTCCGCGAGGATCTCTTCTACCGGCTGAGTGTGATCACGATCCAGATTCCCCCGCTGCGGGAGCGGCGTGAGGACATCCCGCTCTTGGCGCAGCATTTCCTCCGTCGCTATGCTGGCAAAAACGCCAAGGCCATCACCGGCTTCACCGAGGAGGCTCTGGATCTCCTTCAGACGTACGCCTGGCCGGGGAACGTGCGCGAGCTGGAGAACGTGATCGAGCGGGCCGTGGTCCTCAGTCGCTCGTCCATGATATCGCCCGCGGACCTCCCCGAGACGGTCGTGGGCAGCGACCAAGCGACGCGCCATCTGGTGGTCTCGATCGGGACGCCCCTCGAAGAGGTCGAGGACCGCTTGATCGAGGAAACCCTTCGGTACACGAAGGGCGACAAGACGCTCGCCGCCAAGCTCCTGGGCATCGCCACCCGGACGATCTACCGCCGGATGAAGGCAGAGCCAGAGCCATCCCAAGGCGACCAGCCAGGTGATCCCAGAGACCCCGAGCCTCTCTCCCCCGGCGCCGACCCGTGACTTTGCCTTGACATTGCCAACAGGGTGGCGGTACCTTCTCACCGATCGCGTCCACGTCACCCAAGATCGCGCTCCGGATCTTTCGCCGAATGAGACCGCGAAGGCTTCTCAAGCGAATAGTTGTGGCCCCGCACAATGTGCGGTTTCGCGATCTCCTCCACATCCTCACGCACCCAGACATTCCGGAGCTTCTCAACCTCCAAGAAGTGAAGGGCGGAGTGAAACCTTACCAGGTCAGGCAGTTGCTGCATTTGATTGAACGGTATGATCTTCACCTGGGGGAGGATGAATGAAGGACTATCACATCAACGTGTTCTACAGCGACGAGGACGGGGGATACATCGCCGACATCCCCGACCTTCGGCACTGCTCGGCCTTCGGGGCAACGCCGGAGGAAGCGCTGGCGGAGGTCCTCAAGGCGAAGGATGCCTGGATCAAGGCAGCGAAGGCGGCGCGGAAGCCTATCCCACCCCCGTCGTTCCGCCCGGCCATCTACCAGGTTGCGTAGACCGGTGCGGCCCCGAGCGACTTGCTCGAGTCTGAGGGAGGGGGCGCAGGGTACTTATAAGAGATGTTTCCGAGGTCCCCGGACGTAGCGGTACTAGGGGAAATTGCAACTTATGTAACCTTTTCCGCTGAAGCACCTTGCCTCTTTGCCGACAGACGACAGGGAGACAAAGGAAGCAGCGTAGTACTGTCTCCGACTAGCACCCAAAGCCCTCAGTAAATCGGTTGACAAAAAGTCCGGCGAGTCAGGTCTCGTCTCGCGTTCTCTCGACAGAAGCGTCAAGCCGGTACCTTGGGCCACGACCAACCGGCCGCTCCCCGCGATTTTGAGTATCTAAAATCAAGCAGTTACAAACTCCCTGATTCCAACCCCGAGGCCACGCCTGTTGGCATCCGCCTTGCCTTATCCCCAGGATGGAAGCACGAAGGGACAGAACCCAAACCAACTTCGGAGGAGGTTGAGAGACATGAAAAGGAACTTGTGGATCATGGCAGCGACCGTCGTCCTCGTCCTGGCGGCGGCCGGATACACCATCGCCCAATCAACCGGCAATTCTCCGCAGGGTGGTCCGGGCTGGATGATGGGTTCCGGAACGGGCATGATGGGCTCGGGCGGATATGGCGGAACGATGGGCGGTGGAACGGCGGGCTGGGGAATGATGAACACTTCGACCGGCCAGCCGCTCAGCCAGGAGCAACTGGAGCAGTTCGCCAAGCAGCACGGGATCACGGTCGAGCAGGCGAAGCAGATGACGGAGGCGTGCACGCAGATCATGGCCGGGACAGGCGCGCCGGAGACGCCGCAGCAGTAAGGCGCGCAAGCGTTCGGCAATCCCCGGGTCGTTCAGGGCCCGGGGATTGGCGCATCTTCATCCGAGATCTTCAAGGGATCGTGCATCGTGCGCTGGTGGAAGGTCGGTTTGACCCTCACGGCTATCGTGAGCATGGTGGGTCTCTTGGCTTATGGGTTCACTGTGGACCCGCGGGCCATTCCCTCAACGCTCACAGGGAAACCAGCCCCTGACTTCTCGCTCACACTCTTCGATGGCCGCACCATCCGCCTCTCGGATTTCCGCGGAAGGGTGGTTATCCTCAACTTCTGGGCCTCATGGTGTCCGCCCTGCCGGGCCGAGGCGCCTCTTCTGGAGCAGTCCTGGCAGCGCTACAAGGATCAAGGGGTCGTGTTCCTCGGCGTGGATATGCAGGACACCGAGGAAGCCGCGCGCCAATTCATCCAGGAATTCGGGATCACGTATCCGAACGGCCGTGACCCCAAGAATCGGATCGCCATTGATTACGGCGTGTACGGTATCCCCGAGACCTTCTTCATAGATAGAGAGGGCCGGATCACCTACAAGCACATCGGCGCCCTGGAGCCGGAAACCATCCTCGTTAAACTCGGAGACGCTGCCCGGGGCATCGCCAGCTCGGAGGGGAAGAACCAAGACTACCAGGCCATTTCGGTTCGATAGCCAGGACCGCATTGCCTCTCCCCATTCGCCGGTACCACCCTTGCGACGACTCAGCGACGCATCTCTTCCGTCGAGGTCCGAATCCCCGTCAGGATCGGGCGGACGACCGCGGCTTGCAACGGCTGCTGCCGTCCGAGTCTCGGTGGACCGAGGGAGCATCGGGTGGCGCGCGCCGTCTGACAAAAAGTCTGACGACCGATATGCCGATCCTCTGCGCGATGACTGCATGTCAATTCCTGTCGGCGCGCGGACCTCCTCGCCGGATTCGACCGTCGCCGAAACCCCTTGATTCCTTGCATTCGATCGACGGCGGCCGACTATCCTCAGGGTGGCACGCGGGTTGCTCAATCAGGGGCGAGAATACACATGGCCCGCGGTGAACATCCGCTCGTGCACGAGCCGAGCGAGGAGGGAGAACACCGATGATCGAGTTCCTGCAGAACTACGGGCTGTGGATTGTACTGGCTGGCGTGTTCATCGCCATGCACCGATTCGGGATGGGTTGCTGCGGCGGAGGACACCGACACGGACCGACACGACGCCCCGAAGGACTTCCTAGCGGGGGGCCGAAGGACGAACGAGAACCTGAGGCAACAACAAAGTCCAAGGGGAGTTGTCACTGACAGCGAAGGGAGAGAATGCATGCGACGCGGGATGTGGCTGACTGTTCTGGTTGTGGCTGCCATCGCCGGCCTGATCAGTAGGAGCGGGGAGGCCCTCGCGGCCTCGGCCGATGCGTCGAGCAAGCTGAGCCAGCAGGTAGCAGGGGGCGGCGTCACCGTGGTCGCCACGCTGCTGAAAGATCAAGGGGAGGCAACGGCGATCAGGCTGGCGCTGGAAACCCATTCGGTGAATCTGGACGGCTACAAGTGGGAAACAATCGCCAAACTGCACGATGATGGCGGCAAGACGTATCCGCTCCGGGCCGTGGAGAATCCCAGCGGCGGCGGACATCATCGCCAGGCCGTCCTGATGTTCGGCAAGGTGAGTCCGGAGGCCAGGGCCATCGAGCTTATCGTCAAGGATGTGGCCGGCGTGAAAGAGCGGACCTTCCGGTGGAGTACGACGGAATGACAATGCAAAACCGACAACGGACAACTGACATTTGACAACGCGACGAGACTCAGAGACCGGGGTGGCGTGGTTGAGGAGGGAAGGATCCAATGAAACTGAGCCGATCCTGGCTGATGACCCTGTGTGTGGTGGGGCTGGGAACGCTGCTGATCCCGCCGGCGCTGGGGATCAGTATCGGCAGCCTTTTCGGCTTCCTGCTGATTCTCCTGTGCCCTCTTTCGCATTTTCTCATGATGCGCGGTGGCCACGGTGGCCACGATCACGGCGCAGTGGAGCGGAGC
>Ga0315280_10010170_pt1 | contig 11862 bp, 11 predicted proteins | sample YL17G06_40_MG_FD_203697 | JGI IMG/M metagenome (GOLD analysis project Ga0315280, IMG submission 203697) | Sediment microbial communities from Yellowstone Lake, YNP, Wyoming, USA - YL17G06_40 | ecosystem: Environmental > Aquatic > Freshwater > Lake > Sediment | place: USA: Wyoming | collected... | reverse complement strand
CTCATTTAAAGCTGGCTTACTCAGTTGCCAGTTAAGTAACTTCCACTTGTGTACCTTTTGTTTGCCTTTCAGCTGTTTGGAAGAGGGTATATCATTATCTATTTGTCCGTAAGAATAGGATCACACCCAAGGCGGCGCTCAGGCGGTGGGGAGGCTGGGTCTGGCCACCGCCTGAGAGGGAGCGGGACGTTGGCTAATTTAGGAGGCCCGCATTCGTCTAGTTCCTAATTCATTCCCTGACCTCTCCCCTACCCTCTGGGAAGGAAAGGGCAGGAAGATAGCCCTTACTCTTCGAGACTGTGGGATCCTCACAGGATACGAGGACGGCACCTTTCACCCAGACCAACCCATCACCCGGATTGAGGCGGCAAGCCTTATTTACTGCGTCCTTGCATATCTGGGTAGGCTTCCGCCCCTGGAATGAGACCGCAAGTGAGGAGATCTGAATGGAAGAGTCCCTCAAGGCCATAGCCAATTACGGCTTTCACATCGAGGTCGCGGCCTACTTTCTGGTGCGCATGTAAACGCGCCTGGAGAAGCTCAACGAGGCCATCAACGATCTATCCCGGGTGGTGGCGGAGATGAAGGTTAAGAAGTTTGAAGTCGGATAATTCTCCGAAAAGGATCAGTACTGTTCCTTTTCCCTGACTTAGAGGCCTAAACTCGTACATAGCAATCATTTGGTTCTCTGGGGTTCAGCATAGTCCGGGATGTTAATTGCTGCGCAAAGAAAAACAAGGGCTTATTATTTAACACCCCTTGACAAATTGGAAAAACTTGCTCTATCATATCATCGTTAACGGGAACGATAACATGACTGCCGTGGAGAATAAAAGGATGACAATTAAAGATGTGGCGGCCAGGGCGGGGGTCTCCACCCAGACTGTTTCCCGGGTCCTGAACCAGCGCCCGGATGTCGCTTCCCAAACCCGGGAAAAGGTACTACAGGCGATAGCTGATTTGAACTATCGGCCATCGGAAATTGCCCGCAGCCTGCGCCTGAAAAGTACTGGTACGATCGGGCTGATAGTGCCGGACTCATCAAACCCCTTTTTTGCAGAACTGGGACGCGCTATAGAGAAAACCGCTTTTGAAAATAGTTACTCTGTAATTCTGTGCAATTCCGATGGTGATTTAGAAAGAGAATCATTCTACATTGAAGTCTTGGTCTCCAAGCAGGTGGATGGTTTGATCCTGGTTGGGACCAATCGCTCCTCCAGGAAAAATCCTGCCCTGGATGGTAGTATCCCCGTAGCCGTCGTGGACAGGGACCTCAACGGGGAAAGATATGACACCGTGCTTTCAAATAGCCTTGAGGGAGGGGAAAAAGCCACCTCTTACCTGATTGCGCTTGGACACGAGCGCATTGCCCTCATTGCGGGACCCTCCGGACTACCTACAAGCGTAGCCCGCCTGCGCGGTTATCGGCGCGCCCTAGAGAAGCACCGAATTCACCTTGAGAAAGAACTCGTGGTCTCGGGAGATTTTCGCTATCAGGGAGGCTACCGGGCAATGGAAAAACTCCTAAAGTTAATTCCTCCGCCTACGGCAGTTTTTGCCGCCAATGACATGATGGCGGTAGGGGCAATTGCCTGTATCCGCGATTATCATCTTAGAGTTCCCGAAGACATTTCTGTGATAGGTTTCGATGACATCCCCCTGGCCTCTTTTTTAAACCCCAAGCTTACCACCATCGCTCAGCCCAGAGCGGAAATGGGAAGGATGGCTGTGACTATGTTGATGGAGAGGCTCCAGGATCGCAATCTCCCTGCTAGACGCTATGTGCTTCCCGTGACCCTTATAGAAAGGGAATCCTGCTCTAGGAGAAATCAATGACTCCAAGGGTTCTGGTTGTGGGCAGCATCAATATGGATCTGGTGATCAGGGCACCCCAATTTCCTCAACCTGGGGAGACAGTTATCGGGGAGGAGTTTGGCACTTTCCCTGGCGGGAAAGGAGCCAACCAAGCCGTGGCCGCAAGGAGGCTGGGAGCAGAGGTGCGCATGATTGGCAAGGTGGGAAATGATTCCTTTGGTTTGAAGCTGCGCCAGGGGCTGTCTGAGGAAGGAATGGATATCTCCGGAGTTTTAGTTTCCCAAAGACAGTCCACCGGGGTAGCGCTAATAGTCGTGGATAAAAATGGGCAAAATAGCATCGTGGTTTCATCAGGAGCTAATATGGATTTGACTCCAAAGGACCTGCTTCAAAACGAAGAGGCCTTTTCCTGGGCCAATGTTGTTCTTTTCCAATTAGAAACCCCATTGGAGACCGTCCAGGCTGGAATTAGGATGGCTAAGGAAAAGGGAGCTTACCTCATCCTGAACCCCGCACCTGCCCGTCCCTTGCTTCAAGAAATCTGGAAAAATGTTGACCTCCTTGTGCTTAACGAAATTGAGGCCGCCATTCTGGCTAATAACTCCTGGGAATCTCCGAGTCCAGAAGAGGCAGCCAGAGAGTTTTTAAAAAAGGGGGCAAAGGAAGTAATCGTCTCCTTAGGAGAAAAGGGGAGTCTTTACGCTTCCTCTTCAAGAATAATTTCCTGCCCAGCTTTCAAAGTGGAGGTAGTGGATTCTACAGCTGCTGGGGATGCCTTTTTAGGAGCACTCTCTATGGGTATCGCCTCAGGATGGAAAATGGAGGAAATCATTTCCTTTGCCTCCGCAAGTGGAGCGCTTACTGTGACCAAAAAAGGGGCGCAATCCTCCCTTCCTTCGAGAACGGAGGTGGAGGAATTTTTAGAGGCCAGAGGAGCAATTAAAAAATGAAGAAAACGGGTATTCTGAACAGAGAGATTTCCGCTTTGGTGGCAAGCATGGGGCATAGGGATTTTCTGATAGTAGCGGATGCTGGGCTACCTATACTGGAAGATATTTATAGGTTACGAGATATTTGCGAATACAAGACAGGTAATCAGACCTTTTGTAACGTTTTTCCGGCCAATTCTTCATGGGTCCCTCAAAAGGCTCTGGTTTTTTGGGGTGCCTTTTATAATGACTTGCGCTTAAAGGCTAACGAGCCTGCTATGGTTTCAGGAGGCAAGAGACAGATTCCTTCGAGACTAAATAGCCCAGAGCAAAGGAGCTCTTCTGCCTTGCTACTTTTGGTGTCAATGGGTTACACCCATTCATATACTTTGTGTGACATAAATCCAAAATTAGAGGAGAAAGCAACAAAAAAAGTGATTTTTGTTTTTCTTATCGCTGCCCTGCTTCTTGCCAGTTTGGCGGGTTGTGCGCAGAAGACTCCTGTCCTTAAGTCTCAAATATTTTACATCTCAAGTGAAGGATGGCAAGGGTGCCAACCAGGCCTTGGTATTTGCCAGGCTTGGGGTGCTTGTAAGTATTATTGGAAAGGCTGGTGAAAACACTTATGAGGGAAAGATAGATGAATGATAGATATTGGATCATTAAATTGTGAAGGAGGCGGTAGAAAATGAGGAGAATTATTATAGACACTGATATTGGGACCTATTATGATGATGCTTTTGCTGTATTGTTAGCTGCACAATCCCCGGAATTAAAGTTAGAGGGAGTTACAACTGTTTACGGAGACACCATACTTAGAGCAAAAATAGCTAGAAAGGTGCTCAACATTGCCGGAAAATCAGAAATTCCTGTTTTTTCGGGTTGTGGCAAACCGTTGAAAGGTAATGCTCTAATGTTTGGTTGGGAAGGTGCAAATATTTTAGACACTTCCGATGAATCCTTAAAACCTTCTCCAGGGTATGCGATTGATTTCATTGTTGATTGTATTTTGGCTAACCCTGACGAAATAACTGTTATAACTTTAGGTGCTTTGACCAACATTGCGGTGGCTTTAGCAAAAGAGCCCAATATTGCCAAAAAAATCCAAGAGTTGATCATTATGGGCGGGGTTATAGTCCCAGTCGTTGATCAAAAAGGAATTAGACGTTCCCCAATTGAGGAATACAATCTTAATAATGATCCAGTCGCAGCTGAAATAGTTTTTAATTCAGGAGCACCGATAACTTTGGTTCCAATCGACGTAACACTTAAAGTTCCATTAAAGCCTGAACAAATAGCGTTAATAAGAGCAACAAATAAGCCTGTGCCAAAATTAGTTTCAAATATACTGGATGCCTGGCCTGAACAGGAACGGCAGATTTACTTATCCGTGGGGATTCCTACTGAATTCACGGGTATTTGGCTCCATGACCCACTTACTGTTGGTGTTTCGATTGATCGGACTTTTGTGACTACGGCGCGGTTACATGTGGATGTAGAATATGCCCCAACACCAATTGATAGGGATCTACTAATTCGAAATGACATTTTGAGAACGATCCCAAAGAAAAAAGAGCCTAACACGGATGTAGCCGTGGACGTTCAGGCAGAGCGCTTTACTGAATTCTTTACCCAAAGAATAATAACGTGATTTTTTTGATCAGAGCTAAGGTAAAAAAAAATGTCTAGTAGAGAAAAGGAGGCGATTAACTAAAAAACAATAAAAGGAGATTAAATATTAAACTGTTGGGGACAAAAAATTTTTTGAGGAACAGAAAAAGGAGGGGAAGATGAAAAAAATTTTATTGTGGGTAGGTGTTCTAACACTAGGACTAGGGCTTTTAATTACCGGGTGCGCACAACCGAGCACCCCTACACAAACTATCAGCGCTTCGCCCACCCCTAGCGCTACACCTGCTAAGCCGTTTGAAGGAGTAAATATCACAGTAGCTGTGGGAAGCTTTATGGCTCCTGGAGTAAAGATGTTCGTGCCTGAATGGGAAGCAAAAACTGGAGGTAAAATTACAGTCGTGGAAATTCCGTTTGGAGATCTTTACTCTAAGTTATTAACTTCGTTTTCCAGCGGGGCAGGGACTTATGATGTAGCTATTTATGCTGCCAACTGGATTCCTGATTTTGCAGAGGCTGGTTACATAATGTCACTAGAAAAATATTATCCCCAAAAAGATAACTGGAATGACGTGCTACCCGTGATGCAAAAAGCTATGTACGTCAAAGGGCAACGGTATTCTATCCCAATGGATGGAGATATTATTTTCGGCTATTATCGCAAAGACGCCTTAGAAAATCCTGAGTACCAAACAAAATTTAAAGAAAAATATGGGTATGATCTTGCTCCCCCGAAAACCTGGGAAGAATATCACGATATAGCCGAATTTTTTACTGGTTGGGATTGGGATAAAGATGGAAAGCCAGATTGGGGCTGCTTAGAGGCTCTGGGGCCGCATGATGTTGGCCCATACATTTTTCTAACTCGAGCAGCTGCCTATTCAGCCTATCCAGGAAAACCAGGTTCCTTCTTTTTTGACCCAGATACAATGAAGGCACAGGCCGCCAATCCTGGTTTTGTCAAAGCACTACAAGATTGGATCGATATTAAAAAATTTGGACCACCTGAAATGGTAACATATGGCGGTGGTGACATGAGAGGAAACTTCGTTGCTGGTAATTTTGCCCTTGGTATCGATTGGGCTGATGTAGGCATTATGTCTCAGGATCCGGAAAAATCCACTATTAAAGGGAAAATCGGTTATTTTCTGGCTCCGGGTTCTAATGATGTATACAACTATACTACCGGTCAATGGGATCATTTTGACGGTGTTCAGTACGCTCCATATCTGGGTTGGGGTGGATGGCATGCTTCAATTGCATCCACGTGTAAGCACCCAGACGCTGCTTGGGACTTTATTAACTTCATAGACACTACCGAAAACGCATTCAAAGCAGTAACTACTCCTGGTACCGCGCGAAATCCCTATCGTTACAGCCAATTTGTTCCAGATCGTTGGAAAACCTCTGCTGTCAAATATGATGACTCAGTTGATCAGTATTTGGAAGTTCAAAAAGAGGGAATGACTCATCCAAATGCTCAATATGACTTAAGAATTCCAAAGGCTGGACGCTATATCGACGCGCTGGATAAGTATCTTTCGCAGGCAATTGCAGGGCAAATGTCTCCAGAAGATGCTTTGAAGGCAGCAGCGCAAGAGTGGGACAAGATAACTCAGGAAGTTGGACTAGATAGCCAGAAGGCAGTTTACAGAAGCAACTATGGTCTTGCCCCGTAATAACCACGAAACATAAAGAGAAGGAGGGAAATTTTATTCTATCAGGGGCTTTTGGCCCCTGATAGAATAAAAGAAAAATCAAGTAATGGAATCTCACTTGATTATAAGTAAACCCAAAAAAACCAAAATAGAATGGACGAAACATTTACTTATTAGCCCGGCTTTGCTGTTCTTTGTTGCTTTAACTATCTTTCCACTTTTATTTACTCTATTTTTATCTCTAAACTTTTGGGCAGTTAGTGGCGAACACCATTGGATTGGCTTAGGCAACTATATTAAGCTCTTTCAAGATTCTATTTTTCTGACTAGTTTGAGAAATGAGTTCATATTTGTAATTTTCGGGGTGCTTTTTGAATATATTTTTGGTTTGCTACTTGCACTGGTTCTAAACCAGCTTACTAGAGGCTTGCGTTTAATAAGGTTAGCAGTGATATTGCCCTTCGCTGCAACCCCTGCAGTAGTGGGATGCATTTGGAAAATGTTATTCGATCAGTCATATGGGCCAATCCCTGATCTTCTTCATAAGGTAGGCCTTACTAGCCCGGCTTGGTTGACCCAGCCATTACCAGCTTTGTTTTCCATTATTATTGTAGATATTTGGGAATGGACTCCATTTATGTTCTTAATCATTTTTGCAGGGCTAAAATCACTTCCGAAAGAACCATTCGAGTCCGCGATGGTTGATGGTGCAAGCTCCTGGAGGATTTTTTGGGACCTTACTTTCCCAATGCTCATGCCCACAACAATCGTTGTTATTCTTCTGCGAACTATTGAGGCTTTTAAAATTTTTGACATAGTTTTTCTCACTACTGCTGGGGGTCCTGGAATTGCGACAATTAGTACAACCCTGTATGCGTATGACCTTGGTCTTCGTACAGGGAATCTAGGCTATGCAGCCGCGATGAGCATAATTCTTCTCATTATTGTTGTACTCATACTGAATGTCTTTTTGAAAACCATAGAATGGGTAAGGCGCCGATCAGTCCTTCAAAAAAGGGAGGAAGCATTAAAATGAAATCAAGGGGACTAGGTTATTTTATCACCAGATTTTTTCTGGTCGTTTGGGTTATTTTTGCTCTTTTCCCGCTTTATTGGACATTAATTACTGCTTTTAAAACACCAATCCAAATTTATAAGGGACCATTTTATTTCCCCTTTATAGATTTTGCTCCATCTACGAACTCATGGCAGTTTATTTTTTTTGGAGACGGTCGCATAGATTTCTTGCGAGGACTACTCAACAGTATTCTTTATGCCTTCTTTAGCGCTCTTTTATCAGTTTTACTCGGAAGCATAAGCGCTTATGGCTTAGCTAGATACTCGTATAAATACGGGCCTTTTAAGAATGACAACCTAAATTTTCTAATCGTATCTCAAAGAATTATGCCTCCAATTGTGGCTGTAATTGCCCTTTATCTCATATTTAAGTTTCTGCATTTATTAGATAGCGGATTCGGTATGATTCTAGCTTATACATGGTTCAATTTGCCTTTGGCAGTTTATTTATTAACTAATTTTTTTGCAAGCATTCCTAGAGAAATCGAATATGCCGCTGCTCTTGATGGTTATTCAAAATTTGATCAGCTCCGCAAAGTTATCCTGCCTTTAGCTGCCCCAGGCTTGGCTTCTGCGTATTTGCTTAGTTTCTTCTTCGCGTGGAATGAATTTTTAATGGCTTTAATGCTTACTTTCCGCGATGCCCAAACTCTACCGATTATTATAACCACCATAAGAACGCAGATGGAGCCAAAATGGTGGATTCTTTCGGCTATTGCAGTGATTGCTCTAATTCCGCCTTCCATTGTAGTTCTGTATCTTGATAAATATCTAATCAAGGGAACTTTATTCGGTGGAGTTCGTTGAAACGGAGGATATCCGCATGGCTACCTTAAAATTGATTGATATCACAAAGAAATATGGAAATGTAGTTGCTATAAATAAATTAAATCTGGAGGTGAAGAGTGAGGAATTGTTAGTAATTTTCGGTCCTTCCGGAGCAGGCAAAACAACCCTGTTGAAAATAATTGCGGGCGTAGAAAAACCAAATGAAGGACAAATTTTTTTTGACGAGCGCAACTTAAATTCCTTGCCTTTAGAACAGCGGAATATAGCCATGGTGTTTGAAAATTATGCTCTTTATCCACATTTCACCGTATTTGAAAATCTAGCATTTCCCCTACGCTCCCCCAGGCAGGTTCCACGCTTAAGCAAGAACGAAGTTAAGGCCCGTGTCGCAAAGATTGCCGAAATGCTTGAAATCCAAGATTGCTTATATCGAAAGCCGGGTCAGTTAAGTGGAGGACAAAGGCAAAGGGTAGCATTGGGACGCGCCCTTGTGAGACGACCCTCTCTTTATCTTCTGGATGAGCCTATTGCTCATCTTGATGCAAAATTGCGTCACAGGATGCGTGGCGAATTGAAGAAACTGCAAAAGGATATGAAAGTAACAACAATATACGCTACTCCAGATTATCTTGAGGGCCTTGGCATGGCAGACAGAGTTGTTTTTCTCTATCAAGGAGAGATTTTACAAGTCGGGACTCCTAACGAAATTTATAATCGCCCTTCGAATGTAATTGTAGGCACGTTAGTGGGCGATCCTCCTATGAATTTTTTTGATTGTAAACTAAAGCAAATAGAAAGAACGTGGGTTTTAGAAATTCTTGGAGGCCGACTTCCGCTACCCTATGAATTAGGAGCAAATATAGCGAAGAAAATATATCTTGAAACAGCAGGACCTGATTTAATAGTTGGGATTCGACCGAATGCTTGTAAGGTTGAAAATAACTCAACGGAAGGAACTTTCCCCGGGGAAGTCTACGTCTCAGAACCCCTTGGGGCTAATACGATTCTTACGCTAAAAACGGGAGATGCGATTTGGAAAGTTAAATTAGAGGGTTTATACCATTTTCAGGTAGGTCAACATATCTTGGTCAGAATTCCTACTGAAGCTCTACATTTTTTTACAAAAGACACAAAACAGCGCATTAATCTGGAGGCAAACTATGAACGCTCTTGAGTTACTAAATGTCTGGAAATTATACGGCGAGGTAATAGCTGTTAAAAATCTATCGTTTGAGTGCAAAAAAAGCGAATTTTTTGCAATATTAGGCCCTTCAGGTTGTGGAAAAACTTCAACGCTTAGGATGATTGCAGGTTTAGAGAAGGTTTCAAGAGGAAAAATATTAATAGATGGAAAAATTGTTAACGATCTTACTCCAGCTCAAAGGAATACCGCTATGGCTTTTGAAAATTTTGGTCTTTACCCTCATATGACAGTATTTGAAAATATAGCCTATCCCTTGAGAATCCGGAACTTTTCTCCTTTTGAAGTCAGACAGCAAGTACTAAAATTCGCCAAGACCTTAGAGATTGAAAATATCTTAACTTTAAAACCAATAAATCTAAGCGAGGGGCAAAAACAGAGAGTCTCTTTAGCTCGTGCGTTGGTCCGAAATCCCTCTGTTTTCTTATTAGATGAACCTTTATCGCATCTGGAGGTTTCTCTCAGGTTGAGAATGAGAGCGGAATTAAAACGTTTGCTTCATGTTCTAGGGGCAACTACGATATTAGTCACTCATGATCAGCTTGAAGCCCTTACTATGGCAGATAGGGTGGCTGTATTGAATGAGGGGGTTCTTCAGCAATTAGGTTCCCCTTCTGATTTATATTTGAAACCTGCCAATTTGTTTGTTGCCGGATTTGTCGGGGAACCACCTATGAATTTTTTTAAGTGCAGAGTCGCGGTGAGAGAGGGGCAATTTCTACTTTTTGGCTCCAATAATTTTAGTTTCTCAATTTCAAAGGAGCTTTATGACTGGTTATGCAATTTTAATTTGGAAACATACATCGTAGGCGTCCGCCCTAATCAATTATATATAGTCAATGACCGTTTGGAAGGCAAATTTAAAGCTGTTGTTTATGTGATTGAACCCCTTGGTGAAAGAACTTTAATTTCATTAAAATTAGATGACAATTTAATCCGCTTGGAAACAAAGCCATATATACAGCTAAAAATCTCCGAAGAGGTAGTAGTAGGGTTTGACGAAAAAAACTTACTATTTTTTAATGCGGAAAACGGCCAACTTTTGTTAAGATAATTGAAAATGCAAAATTTTAAGCGGTCCATAGGTAGAAGTGTAAAGTAAATAGTTCCACTTCCTCTAGACCACAACCAGTGCCTCCTCTGATTGAGCTTTTGTTTCATATTTTTGAGCCCCGACCTCTTATAAATATAGCTCGGAGGGCAGTTAATTAAGGTCTTTATGCCGTAATTTTCCTTTCTCTTATCAGTCACCATAAGGGGATCTTCTTTTTAGCCTGGGCTGGGAAAAGGAACCAATTGATTGTTCTCACGGCCTCACTTCCCGTGTTCATTTTTCAGATTGTCATCCAAGGCTTCTGAGCACTAAGGCATGATTCAAAGGGCAACGCGGAGACGGCGCTCAGGCGGTGGGGAGGATGGGTCTGGCCACCGCTTGAGAGGGAGCGGGCGTTCCCCCCGACCGGCGCCGGCGGAGCTGGGCGGGTGGGAGTGAATTCCATAAGCAGGGGTCGGCCCGGAGGGAAGCCGACTCCTGCTTACTTTCTCGGCGCTCTCTTTCGTCCTCGATCAGCTTTCCAATGAATGAAAAGGGGGGCTTTCGCCCCCTTTGCCAGGCGCTCAATCTCCCTCGGTGGGCTCATAGAGTTTCACTATCCACCCGGCTTTGCGGTAGTAGCCGGGTTTTTCGATCTCGGTCCAGCGCTTCCACTCAGGCCCTAGGCTCCTGATCCAGGCCCGGGCTCCGTCCAGATTAGTAAACCAGCGCACATCAACCAGGCGCCTGTTCTTTTCTGGTATAATATCCTGAGACATTTTCCCTCCTCATTTTCAGTTTCCTTCCTGGGGGGAGGGGCGAAAGCCCCTCCCCTTTCTCCTTTAGGCGGCCTCAGCCGGCTCCCTGCGCCATCCGGGCGGCTCCAGGGAGCGCGCCCATTCCTCATCCTTTAAGAGGTCTATGGCCTTGGAGAGCTCTTTCGCGGTGCAGTCCCTCGAGGAAGGAGGGAAACCGTTCTTTTCCATCCAGGCGTGGGTGTCTTTAATTCCGGCTTTCTGTGCCAGATAATGAAAGTAGCGGATCTGCTTTTCCGTGGGAGGGCGGGAGCGCTTCGCTTTCTGGGCCTCTTCGATCTCCTCCCAGGCGTGGGGATCGTTCTGCGTCTCTTGAGCTATGACCTCAATGTCCTTTACCACCACGTCCTCGGACTTCTCAGGCTTTGGCTCCCCTTTGGGCTGGGGAGAGGGCTTCTCCGCCAGCTTGACCTCTGGGACGCCTCCCTCTTCAGGAAGGATGGTGATGACCACACGGCCATCTCTTTCAGGTGCAACTTCAATTTTCATTTCAGACCTCCTCTGATGCCAGCTTTTCCCGGCATATTTTTTTTGACCCACTCGCTGCGGGCCACAGGCGACGCTTTTCCTCGAGGCGCAGGCTGTCAAGGGTCTGCCCGTTAGGGATGCGGGGAGGGTGCCCTGTGGGAGGGGACCCCGCACCCTTGACAGCTTTAATGCGCCGAGAGGTTTAATGTCGCCGGCCGCAGCGGGGTCAAAAAAATGAGGTTTTACTGGGCGAAGCCTACTAACTCCCTTTGCCTTTCCTACAAAATGGCCTCAAATTGCCCTGTAAAGCGTGGGTCAAAGAGGATCAGGGTAAAAAAGTATGGGTGCTCTTTTTGCTTTTCCCTAAATGAAAAAGGGCGGGGTGGCTGGCTGGTGAGGCTGGGCCACCCCGCCCAGGAAAGGAAAGCCCGACCGGGGAAGGTGGGTG
>Ga0315280_10010169_pt1 | contig 11865 bp, 13 predicted proteins | sample YL17G06_40_MG_FD_203697 | JGI IMG/M metagenome (GOLD analysis project Ga0315280, IMG submission 203697) | Sediment microbial communities from Yellowstone Lake, YNP, Wyoming, USA - YL17G06_40 | ecosystem: Environmental > Aquatic > Freshwater > Lake > Sediment | place: USA: Wyoming | collected... | reverse complement strand
TAATTTAACTGAAGAACAAAAGGGAGAAATTAATTTCTTTGGACGCACAGAATTCAGAAACCGATTAACGACCTTCGGGATAAAACAACCGGATCGTCGGCGTCATATTTATTTAATCGGAAAAACAGGGACGGGTAAATCGACTTTGATTGCCAATATGGCCATTGATGATTTGAAAAAAAGACATGGGTTAGCAGTTATTGACCCCCATGGCGATTTGTCAGAAATTCTTTTAGATTATATTCCTTCCTATCGGATTAATGATGTTTGTTATTTAAATCCGGCTGATAAAGAGCATCCCTTTTCAATTAATATTTTAGAGGTAACTAATCCGGCTCAAGCAGAGTTAGTTGCCTCAGGTATTGTTTCAATTTTTTATAAACTTTATTCTTATTCTTGGGGTCCGCGTCTGGAGTATACTTTGCGCAACACTCTTTTGACCCTGACCCAAGTGCCAAATGCTACTTTAGTTGATGTCGTCAGAATTTTAACTCATAAAAACTACCGGGAAAAAGTGGTTGAAAAATTAACCGACCAAGTTTTGCAAGACTTCTGGACCAAGGAGTTTGAAAAGATGCCGGATAGACTCCGAGAGGAAGCGATTAACCCAATTTTGAATAAGGTCGGTCAATTTGTTTCTTCACCTTTAATCAGGGGAATTATTGGTCAACCTCACTCCACTATTGATTTGGAACAAATTATGAATGAAGGAAAAATTTTAATTGTCAATCTTTCCCAAGGAAGGTTAGGAGAAGACAACTCCGCCCTTTTAGGAGCAATGATTATTACCAAACTTCAACTGGCAGCCATGAATCGGGTCAATGTTCCTGAAGAACAACGCCGGGATTTTTACTTATATGTTGATGAGTTTCAAAATTTTGCCACTGATTCTTTTATAAAAATTCTTTCTGAAGCGCGAAAATATCGCTTAAATTTGTGTTTAGCCAATCAATATATGGCCCAAATTGCCGAACCGGTGCAAAAAGCGATTTTGGGCAATGCCGGAACTTTAATTGCCTTTTTGCTTGGAGCCGAAGACGCTTTTATTTTGGAAAAAGAATTCGGGGAAATTTTTACCCAAAAAGATTTGGTTGGTCTTTCCAATTTTCAGGTCATTATTAAATTGGCAATTGATAATCTCACTTCCCGTCCATTTTTTGCCTACACCCTCCCTTTACCAAAATCAATTAACCAAAACCGCCCAAAGGTAATTCGAGTCTCTCAAGAAAGATATAGTTATCAAAAATAGCAAGGATACCCATTTCGTCAAAAAAACCGCGTAAAATCGCGGTTTTTTTGTTTCCTTGACCTTCAAAGTGTGGTAGGAACTATCAATTTTAATCACGAGCAAAATTGACAAAATCTCGGGTGTTATTTGTGATACGAGATACGTGATAAGTGATACGAAAAACGTATCACGTCTTGCATCTTGCGTATCACCCGTAATCACTCCAGAAAGGAGGTGATCTATCCGCTCCTTCCAGAACGGATACCTTGTTCATGTTTACCCCGCTAATTTTAACAAAATTTTGTGGGGTTTCTCCATCTCTTTCGAGTGGCATGGACTATCTCTTCATCCTACCAAAAAACGATGTTTCTCCGGATGCCAGGATCCAATCATCTTCGCAAAATCTTTATATGACTTTGCAGAAATAAAGAATCGCCAATAATCCGGATCCGCTTTTTTGCTCGGATTGTGAATTTTACCGCAGGCAATACCTAGTTCTTCTAGATACTGCTTTACTTGCCGCAAGTCGTTAAAATCTTTTTGGGCAAAATAAAGATAATAATCCACTTTTAGATCTCGAGCAACTCCACCTTCGGCATCAAAGTATCCTCTCACATAATCAATTTTATCTTGCCGAGAGTTAATTTTAACTCCTCGTAGAAAAGATTTCGAAAACTCAACTATGTAAAGATTCCTAGTCTTCCCTTCTTGGTAAACCCAGGCCTTTTGACCTAAAGATTTAATTCCTTCAGCAAGAAGTTTGATATATACCTTGCTTTTTTGAGCAATCCGATAAGTGGTTTTTCGCTCGGTCGCATCATGTAACGCTCCGAGTAAATAGGCTTTCGTCATTTTCTGGTAGGAGCCGGCGTATAGTCTCTACGGAGTCCCACTCGACTTCGCTCGTGGCTATAGCCCTGAGCCTTGTCGAAGGGTTCCCTCGGGATTACCATCTCTATTTTATTTTAACAGATTTAGGCTTCCCCGATACAGCCGGATTTCATCCCGACGTCTCCGTCGGGAGTCGCAACTTATTTACGACTTGATGCTCATCGCCGACCTTGGCTTGATCCCGCAAAATGCGGGGCTTCGGCCATTGCCGACTTTGCTCATCTGACGGGCGGTGTTCGTAGATACTCAATGATGTCACCATCAATGGTTCTTCTGTCACCGGGCGCGCGGTTTTCCCGCACCCTGGCGAACCTGCCTAACCTCCAAATGGTCGTCTTTCATTCATAAATTCCCTAATTTTTTCCAACTCTTCAATTCCCTCCTCGATTAAATGTCTCTTTTTCTTAATCAGTTCCGCTGCTTTACAAAAATCCTCAAAATCTTTTTTCTTTTTTCCTTGCAGGGGATGCTTTTTGAAAAAGGGAATAACTATTCGAAAAATATCCCGATGGCTTTTAACAGCATATTTAACATGCGGTTTCCAGCCATAACGAGGATATTTCAGATCGAAAAGCAAACCACAACCCCAAGTATATTTTAATCTTTCCAGAATCTGGCGATCATCACCTCTAAGCTCAATTTCAAAAATTAAGCGCGCATCTTTTCTCAAACGTTTTGTTTTATGTCTCGAGATTGTGATCGCAAAGCAACCTTCCCCCTCTACAAAACCAACAATATACCAAGACTTTAGTTTTTCGACCATTTTTCGGTAGGCTTTAGGCCTTCCCCCACTCCGCTAAAGCTTCGCGGGGTACTATGCCCTCTGCAGACTTCCAAATTACCATCAAATAACAGTCACCCATTATTCTACTCATCTTTTCAGTGTTAGTCAACACCTAAAAAATGAGGGTAGTTAGGATCTCCCTTCGTAGCTCAAATTTCCATTTGCTTTCATCTTGAACCCACATATCCCGCACTTTTATTTTTGGATAAATGCTTCCCGTTTTGTACGGACGGTCGCAAAAGTGCGGGACCGTTTAAGTTTCAAGCTGAAAACTGCTACTTTGGCCCTTCTCTCTCCTTGGTTACCCTTGGAGGATGCCATTTCGCTTTAGGTAATTTACCTTTACCTAGCTGGGTTTCCACCAGCTGGAAATCTGAACCGAAAGGCGCAATTTAAATTGTACAAGACCTGAGAACGTATTCACCGCGGTCTGCTGACCCGCGATTACTACCAATTCCAACTTCATGCCGGCAGGTTTCAGCCGACAATCCGAACTGAGGCGAAATTTCAGGGATTAGCTCACCGTTGCCGGGTTGCAACCCGTTGTTTTTCGCCATTGTAGGATGTGTGTAGCCCTGGACATAAGCACCGTGCTGACTTGACGTCATCCCCTCCTTCCTCCCCGCCAAAGGCGGGGCAGTTTCCTATGAATATTTAACATAGAATGGGGGTTGCGCTCGTTATCCCACTTAAGGGAACACCTCACGGCACGAGCTGACGACAGCCATGCAGCAGCTGTCCCGATCTCCTTGCGGATTTTCCGCCTTTCGGCGAAATAGAACTTCGGGATGTCAAGCCCAGGTAAGGTTCTACGCTTCGTGTCGAATTGAACCACATGCTCCACTGGTTGTGCAGGTCCCCGTCAATTCCTTTGAGTTTCAACCTTGCGGCCGTACTCCCCAGGCGATCCGCTTAACGCGTTAGCTTGCGCCGCGCTCATGTAAACTGAACGTGGCTAGCGGACATTATTTACGGCTAGGACTACAGGGGTCTCTAATCCCTTTCGCTCCCCTAGCTTTCGTTCATCAGCGTCAATAAACGCCTAGATGCCTGCCTTCGCCCTTGGTGTTCTTCTGCATATCAATGGATTTCACTCCTACATGCAGAATTCCAGCATCCCCGACGTCACTCAATCCCACCAGTTTTTTTGGCATGTCCAAGGTTAAGCCTTGGGATTTTACCAAAAACTTGGCGGGACGCTTACGAAACTCTTTACGCCCAATAAATCCGGATAACGCTCGCACCCTACGCCTTACCGAGGCTTCTGGCACGTAGTTTGCAGGTGCTTAATCCTTCCTCGCGATTGCTCGAAATTAAGCGGTTTACGATCCGAAGACCTTCATCCCGCACGCGGCGTCGCAGCGTCAGGCTTTCGCCCATTGCGCATGATTCCCAGTTGCTGCCACCCGTAGGTGTATAGCCCGTGTCTCAGTGCTATTGTGGGGGTCCAGCCTCTCAGCGCCCCTACCCGTCATAGCCTTGGTAGGCCATTACCCTACCAACTAGCTGATAGGACGCAGGCTCATCCTTCGGCGCGAAGTTACTCGCTTTCATACGTTCATGTAACTGAACGTATCTTATCAAGGATTACCCCCGCTTTCGCGGAGCTATCCTCAACCAAAGGGTAGATTCCTACGTGTTACTCACCCGTCCACGACTCCCCTCCGCTCCTCGCTATGCTCGGAGCTTCGGTAGGAGCACAGCTCTTTTTAAAAAGCCGCCGCGCGCCTCCGTAGTTCCGAACGCAGTGAGGAACGAAGGGGCGTTCCATTTGCATGCTTAAGGCACGCCGCCAGCGTTCATCCTGAGCCAGGATCAAACTCTCAAAAAATTTTTTACCCACCATAAACCGCAGCATGAGCCGTGTTCGAATAGAACCTAAAGGCGAATGCTAAGGTTAGGTGGGTTCCTACCACACTCTGATTGTCAAGGAGCCCGCCGCCGCCAAAGCTATGGCGGGCGACGCAGACCTCGCCGAATCCGCCAGTTGGCGGAGAAGGCGGGTCAAAGTTCTAGACCATCCGCCTAATCTTAGCACTCGAACCCGTCAAACGGGTCTCGTGCTGCGATTTTCGGCGGATTGATGCGTTATTTTTAAAAGTTTTCAAATGTGCATCAAAAAGCCCCGCCAAGCGGGGCTAAAATTTCCCACTAATCTTGGCGAAACTTCTTAAGTCATAGCTAGAAACATAATAACAAAACTTTTAGTTCTTGTCAATAGCAATTATTCCCCCTCCAAGCATCTCAAAATCTTGATACTTGATACTTGATACTTGATACTTGGTGTAGAATACTGCCGCCTGGCCTGGGGCAATCCCTCGCTCGGGTTCAGTAAGTGATACGTGATAGGTGATACGTGATACGTTTTTACGTCTTGCGTCTTGCGTATTCCGTTTCACCCTACAATCCAACAACTCTCCCTGATGCCTGATTCTGACAAAACAATTAATCCCCACTTCGCTGGCGCTTCGCGGGGCAAGCCAATTCACATTCTTCACCCAAAATTCTTTTCTCTCCGCCTCTTTGCCAAAACCAACAATCAGCCGGTTTTTTTTGCCATCTTTTCCAATCACATAATATGGTGGTATCAATTTTCCATTTTCCATTTTCCATTTTCCATTTATGGAAAACCCGTGTCTCTGTCCTATCGTATAAAGAGGTAGCCCATAATGTCTGCCAATCACCCTTCCGTTGGTGTCCACCACCTCGCCCGGAATGATTTTTTTGGGAATTTGCCGTTTTAAAAATGGTCGATAATCAGTTTCCGGTAAAAAACAAATTTCTTGAGATTCCGGTCTTCTGGCTACTGGCAATTTCCATTTTTCCGCCATCGCCTTCACCTGCTTTTTGCTGTAATCACCGACCGGAAATAAAACATGAGCCAGCTGTTCTTGAGTAAGGTTATAAAGAAAATAAGATTGGTCTTTCTGCTCGTCCTGAGCACGCAATAAGTGATACGTGATAGGTGATACGTTTTTCTTCGTTTTGCGTCTCACGTTTTGCGTCTCACGTTCCACTATTCTCGCATAATGTCCAGTTGCCAAATAATCAAAACCTAACCTTCTCACATAATCCAATAATTTTCCAAACTTAATAAATTTATTACACATCACGCAGGGATTTGGGGTTAAACCAGCAGAATATTCCTCCAAAAAATAATCAACAACTTGTTTTTTGAAAATCCCAGAAAAATCAATTGGATAAAAAGGAATTCCCAGTTTATGGCAAGTCTTTCTTGCCGCCTCCAAACTCTCGGTCGAACAACACTTGTTTTCAAAATTCCCTTGTTCCTCATGCCATAACTTCATATGAAACCCAACACATTTATATCCGGCCTTCACCAGTAACCCCGCCGCCACCCCCGAATCCACTCCACCGCTCATCGCCACCGCCACTTTACCCTGAGCTCGTCGAAGGGTTTTTTTCTTCACGAATTGCATTTTTTTAATTTTTGGGTAAAATTCTTTATTAACTCGTTTAAGAAAGTATCCCTTGCTTTCATTCTCCAGAGAGGAAATCCTATCTGGTCGTTAATTTCAAAAATCAATGGCCCTTTTTCCTCTATCCCAAAATCTAAAGAAAAAACCGGATTATCAAATTCTTTATAAAAACGATTAGCAATGCGCCTAGTGATTTTTTTGATGGAATCAGGAAGTTTTGAACAAGCAACCTCTTTTATTTTTCCTCCCCGAGCAACATTAGCTTCAAAACTCCCGATTGACGGGGTCCGCACATGGGACCAAACTATTTTTCCATTTATCACCACTACCCGCAAATCATGCAGGCCCTTAACAATTCCAGGAATCCCCCTGGAAGTATCGACAAATTCCTGAGCAATATATTTGGGATAATTCTTCAGAAACTCAAAGCCGCTAGCTTTTTCTTTTGGTCCAATAAAAATTCCAATCCCTTTCAAACCATTGTATGGTTTCAAGACTACCCAGTCGGTTTTAATTTTCGGCAAAACTTTAGCCAGATTCTCTTTTCCGCCCACCCAAAGGGTTCGCGGCATATACTCTCTAAGTCTCTGATAGACTGCCCATTTATCCCAACAAAAAACTTTAAATTCTCGGCTATCCACTATTCTCAAATCAGGCTCATTTGGGGGTGGAAATTTTGTCCCTCCTGTTTTATCGTAGATCAAATCCATTTTTAAGATCTCGTTGGTTAATTCGAATTTATTTTTTCTCTTTTTCTCAAAAGCCCAACCCCCCTTGAAAGTTCCCTTTCCTAAATATGTTTTTCGAGTCAGAACAAAGACATCCCATCTTTTTCTTTGGCAAAATTCCAAAAATCTGATATAAACCGGATATTTCTTTCCTGTATGTTTCAGCGGATTGGTTGCTATCAACGATCGGGAGAAAACTATTCCTATCTTATTTTGAGCTTTAGCGAAAAACAAGCTTTGCTTATTCATCTTCTTTTCAACTCTTCAAGAAAAAAAGAGGCCAGTTCTTTTATCTCCGGAGAAACGTTCTTATCATAAGTAAATCCCGCTCCCCTGTTCACCTCCAATAACCAGACTTTCCCAGTTCCCTTTTCTTCCAATAAATCCACCCCGGCAATTTGAATATTTAAAGTTTTAGCCGCCTTAACCGCGACTTCTTCCATCTGGGAAGGTAAATCGGCAATATCATAAAATTCTTCCCTTGCCCCTAAAGCAACATTGCTCCGAAATTCTTTTGGATCAGTCGGGATTTTCGCCTCCCAAGCTCTCACTTTTTCTCTTAAAACCAAAAGTCGGTATTCTTTTTTAGCCGGGCAGTATTTTTGAAAGAAAAATTCTCCTTCAGGATCAGTCGCCAGAATTTTTTCAAAGTCCTGTTTTTCTTTTACCAAAAATACTCCCCTTCCTTGTTGAGAAGTAGTCTTTTTGGCAATCAGGGGAAACCCAAATTTGGAAATTATATAATCGGCATTTTCCAAAACCTTTGTCCGCCAACAAAAAAACAGAGGAATAGTCGGCAAACCGGCAATTGCCAAACGAACTTGAGAAGTTAGTTTATTTCCGGCCGGGCCGATTTGGGCAAAAGCATTATCAAAAAAAGGAATCTTAAGATATTTAAGACAAACCCCTAATGTTCCCGCCAAAGTAAAATAATCAATCCCTGCCCGTCTAAAATAAACTAAGGAAAATTCATTAATATTTTTCTTTTCGACTTTTATTTCGATATTCCTTCCTTCAACCTCCATAACCACATCAGAAAATCTTGCCAGGTAAACCCTGGCTTTCTCTCCTAAATATTCTTGAAGTCCCAACGTTAAGGCTTCTTTTTTCCGACCAATTTTATCAACCAAAAATAAAATCTTTTCCATTTTCTGCTAAACCTCCCTAGGCTTTACCAAAAACCCTGCTAAATCTCTTCGACCAATAACCATTGGCGACCTCAGGTTAGCCCTTTTTGCCACTCCGGCGAGGGTCTCAATCTTCCGCCCTGCCAGGTAAAAAGTTAACCCTATTATCGACCTTTTTTCTTTACCCAAACTACTTTTGTAAATTTTGGTCCATAAAATATTTTCCGGTCTTAGCAAACCTAATCCTCGAGCTAGCTCTTTATCGATTGAAGTTCGCCAGGCCCCGGTATCAACTTTTGCCTTTATCTCAACTTTTTTCTTATCGGCGGAAATGATTTTGACTATCTCCCAAACATTAATTGTCTTTATTCCTTCTTCAGCCATCACCCGGTCAGCAAATCTTTCGGCAAATAAAGTTTTAGCAATTTTTACTCCGTGTTCGGCATCCCTTACCTCCAACCCCTCAACCCGCTCTAACCGTTTTTTTAATGGGGCTAAATTGGCATTTTGAATTTCTAAACCCGGTCGGGCATTTAACTCTAAAATCATTGGTCCTCGGTCTTTATCAATAACAATGTCAACTCCGAGGTAACCCAATTTAGGAATAACTTCTTGAGTGGTAATCGCCAGGGTAAGAATATTGTCCCAAAATGGTAATTTTAGTCCATTTACCTTTCTTTTTGTCCCAGGGATATATTTAATCCATTGACCATTAACAACCCCACCGGTGGTAATTCCAGTTGCCAAATCAATTCCTACTCCGATTGCTCCCTGATGAAGATTGGCTTTGCCAGCTGAGCTGGCCGTTGGCAACCTTAACATTGCCATTACTGGCACTTTATTAAAAACAATCACCCGAACATCGGGTGTTCCCTGAAAGGCATATTTCCTAAAAATCTTGGCAATTTTAATTCGTTCTTCAACAAAAGCTTTATCAGGCAAATTATGAAGACTATATTGACCGGCTAAAATATCCAAAGCCCGTAAACGAAGTTCACCAATATTAATAATTGACCCATCCATCAAATACCATTCCCCTGCCCATTTAGCTTTCTTTTTAACAATAACAATTCCTTCTCCACCAAAACCTGACGAGGGCTTTAAAACAAAATTATCCGGTAAAGTTTCCCAAGGAAAATCAAAAACTTCTGAAGGATTGGTAAAAACAGCATAAAGTTTTGGGGTCGGCAAACCATATTTGCCCAAAATTTTTTTGGTTAAAAGTTTTGAATCAGCAATTCTTCGTCCAAATTTTTTGTTTAGGGATAAAAACAGACGATTGCGGGCATTAAGACCTAAAATTGAGGAGGCTTTAGCCATTTTTACCTCCTTAAAAGTCGACGAAAACGCCAATATTCAAACAAACGAAGACCGGTAAATCGACCCAAAATAACATTAAAAATTAAGGGGATTAAAACAACAATCTCCGGTCGACTTAGAGCAAATTGTTGAAGAGCTTTAAAACTTAGGACAAGCCAACCAGCCAGAGCAATAATTAAAGTTTCCAAAGTTAACTGAACTGCTTCTCGGAATGATTTCTCAATTTGAACCTCAATAAAGTTTTCCGCTAATAAAATCAAAATTAAAATGGGGAAAATGGAGATGGTCGTAGGAAAAATAAAAATCATCCCCAAAACACCCAGGCAGACAAACCATAAAACAACTGCCATTCTTGGTAAATATTGAAGTTTTAATTTTCGCAAAACTATTCGGGCAAAAGTTGCCACTAAAAGAATCGTTACAAAAACTAAAATACCATTAATAATTCCCGTGGCGGCCAAAACAACGGAAATTGTGGCTGGGATTAAAATTCCAAAACCGCGAAAACCGATAAAATGGCGGGCGGCGGCAACTACACTAACAACCAAAGGCAAAAGCAACAACAAAACAATCGTTTCAACCGAAACGCCATTAGCAATTGCCTGGGAAATAATTGATTGAAAAATGTTCATGAGGTTAATTATATAATAAAGCCAAGGAAGTCAACAAGAGAAAAGAGCTTACTTAATCTGTTCAAGCAAATCTTTAACTCCCACACACACTTTTTCCGGCTGACCATTGGTAAGTTTACAAATCAAAGCCGTCAGATTCTTCTCTTCCTCCACCTCGCCAGCAGTCTCTCCGCTCCCCACCCGCACATATTTACATCCAAAAACCAAAAAGGGCACGTAGCCTGGATTAATATCTTTAAACCGCTCAAGTACATCCTGATCTGCTTGACCATCAAAATTTTCGTGATAACTAATATATCCCGTAAATTTTTTCGCCACCCTTTGCATCACCGGCTTTTCCCAGGTACAATGGGGGCAGGTGTTGGAACCGAAGAAATAAACCAAAGGCTTGTCGTTCTCTTTACAAACCTCATTTTTTGTCACTAAAAATTCCCCAATCGTCGTTGGCAATTCTTCTGCGGGTGCTTTCTCTCCGCTCACTTCTGGAGTAGGAGTTATTTGAGCTGTTCCACCCTTACCTTTTTCAAGATATTGAATCTTGGTAAAGAAAGTCCCAACCAGAAAAGCGGCTACCACCAAAAGGGCAACCAAAATTGGAGTGGTAAAATTAGTAATTTTGCGTTCTTCAGTCATGATTTAATAAAAATTCTAAATTCGAAATCCTAAATCCTAAATAAATTCAAAATTCTAATTCTCCAATGTTCGAAACAGTTTTGGATTTTGAAATTTGGTCATTTGATATTGTTTAGAATTTAGATATTAGGATTTAGTGCTTAATATTATCGCATCAACAGGGCAACTCTCGGCCGCTTCCTTAATTTTTTCTTCCTCGTCACCTGGAGGATTAATTACCTCCGCCTTGCCGTCTTTTCCTAATCTAAATGTCTTTGGGGCAAGAACCGTACAAGTTCCACAACCAATACATTTATTTTTATCAACTACCGGAATCTTCGCCATAACTTTCGCTATCCTACCACCTCTTCCTTTCGCTGTCAAGCCTTGACAGGGTCGAACCCTGCCACTGTTGACACTTTTTCTAAAATGATGATATCATTAAACCAGATGAAGAAATTATCTGTTGGGCAGCAAAGACTAATCGCCGAATTTCTCTCAAATATTGGCGTTGCCTGGTTTGCAGCCGGAGTCATTAGTTCTTTTTCTGCCTGGCCTAAGAATTTATTAGATACAGCAGTTTCTCTTGTTTGGGGAATTGCTTTCTCAACAGGTTTCTTAAGAGCGGGTTTATTTTTTGCGAAAGGAGTGAGAGTATGACTTTCTTTGAATACTGGAGTCAAAATTGGTTGACCTTTCTCTCGATTGCTAGTCTTGGTTCAGGTATCATTTTAATTATAATTTATTTCTTTATTCGAAAGTGAGGTAAGATGAACGGTCAGGTCATTTTTGCCATAATTTCCCTTATTGTTGCCTTTGTTGGTTTTTATTTATTGTTCTCTATTCTGCGACGCTCCTAGATAAGCCCCTAATGCCGATGTTGACTGACAAGTGGGTAAACTGGTTGATCCTTAAAATGTCTGCCAAATTCCCCATAAAAAATATATACCAAAAAGGTAAAAGCCTATAAAAACAATCGTTAAAAGCAATAGGATAAGAAATACTATTAGCCACACCTGCGATATTTTTTGCTTCCGTATCCGCCTATCAATAATAAAAAAGAAGCTCAAAAGAGTCGAAACAGCTAGTACTATAAGAAATAA